>ERZ773035.2810-NODE-2810-length-10902-cov-10.187978_pt1 | contig 10902 bp, 11 predicted proteins | sample MGYA00511487_ERZ773035 | MGnify/ENA primary metagenome ERZ773035 (study PRJEB29015, sample SAMEA2737985) | human oral metagenome | biome: human oral; feature: human-associated habitat; material: dental | place: China | collected 2024 ...
TTCTTACGGTTTTTATTATACGCCATCATTTTCCAAAAAGCAAACGTTTTCTTTTGAAAGGCAAAAAAATTTATGCATTTCGGCATCAAAAAAGAGACCTCGCGTTCACAAGGTCTCTCATGAAGATTTTCAGCCGACCGCCGTCTCAAGGGCGATCTTGATCATATCGCTGAACGTCGTCTGCCGCTCCTCTGCCGTGCACTTCTCGCCCGTGACGAGATGGTCACTGACGGTGAAGAGCGCGAGTGCCTGCCGTCCATACTTCGCCGCGAGCGTATAGAGTGCCGCAGCCTCCATCTCGACCGCGAGCACGCCGTACTGACGCAGCTTCGCATTGTCGATCTCCTCATCGTAGAAACGGTCGACGGAGATGACATTGCCGACGCGCACGGGGAGGTTCAGCTTCTTTGCATTCTCCACAGCGGCGGAGAGCAGCTCATAGTCCGCGAGCGGTGCATAGTTGATCGAGCCGCCAAAGATGCTCCGAATCATGCCCGAGTCCGTCGTTGCGCCCTGCGCGATGAATACGTCGCGCAGCTTTACCTTCTCGTGCATACCGCCGCAGGTGCCGACGCGAATAAGCTTCTGAACGCCGTAGTAGTCCATCAGCTCATTCACATAGATGGAGATCGACGGCATGCCCATACCCGTGCCCTGTACGGAGATGGGAATGCCCTTGTACGTACCTGTGTAGCCGAGGATATTGCGGATGGATGTGTACTCCTTCGCCCCCTCTAGGAAATTCTCCGCGATAAACTTCGCGCGCAGCGGATCCCCCGGCAGCAGGATGCGCTCGGCGATCTCTCCCTTTTCGGCGGCAATGTGCAGTGAACTCATAGTCTCTCTCCTCTTCTAATAATCCAATCTTCCCTTCCCATTTTAACCTGTCGGTGCATTTCCGACAAGTGGCAAATTCTGCTACGCACTCTCTGCGTTAAAATCAAGCACCGCACCGAGCAATTCTTTTGCATAGGGCACGTCGAGTTTCGACAGCTCGCTGACGGGCGAATCCGCGACAACACTGCCGTCCTTGAGGAAGATGACGCGGCTGCAGAAGTAGGTGATGGAGGTGAGGTCATGCGTGATGAAAATATAGGTCAGACCGAGTTTCTCCTTGAGGTTGAGCAGGAGATCCATGATCTGTACCTGCGTATGCGCGTCGAGAGAAGACACCGCCTCGTCAAAGAGGATCAGCTCGCTCCGGCACGCAATCGCCCGCGCAATGCAGACGCGCTGCAGCTGCCCGCCCGAAAGCTCGTGCGGGAACCGCTTCGCAAAGCTCTCATCCAGTCCGACGAGCCTGAGAAGCCGTGCCGTCTCCTCGGCATAGTCGATCTTCTCTCCTATCTTTCGCGCACCGACAGCGATGCCCTCACCGATGACCTGACGGATGGTGAAGCGTGGATTCGCACTCGTTGTATAGTCTTGAAAGACGATGGAGAGACGATTTCTGAGATGTTCGCGCCCCTTGCTGCCCGCATAGACATCCTCGCCCTCAATGAGCACAACACCCGAATCCGGCTTCAACAGTCCCGCGAGCACACGCCCCGTCGTGGACTTGCCGCTGCCCGACTCGCCGAGGATGCCGAGGCTTTCGCCCTTTCGGACAGCAAGGCTGATGCCGTGCAGCACGGTCTTGCGCTCCGTTCCAAAGATTTTCTTCTGCACTTCCTTTTTGAAGCTGACAACAATATCCTTCAGTTCAAGCACGCGCCTCACCTCCCTGCATCACTGCCTCATAGCGGCGCATGACCGCCGTCTTCTTCTCAATCAAAAGCTGCGTATAGGAGTCTTTCGCCCCCTCCACGATCTCGCGGAACGTCCCCGTATCGACGATGCGACCCTTGTTCATGACGAGGATGCGGTCGGAAATGTAGTTCGCCACACCCAGGTCATGCGTAATAAAGACCATCGCCGTCCCGCTCTCCTTGACCTGACGGAACGCCTTCAGTACCTCGAACTGCGTAAGCGCATCCAGTGCCGTCGTCGGCTCGTCCGCAATCAGTAGGCGCGGCTCCAGCATGAGGGCGATGCCGATCATGATGCGTTGGAGCATACCGCCCGAGAGCTGATGCGGGTACTTCTTCAATGCCTCTGCGGGATCGCGTATCTGAAGTTTCTCGAAGAGCTCCAGCGCACGCCGCAAAATCTCCGCGCGCGACCAATCCGTATGCTCGACAAAGGTCTCAACAACCTGCTCCTCGATGCGAATGAGCGGATCGAAGGAGGTCATGGGGTTCTGCATGACCATTGCGAGCTTCGAGCCACGCAGGAGACGCAGGCTCTCGCCCGACTCCTTGAGGAGATCCTTCCCCTCAAAAAACACCTCGCCCGTCACGGTAAAATGCTCGTCGAGCAGCCCCATAAACGCCTGCATTGTGAGGCTCTTGCCGCTGCCCGACTCACCGAGGATGCCGAGGCATTCGCCCTCACGAACGACGAAGCTGCTGTTATGGAGCAGGGTGATGTCCTTCCCCTCCTCATGCACGACAGCCCGCAGGTTCTTGACCTCAATGACGTTTTTTCCTTCACTCATGAGCGCACCTCCTTCGGGTCGAGCACGTCGCGGATGGCATCGCCGAGCAGGTTGAACGCCGTGACGACGGAGACAATGGCGATACCGGGCGCAAGCATCTGGATGGGGTTCGTCGTGAGGACGTTCTTCGCCTCGTTGAGCATCGCGCCCCATTCGGGAATCGGTGCCTGCACGCCGAGACCGAGGAAGGACATCGTCGAGATGTTGATGATCGCCCAGCCGATGTCAAGGCTCGCGAGCACGGCGAGATCTGCCGCAATCGAGGGCAGCAGATGGCGCATGAGGATGAAGCTGTTGCTCGTACCGACCACGCGGCTGAACGAGATAAAGTTTTTGTCGCGGTGCTGAATGACACCCGTACGGATCATACGCGCATACCATGCCCACTTGATGAACACCTGCGCGAGGATGATGTTGCGGACATCCACGCCGAGGAGTGCGACAATGGCAAACACCATGATCTGGCTCGGGAACGAGAGCATGACATCGACGATGCGCATGATGACCTCGTCCACCGCCCCGCGGAAGTAGCCGGCACACAGCCCCATGAACGCGCCGAGACCGATCGTGCCGAGCATCGTGAGCGCGGCAAGCCCGAGCGTCGGGCGGATGCCGTCGAGCATGCGCGAGAGAATGCAGCGGCCGAGCTGATCCGTGCCGAGCGGATACTCCCAGCTAAAGCCGGCAAATTTGTTCGCGATGTTGTTCGCGTAGGGATCGTGCGGGCTGATCCACGGTGCGAGGATGCCCAGAAGCACAATGATACCGAGGAAGATCGTCGTCCCCATCGCCGTGCGGTTGTGCAGAAATCTGTCGAGCACGTTACTCCCCCTCTCTCACACGCGGGTCGGCGAGTGTCTGCAAAATGTCGAAAATCAGATTGAACACGACAAACAGCACGCCGATGAACAGCACATACATCTGAATGACGGGATAGTCTCGATTGAAAATCGACTTGATGCAGAGCGTTCCGAGCCCCGGCCACGCAAAGACATTTTCGACGACAATCGTCCCCGCGATGAGCTGCGGGATGCTCATACCGATTGCGACAAAGCACGTATGCAGCGAGTTCCGCAGGATGTGCTTCACGAGGATCACACGCTGACGGATGCCACGCACGCGCGCGTATTTCACATAGTCCTGCTTCATATTTTCGAGCATATTGTTGCGGATCAGACGGATGTACGTCGAAATGTACGTCAGTGCCACGGTAAAGGCGGGCAGGATGAGCGAGTCAAAGCCCTTGTTCCCGCTCGTCGGCAGGAGGTTCATCTCGATGGCGACCAGCCACATGAGGAGAAGTCCGATCCAGTATGCGGGCATCGCCGTCGTCATAAAGACAAAGAGACGCACAGCCTTGTCGATCAGCGTGTTCTTGTAGACCGCACAGAGGAATCCGACGGGCAGCGAGATCAGGATGACGAGAACGAGCGACGCCCCTGCCAGCTCGAGCGTCGCCGGCAGACATCGCAGCAGCTCATCCGCGACGCTGCGCAGCGGGTTGACATAGCTGAAGCCGAAATCCCCGTGCAGCACATTCCACACCCATGTGAGATAGCGGATGAGATACGGCTTGTCCAGCCCCAGCTCCGCCCGTGTCTCGGCGATCATCTCGTCGCTGATGACGGGGATCTGCCGCACGCGCAGTGCCACCTCGGCGGGATCGGAGGGGATGAGACTGATGAGCGCGAAGCAGACGAACGAAATCGCAACGAGCAGCGGAATCGTCAGCAGAACGCGCCGAATGATATACTGTTTCATAGTCACACCATTTCTATTGCGCATAGAACGCAGGAAAAGGACTGCCGCGCTTGCCGCGACAGTCCTCCTCATCCAAAAATAATTACTTCCAGCTCATGAGCCAGAAAGGCACCTCATACTGCGAGGATGTGAACTGAACTCCCTCAAGTCCCTCACGATAGATCGCCTTGTTGACCTCGTACGTGATGGGGATGTAGGCAGCCTGCTCCGCGAACTGCTTCAGCACATAGCTGTAGTGCTCCTGACGCGCGGCATCGGTCGTATCCTTGTTTGCCATGAGGATATTGCGGTCGATCTCCGCCTTCGTCGGAATGCCCTGCTGTGCAGCATAGTCACCGTAGACGGGCTCAGTCATGCCCGCGAGCGAAGACATCGGATCGTACGGCATCCCCCAGACGATGTTGAAGATGATGTCGAAGTTGCCCGCCTTCATGTTATCACGGTAGGACTGTTCCTCCTGCCCCGCGATATTGAGCTGCACGCCAAACTTCGCATACTCTGCCTGGAGATACTCCGAAATGGTCTTTTCCATGACCGAGTTATGATTTTCAATATCTCTTATTGACAAAACTTGGAAAACTATATAAGAAAAACCGCACGTTTTACGCGCGGTTTTTCTTATATGCATGTTTCACTTACCAGAGCCCAATGACCTTCCACCACGCCCCGCCGAGGATGAGCCAGATAGCGACGTTGACGGTGGTGATGATGAAGCCAAGACGCCACCAATCGTTCTGCGAGACGTAGCCCGCTCCGTAGAGGATGGGCGCAGCACCGCCGCCGTAGTGCGTGAGCGGTATCATGATATTGGATATGGAGGCAAATGCAAGCGCAGCAAGCATGGGCGGCGTACATAGCCCCTATATGTGCCGATACGCTGGCAAATCCATAGTGCGCGTATACGTAGATCAGGATGAGCAGGACAAATGCAAGTGTCCAACTGATGCCGGCGGATTCGATTGCGCTGCCTGCGCCCTCCGCCACGTACTTGATAAAGCCGCTCTTGGAGAGTGCCGAGGCAAGCGCGATCAGCGAACCCATCCAGAACATTGTGTTCCATGCGCCCTTTTCGTTCATCACATCATCCCACGTCAGCACCTCCGTGAGGATCATGACGACGACGGCGAGCATGCCAACGGTTGTCGCGCCGATGTGGTGAATCTCGGAGGTCGCCCAGAGGAGAAGTGCCCCACAGAAGACGACGGCAACGATTTTCTCCACCGCCGACATAGCCCCCATCTTTGCGAGCTCGTCCGTCGCCATCTGCTTTGCAAGCGGCATCTCCTCAATCTCGGGCGGGAATAGCTTGTAGAGCAGATAAGGCATAACGATGAGTGAAATGAGTCCGGGAACGATGGCGGCGAGTGCCCAGCCGCTCCACGTGATCTGCGTATCCGTTGCCTTTGCTGCGAGCTCCACCGACAGCGGATTCCCCGCCATTGCGGTCATGAACATGGCGCAGGTGATCGCGTTCGCCTGATACTCGATCTGCATGATGTATGCACCGAATTTGCGCGCCGTCGCTCCCGGCTCCGAGCCGAGCGCGCTCGAAAGGCTCTTGATGATCGGGAAGACGATACCGCCGGCGCGCGCCGTGCTGGACGGTGTCGCGGGTGAGATGATGAAGTCGCTCGCTGTAATGGCATAGCCGAGTGTCAGCGAAGACCGTCCGATTTTCTGAATGATGAGGAAAGCAATACGTCTGCCGAGGCCGCTCTTGATAAAGCCGCGTGAGAGCAGGAACGCACAGATAATGAGCCAGATCGTGGAGTTGCCGTAGCCCGCAATCGCATCCGTGACGGAAATCGTCCCCGTAAGAGCGGCTGTGGTGACGCCAATAAACCCCATCGCGCCGATTGCGATGGGCTGAAGGATAAACCCCAGAATGGTCGCGGCAAAGATGGCAAAGATATGCCATGCCGCAGGTGTCAGCCCCTCCGGTATCGGCAGAAACCAAAGGATGAGCAGAACTGCCAAAACGGCGAGGAGCTTCCTGTGGCGAGTGTCCATTTTATTCACCTCTATGTCCTTTGAAAAGAGCCCGACCGTCATTGTATCGGGCTCTCATGCAAAACGATCGGACGCTCAGGCGCCGTATTTCCGGAGGACACGATCGACAAACTCAGGAGCGTAGCCGATGTAGCTGTGCGGATCCATCATCCGATCAATCTCCTCCTCCGAGAAGACCTCGGTCACGCGTGCATCCTTCTTAAGTACCGCGCCAAGATAGGTCTCCTCCTCGTACGCCTTCATCGAGTCCTCGTAGACAACCTCATGAGCCGTCAGTCGTCCCATACGCGGTGCGAGGTGCATCATGACGCACTCGCTCATGATGAGCCCGTGCAGCTTCTTGATGTTCGCTTCCATGTGCGCGGGGTAGACGATGAGGTTTTCGAGTACGTCCTTGGACTTTTCGAGTGCCTGCCCGAGCAGGTGGCATTGACGCGGAATCCCCTCCCACTCCGAGAGCAGACAGCCCCAGTCGCGCTCATTCTCGCAGAGCATTGCCTCAACGATGGAGGGTGCGACGCTGCGGACATTGCGGCAGACGGCGATGATTCCCTCAACCACCTGTGGGTTGCGCTTGTGCGGCATGGTGGACGAGCCGATCTTGCCCATGAAGAACGGCTCTTCAAGCTCCATCGTCTCCGAGCGCTGCAGCGTGAGGATCTCATGTGCGATGCGCGCGAGCGTTCCGGCACAGATCGCAAGCGTGCTGGAGAACTCCGCCTGAGAGTCGCGTGCGACGTGCCACGAAATCGTCGGTACACCGAGATGCAGGATCTCCATCATGCGCTTCTGCATCTCAAGCCCCTTGCCCGTCTCCTTGAGCGAGGCGAGTGTACCGACCGCACCCGAGAGCTGACCGACAAAGACGCGATCCGCGATCTCCTCAAGGCGCTGAATATCGCGTCCGAGCTCGTCTGCCCAGACGGCGATCTTGTACCCGAGTGTAATGGGGACGGCATGGATAACATGCGTGCGTCCGCACATCGCCTGATTGCGCCATTTCTTTGCCAGATCGAGGCAATGCTTCTGACAGATCTTCATGTCACGCAGGATGACGTTGTACGCCTTCTTTTCCAAGAGAATGAGCCCCGTATCGACGATGTCCTGACTGGTTGCGCCCCAGTGGAGGTACTCGCCCGCATCGCTCGGCAGCAGATACTTCTGATATGCCTTGACGAGGGGAACGATGGTGATGGAGCTTTTATACGCTTCGCCGATCGCGGGAATATCAAGCTGCGAGGCATCTGTATGGGAGACGATGTAGTCCGCCTTGTCCTTCGGGATGATACCAAGTTCGCCCTGCGCCTGTGCAAGTGCCGCCTCGGCATCGACCCATGCCTGTGCGAGGGAGAGGTCACTGAAGATCTCACGCATCTCGTCGGTGCTGAACAGGCATCCGTGAATTTGACTATCAATGGATGTGGATGGCATAATGAAAACTCCTTCCGAAATACAACGCTTTCATGCCTGGCACTTGCGAATGTGCCTTTGATATTTGTATCATAGCATCATCCACATGAAAGAAAAAATATCCGCACGTTATCAACAGATAACATGACAGATGAGTTTTTGCCAACGATTTGTCCGATTGCCCCTCTTTTACGGAAACTCTATAAATTTTGGATATCGTGCATAGAGTTTCATTGCGTTTCCTATTTATAGAATAACCCTGCTGAATCTATCCATATCTTTTTTTAATGCGATATGGGATTTCAACGGAGTGATTCTATGATAGAATGGGGGCAATACGAAACGCAAGGGGGATGGATATGGAGCTACGCCAACTCGAGTACTTTCTCATGGTGAGCGACCTCACAAGCTTTACGCGTGCGGCAGAGCGTCTCTATGTATCACAGCCCGCCGTCACAAATGCGGTACGCAGCCTCGAGGAGGAGCTGGGAATACAACTCTTCGACCGCAGCCAGCGCAAGGTGGCGCTCACAACGGAAGGCAAAATCTTCTATCGCCATATACAGAACATCATGCAGGGCATATCGACGACATTGAGTGAAATCAATGACCTGAAATCGCACAATCGCGGTCATCTCACGATCGGTGTAACACCACTTGCGGGCATTCCGTCCACGAGCCGTCTGCTGGCAGAGTTCCGCACCGCCTATCCCAACATCAGCATCAGTCTTGTCGAGGACAATGTGCGTACACTGCTGGAGCTGCTGCACACGAACAAGCTCGATTTTGCCTTTGTGTTCGATCTGCCCGAGCAGGAACAGGCACGACTGCATTGTCTGCCCCTTCCGCAGGAGGAGCTCATGGTATGTTGTTCCCGCTATCATCGCCTGTGCCGTATGAACTCTGTCACGCTCGTTGCGCTGACGGAGGAATCTTTTCTCCTCATGGAGACGCACTGCCACTTTCGCCGGCTGCTCGTAAAGCACTTTGAGGAAGCGGACAGCATGCCCCCCGTGAGCATGGAGTGCTCTCAGGTTCAGCTGCTCAAATCCCTCGTTGCTGCAGAGGCAGGACTCTCCATCCTGCCCGCGTGCATCATCGACCGTGACACAGAGCTGAGTGCCGTTCCACTTGCGCCGCCCATCTATCTCCATCCCGCCCTTGTATACAAGGCGGACAGGCTGCTTTCCCATGCAGCACAGGCGTTTGAAGGAGTGGCACGGAAAGGAGCGCCCCGGACATGAATGTGAGCATCGCTGCCGTCGGCAGCAGTCCCCTGATCGCAGAGGAAATCCAAGACATCGCATACACCCTTTTCAGTGAGCGCATCCCTGTCATCACGCGTCAGACTGAGGAGATTACGGACGATCGGAGTGCTGATCTCTACCTATGCGCGCGTACCCAGTACGAGCACCTGTCGCAGATCATCCCAAAGGAACGGCTCTTTCTCATGGAGCTGCAGCCGGACTCTACTTTCTTCTTTGCCATCGCACGCATCCCCCCGGGGCGTGATGTCCATATCTTCAACAATTACTCCGCCTATCCAAAAGCTCTTGCAGCGTACTGCCGCAGCCTCGGCATGGATCAGGTGAACTATATTCCGCTCGCGTTTGAGGAAACGCCCGAAGCAAATCTGCTCGAAATCCTCGCCCATGCGTCCTACATCATCGGGGTAGATCGTTTTCTCAATCTACTTCGAAAGTCCCCCTATCGTGATGTACTGCGCCCCGAAGTCAAAATCATCGCAGGAAAGCGTACAGCATCACCGCGTTCTGCATTTGCCGTGCTCCGCAGTCTGAGTCGGCTGCTGCTGAGCGAGCTTCACATGCGTTGGAGCACGTCCGTACAGTATTCCGACGCACAGCTGCGTATGCTCGCCACCGATGCGGACAGTGCCCTCGACATCCTGCAGGCGGGAACAATTCGGACAGTGGTCAGTCAGGCGACGATCGCAGAACCGAGCCCCGTATGCGCAGCAGATACAGACGCAGCGATTCCACCCGATCAGCTGCATGCATATATTGCAGACCGCATCAAGCTGCTGGAGCTCCTGCAGTCCAAGATCGACACGCTCAGCAAATAGAAAATCCCCTTCGGCGAATGCTCTTCACCGAAGGGGATTTTGTTTATCAACGAATACGCATACGCTGTGCCTGTGCACGCAGACGCGCGATGCGCTCCTGTGTATCGGGATGCGTCGAGAACAGGCTCTTGAACGAGATATCACGTCCCGTCAGCGGGTTGATGATGCACATGTGCGCCGTGGCGGGCGTTGCCTCGGGCAGCGGTGCGCCGTGCAGCGCGTAGTACTCGATCTTCTCGAGTGCTGCGGCGAGATAGTTCGGATTGCCGCAGATCTCAGCGCCGCCCTCGTCCGCGCTGTACTCGCGCGAGCGCGAGATCGCCATCTGGATGAGTGCCGCCGCAATCGGTGCAACGATCGCCGTCACGATGAGCCCGATGATTCCACCACGGTCATCGTCACTCGAACGCCCGCCACCGAAGATCGCTGCCCACTGGGCAATACTCGCCGCGTAGGAGATGACGGTCGCCATCGTCGCCGCGATGGTCGAGATGAGAATGTCACGGTGCTTGACGTGCGCGAGCTCATGTCCGAGCACGCCCGAGATTTCATTGTAGTCGAGCGCGCGCATCAGTCCCGTTGTCACAGCAACCGCCGCGTTCGACGGGTTGCGTCCCGTTGCGAATGCGTTCGGTGCATCCTCGTTGATGATGTAAACGCGCGGCATGGGGAGTCCCGCACGCCCCGCGAGCTTTTCGACGAGTCCATAGAGCTCCGGCGCACTCGAACGATCAACCTCCTGCGCGTTGTACATGCTGAGCACCATGCGGTCGGAGAACCAATACGAGAAGAAGTTCATCCCGAGTGCGATGATCAGCATGACAGTCATGCCTGTATGTCCTGCAAAAATTCCGCCAAGAGCAACCATGAGTGCCATCAGGAGCGCCATCAGCATCGTAGTCTTGAGTGAGTTCATAGGCATTTGCCTCCTTATTTCGACTGAAGCTTTGTCCTTTTGACTATATCATAGTGGACAATTATGGAAATAGGCTGAAACCCTTACATTGATTGCAATGCGCAAAATATGATGCGAGCCCCACGCGAACACCTCGTTACGCAAGTGATCGTGTGCTTATCTGCCTAAATACCTGCGGACTTCTTA
>ERZ773035.2817-NODE-2817-length-10892-cov-3.698717_pt1 | contig 10892 bp, 10 predicted proteins | sample MGYA00511487_ERZ773035 | MGnify/ENA primary metagenome ERZ773035 (study PRJEB29015, sample SAMEA2737985) | human oral metagenome | biome: human oral; feature: human-associated habitat; material: dental | place: China | collected 2024 ...
AATTGCAAAACGGCTTTCCATTCGCGTTAGAGGCTCAACGATAGGAAAGCGGCCGGCCGCCAACGGAGACGGAGTTTTCGTATCTACGAGTGGGGCGGGGCTAAATAGCACCTATCCTATTCTTGAATGGATAACCTATAGCTACGAAAGTTTTCAAGACGGTAGCTGGACTGGCTTTATAGACCTAAATAATCCAAATACTAGCGCCGCAAAAAACGCTGCAACAAACAGCGGACAACTATCAACGCCTGGAAGTAGGCTTTTAGTGCAAAATTTACAAACCGATCCAGCTTCCGCAAATCAAAACATACGAGATCTTACCAATGGACGGGCTAGTTTAAACAATGGAAATATAGGTTTGATATTTAAAGGTACGGGTCTAAATGTAAATTCATCTTTTGGCTATAATCGCACAAGCGCACAGTCTGTAGCTTTGGTTGCAAACGATACCGCCGACACCGTATTAAGTATTAGAAATTATAGAGGTCAACTTATTTCCGAACAGTATTATCTACTTCATACCGCTTATGCAGTAGTCCCTGGTCAAGCTAGCGCTAACGGAGATTTTAACTTATTGCTTCACTATAATTTTCGCCCATGGGCAGGAGAAGAATACAATGACGGAAGCTCGGATATACTAGCAACAAATGTAACCAGATTTAATTTTACAGAACTCAATAATGTCATGGTTTTAAAGCTATGCATAAGAGATGCCGGCAGATCGCTTGGTAACGGCGAAGAGGAAACTACCGTATGCAAAACAAAGGCGATATACTAATGAGAAAAGGTTTTAGTTTAGTTACTGCGATTATTTTTATAGTTTTAATAGCTACTTTAGGCATGTTTTCATTAAGTATCTCGGCGACTACAGCAAGACAAACCACTCATATTTTTTTACGAGAACAAGCTGAACTTCTGGCTCAGGGCGCTACAGAAATAGCTATTTTTAACCTCCTGCGGGTGGATTTTACACAAGCGGCAAACTGTGCAAGCTTAGACGAAAATGCGGTGATAGTCCCGCAAACGTTTTATCCTACCGGAGCCCAAAACACATCCTTATTTGATATCAGAGTAACCATAAACAGGGTATTTGGCACTATAGGAGCTTGTGACGGTACTGCCGGTAGAGGTACGGCGGTAATCCCGATATCTACAGCAGCATCCGCCGGAACGGTTATATTAGACGTAGTCGTTAGGTCAGCAAATGCCAATGTCCCGCCGATAAGAATTCACAGACGCACGATTCAAAAGCTCTAAAATAATACTTTATATGCTATAATGTTAGCACTTTAACGTAAAGGAGAGATGATGAATCTAAGCATCGTAGGTAAACAATTTGACCTAACGGACCCAATCAAACAGCACATAGAAAACGCATTTGATGCGCTTAACAAATACGGACTGGATATAATTTCAGGTCGCTGCGTAGTTTCAGCGGACGAAAAAAACGGCAAAAAAGGCTTTAGCGTAGAATTTGCGCTAAATTTGGCAAAAAAAGACACGATCGTAATCCGTCACAAAGATAAAGATCTATACGCCGCGGTCGATCTTGGACTTGAGCGCGCGTCAAAAGTACTTCGCCGCGAGCACGACAAAAACACCACCGTCAAAAATAAAGACGACGGCAAAGCGGTTAGAGCTGCGATCGCCGACGAACATATAAACGATGGCGAGGTAGATGAGATAATCCCTATGGAGCTTGAGCTATATAAGCCCCTAGAAATCGAAGAGGCTATGCAAAAGCTAAAAGATAGCGATGCGCAGTTTTACGTATTTAACGATATGGATGCCAAAATGCGCGTGATCTACAAACGCTCTGACGGCAAATTTGGACTTTATTAATCAAATTTAGGCGAGATAAACTCTCGCCTTCTTACTTTTTCAAATACACAAAAAACTAACAATCAAATTTTAATCGTTTATTGCCGACTTTGCGACGCATTGCTTAAATTTTAATGATATGCAAATTTGTGTAACACCGATAGGTAGTTTTAAATATAAGTTTGAAAAGCTATTTTTAATTTTGATGATTGTAAGAGAAAATAGCCATTTTATGTGAAATTTTTTCATCAACCAAAAACTCCATAGGCAACCACACTCAAAACATGCAAATTTAGCCTCGTCAAGCTTCTAAGACTTTAACCACTAGGCATCAAGCCCAAATTTCCCCGCCAGCTTGCCGCGACTTAAAACTACACCAAATTTATACGATACCTAAAACCGTGCCCAGCATTGACGGATTTTTATTTTGTAAAGATTGCTGTTTTTCTAGCAAGGAGTTGCTTTGTAAGCTGGCTCGTAGCTCCTTTTCGTATTTAGTCAAAAGCTCGTCTAGCACGGTTTCAAGCTCATCTCTTAGGCTTTTTTTCATATCGGTATTTAACCCTAAAGCCTCCATCAGCTCCTCTTTTTTGATGCTTAGCTTTTCCTGGATTTTTTGCTCGTTCATCTGCGATAAAAATCCTACTGCGCCAAGCTCCGTAAGAGTCTTTTTAAAACCTTCCACGTCAGGCTCTTTGGCGGTTTTTATCGGCTCAACGGCTTTTTTAAGCTCTTTTTCAAAGTCGGCGCCTTTTGCCGCCTTTGCAGTCTTTTCTATGGCTTTTTGCGCAAGCTCGGCCAAAATCTTTTGGATAAATTTTTGCTCTTCGATCGTCATTTCGCATCCTTTATAAAAGATATGCTATCGCAAGCAAATTTTATTCCTTAGCTTTGTCTACTATAAATTTAGCAAATTTTTCACTATCGTTTGGGCAGGCTACAACATCGTAAAAATCAAATTTTAGCTCGTCTGCGATATGGCGAAATTCCTTTGATAGCTCAAAAACGGTTTCGGAGTTATCAATACAAAACGAGATCGGATAAATGAGCGCTTTTTTATCTTTTATCTCGGTTAGCGCTTGATTTAGTGAGGGTTCGAGCCACTTTACGGGGCCTAGCTTTGACTGGTATGCGAGCAAAATTTGCTTAAATTTGACTCCTCGCTTCTCCAAAATTTCGGTTAAAATTTGAACGTGACGCTTGACGTGCTCCTCGTAGATATCGCCCGCGTCGATCATTTTTTGCGGCAAAGAGTGCGCCGAAAATACCAGCGTTATCTCGCCTGAGTTTAGATTACTTGCAGCTTTTTCGATATCATCTGCGACAACCTCGTTATATCTCTCATCCTCAAAAAACGGCTCGATGATTTTTACTTTCGCCTTTAAATTTAGCTCGGCTCGCACCTTTTCAAAGTCGCTTATGCTAGACGTTACGGTCGTAAACGAATGGTGCGGATAGAGAGGAAAAACAACGATCTCCGAAGCCTCCGTAAACTCAGCTAAAACATCCTTCGCAAAAGGTGGCGTGTAGTTCATCGCAAAAGCTACCGCCGTATCATCGTCTAAAAAATGCGAAATTTTACCGCATAGTCTTGCCGTAAGCTCACAGATAGGCGATTTTCCGCCGATTTGACGGTAGTTATTTTGCGCGGCTTTTAGGCGAGATTTGGTTATCATAAACGCCACGAATTTACGCAAAATCGGGCTTTTTATCCCCAGGATATAAGGATCGTTAAACATATTTTTTAAGAATACCTCAACCTCGCTAAGGTCGTTTGGTCCGCCCATATTTAGCAGTAAAATTAGCCTCATTCGCAAACCTCCTGAGCCTTTAGTGCGTCTTCGAGCGTACTTAGATCGCTTTTTGCGCCGCAACATGCCTGATAAAACTCGTTAAGCAACGCTTTAATCGGCGAAACGTCGCCGTAAACTTTCAAATTTTGCTGCCCGTCGAGTGTGTATTTGTTTAGCTTAAGGCCCAGCATATCACCAAAATACACGCCCCCGTTCGCGGCAAATTCGATCGTAAAGCGTTCTGCTTTAAAGCGCTTTGAGTTGTGGATACTAGCTAGCGTCTGGTTTTTAAATTTAAGCTGGAAAAGCGAGTCTGTTTCGCTTCTTTTGTCGTCGTTTTGGATTGAAACTTTATTGCTAAAGATTATCTCGCTACCCGTTATAAACCTTGCAACATCGATGTTTTGTAAAATTTCAAGCTGCAAATTTACACCCCTACTAAACCCTCGAGCGATATTTATCGAAAAAATATCTTTTTCTTTGGCGAGTTCTTTTTTTATAGAGGCGATAACGGGATTAAATCTATCAGTAAAAGCCACATAAGCGCCTATATTTTGGGATTTAAAGCAGTATTTTAGTTCCCTTATCTCGCCTGATTTGCAAAGCCAAGGATCAAGCATGATAAATTTTATAAAATTTAGGCATTTTGGTATCAAATTTAGATATTTGTGCGTGTCGGTTACGATAAGAGCGTCGATGCGCACGGAGTCCAAAAGGTCGTTTATATTATCGTAAAAAGGAATCCGTCCGCAAATTTCGCTATTTTGCACGCCGTCAAAAATCGCCGCCAGCTCGAAGCGTTCGGAGCGACGAAGCTCGTTATAGTAGTGCTTCGCGTCGTTTCCAAATCCTATTATCGCAACTCGTTTTTTCATAATCTTTTTCCAAAATTTAATGTTTTTAGACAATTATAGTAAAAAATAGTAATTAAACGGATAATGCGAGCGATTTTTAAATTTTACCGACGCCTTTTTATAGCGGGCCTCAAACAAGTTTTATTAAATTTATGCTAAAATCAGCCCTATTTTAAAACTTTAATCAGGAAAAAACGATGGATATTAGAGAAGCTTATTTAAATTTTTTTGCAAGCAAAGGTCATGAGATCATTCCGTCTGCGCCGCTAGTGCCAAACGACGCTACGCTGCTTTTTACAAACGCCGGTATGGTGCCGTTTAAGAGCATTTTCACCGGCGAAGTGCCGCGCCCTACTCCGCCGATCCGCACGAGCTGTCAGACCTGCATCCGCGCAGGCGGCAAGCACAACGACCTAGATAACGTCGGCTACACCGCGCGCCATCACACGTTTTTTGAAATGCTGGGCAACTTCAGCTTCGGCGAGTACTTCAAAAAAGACGCGATCGCGTATGCGTGGGAGTTTGTCACGCAGGTGCTAAAACTACCCAAAGACCGCTTGTATGTCACGGTTCACGAGAGCGACGACGAGGCGTTTGCGCTATGGGAACAGCACATCGCAAAGGAGCGCATTTATAGATTCGGCGATCATGATAACTTCTGGCAGATGGGCGATACGGGACCGTGCGGACCGTGCTCGGAGATCTTTTATGACCAAGGCGGCGAGCACTTTAACACGCCTGAGGACTACATGGGCGGCGACGGAGATAGATTTCTTGAAATTTGGAACCTGGTTTTCATGCAGTATGAGCGCAGTAGCGACGGTAAACTAACTCCGCTACCAAAGCCTAGCATCGACACGGGCATGGGCCTTGAGCGCGTCACGGCGATAATGGAAGGCAAATTTAGCAACTACGATAGCTCGCTTTTTATGCCTCTTATCGAAGAAGTCGCAAAGCTTTGCGGCAAGCCTTACGCTTACGAGAGCGGTGCTAGCTACCGCGTCATCAGCGACCACATCCGCTCGGTAACTTTCCTGTTAGCTCAAGGCACTACATTTGACAAAGAGGGCCGCGGCTACGTACTTCGCCGTATACTACGCCGCGCGATCAGACACGGATATCTACTAGGCATAAAAGAGCCATTTATGTACCGCCTGGTCGATAAAGTCTGCGAGCTAATGGGCGGCCACTACGCCTATCTAAACGAGAAAAAAGCGGCGGTAAAAGAGCAAATCAGGCTCGAAGAAGAGAGATTTTTGGCTACGATCGCGAGCGGACTCGAGCTTTTTGAGAGCGAGCTAGCGCGCACGAAAGATATTTTTAGCGGCGAGGCTGCGTTTAAGCTTTACGACACATTCGGCTTCCCGCTAGATCTAACGGCCGATATGTTACGCGAAAAAGGTCTCAAAGTCGATGAAGCAAAATTTGACGAGCTAATGAGCGAGCAAAAAGCGCGCGCTAAGGCTGCTTGGAAAGGCAGCGGCGACAAGAGCGCAAAGGGCGATTTTAAGGCGCTTTTAGAAAAATTTGGCGAAAATAAATTTAGCGGCTACGAGGAGCTTGAGCGCACGAGCAAGGTTTTAGCGCTGCTTGACGAGGATTTTAAAGAAACTCAAATTTTAAAAGCTGGCGAGCGAGGCTGGGCGATGTTTGACGTGACGCCTTTTTACGCGCAAAGCGGCGGACAAGCGGGCGATAGCGGCGAGATCGTGGGCACAGCCGATATACTAGATACGCAGAAGTTTTTCGGGCTGAATTTATCAAACGTCGCGGTTAAAAAAGAGATTAAAATCGGCGACGCCGTGAAGCTAAAAGTAAGCGAGCAAAGAGCCGAGATCGCGCGCCACCACAGCGCCACGCACCTGCTCCACTCTGCGCTTAGAAGCGTGCTAGGAGCGCATATCGCGCAGGCCGGATCTAGCGTAGAGGCGAACAGACTCAGATTTGACTTCTCTCATCCAAAGGCAGTGACGGCAGAGGAGCTAACAAAGATCGAAAATTTCGTCAATAGCGCAATCGCCGAAAGTATCGCGGCAAAAACAGAGATAATGGACATCGAGGATGCCAAAAATAGCGGCGCTATCGCGCTATTTGGCGAAAAATACGCCGATAAAGTGCGCGTGCTAAGCTTCGGAGAGATTAGCAAGGAGCTTTGCGGCGGTACGCACGTGGCAAATTTAAGCCAGATCGGCGCGTTTTTCATTACTAAAGAAGGCGGCGTGAGCGCGGGCGTGCGCAGGATTGAAGCCGTGTGCTCTAAGGCCGCGCTAAATCTAGCAAAAGCCTGGCGTGGCGAGATCGAAGAGCTAAAAACCGAGCTAAAAAGCGCCGAGCCTATGAACGCTGTAAAAAAACTAAAAGCCGAGATAAAAAGCCTAAAAGATAAAACTAAGCAGGCAAAAGATGCACACGCGCTAGCCGTGGTGAACGTAAACGAGACCAAGCTTTGCGTCGCCGTGATTGACGCCGGCGACATAAAGGCGACGATAGACGAGTTTAAAAACGAGAACGAAAAGGCGGCGATCCTGCTCGTGCAAGTAAATGAAGAGGGCAAAATCGCTCTGGCCGCTGGCGTGAAAAATGCAGCTTTGAAAGCGGGCGAATGGGTCAAATTTACGGCTCAAATTTTAGGCGGAAACGGCGGCGGCAAGGACGATTTTGCAACCGCAGGCGGTAAAAACGTACTAGCGATTGAGGATGCGGTTAGGCAGGCGTTAGAGTTTGCTAAAACAAAGCTTGAAAAATAAGCTTGGCGTCGGTCAAATTTAAGAAAATCGCTTAAATTTGACCGTGGTTTTGCGGCGTGAAATTTAAAAGCGAATTTGAGCTAGTTGTAGTAAGATCAAATTTGACGCCGTAAGGCAAATTTGGAAATTTGCCTTTTACGAGTCGATATAAAATTTAAAGGAAAATATAAGTTTATGAATTTATTTTATTCGCGCATTTTGGTGCCGAGTTTTGCCACCATCAAATTTACTTTAGCGCGAGAAAATTTTAGATCAAAGGGGACAAATGCCCGAATTTAACATAGCTTTTGCAAAGATTAGCAGCGCCCTACCCTTTATCCACATCCTCTCCGTAGTTGTTTTCATCGGATTTCAAGCAAATTTTTTACTCATCGCTAAATTTTTTATGAAAAATATCGAGGGCGACACGCAAAAATACCAAACGATAATCTCTATGCTAAAGCGCCTCGGCTACGCGATCTACGGCTCGATCGCCGTCATGGGCGTGACGGGCGCAATACTGGCTAAGCAAAACGCGATCAAAAACGCCGATCCGATGCTAAACACGATTTTAACGACGAAATGGGCGATCTGGGGATTTTTATTTTTAAACGTTATTTACGTCACGTACCGCCTAAACAAAGCCTCAAAATCTCTGCAAAATAGCGAATACATCGAGCTTCACGAGAACCTCATAGTTACGATTTATTATTTCATCCCGCTAAACGTGGCGTTTGCGCTGCTGGCGGCATATCTTGGCGTATCTTATAGGGAGTTTTGATGATTATTTTGGCTTCAAGCTCAGTCACTAGAGCTAAGGTTTTGCGAGATCACGGCGTTAAATTTGAGCAGGTTTTCTTTGACTACGACGAGGGCGGCGTAGATAAAAATTTACCGCCGCACATCTACGTCCAAAAGATCGTCGCGGCAAAAAAAGAGCAATTTTTAAAGGCGAATGAAAACGTAAAAAACGTCGTTTTTGCCGATAGCGTCGTAGTATGTGGTGGTAAAATTTTAGGCAAAGCTAAAGACAAGCAAGAGGCGCTAAAAATGCTACAAATGCAAAGCGGGAGCACTGCTAGGATCGTAACCGCGATGATATTTTTGGGCGAAAAATTCGAGCTTATTAACGTCAGCTTTGCCGAGTACAAATTTGCCAAATTTGACGAAGCCGACCTACAAAACTACCTATCGGGCGATCTTTGGCAGGGCAAAGCAGGAGCCATGACGATAGAAAATTTCAACAAAAAATACATCCTAAGCCAAAACGGCGAAACTAGCACCGCAATGGGGCTAAACGTGAAAATTTTAAAGGCCTTTTTATGAGAATTTTAGCTTCGATTTTATTTTTTATCTTTGTTTCGCTGAGCGCAGCGTTTGTTTATCTTTATTCGCAAGTCACCTTTGACGCGTCAAACATCATCGATTTTAAGCCAAAGCTCACGACTCAAATTTACGATAGAAACGGCGAGCTAATCGCAAATATCTTTGACGAAAACAGGATCTACGTCAAGTACGAGGATATCCCGCCGCGCGTCATCGAGGCGCTGGTAGCTATCGAGGATACGAGCTTTTTCGAGCACGGCGGCGTAAATCCCGAGGCTATCACGCGAGCTATCGTTAAGGACATAAAGGCAGGCAAACTAGTCGAGGGCGCTAGCACGCTAACGCAGCAGTTAGTTAAAAACATGGTATTAACCAGAGAAAAAAAGCTAACCCGTAAGCTAAAAGAGATGATCATCTCGATGAAGCTGGAAAACGAGCTAACCAAAGAGCAAATTTTAGAGCGCTATCTAAATCACGTCTATCTAGGACATGGCTATCACGGCATAAAAACCGCAGCAAAAGGATACTTTAGAAAGGAGCTTGATGAGCTCACGCTAAAAGAGATTGCTATCCTAGTGGGCTTACCAAAAGCGCCCAGCACCTACGACCCGACCCGCCACCTAGATCTATCGCTTAGCCGCGCAAACAACGTCATAGCAAGGATGAACGCACTAGGCTGGATCAGCGACGCAGAGTACAAGGCCGCGCTAGTCGAGCAGCCCGTAGTCTTTGACGACACTCTCACGCAAAACAAAGCCCCGTACATCGTGGACGAGGTGCTAAAAGAGGCCTCAAAGCGCTTTGAGGATATAAAAACCGGCGGCTATGTCATCGAAACCAGCGTCGATTTAAAGGTACAAGATATGGCGTCCGAGGCGCTAAAATACGGCTACAACGAGATACTAAAACGTAACAAGGACGCAAACGCCAGTATCCTAAACGGCGCTATCGTCGTTACGCTACCTAAAACGGGCGAGATCCTCGCGCTAGTAGGCGGCGTAGACTACGCCAAAAGCAGCTACAACCGCGCCACGCAGAGTATGCGCCAGCCGGGCTCTAGCTTTAAGCCTTTTATCTATCAGATCGCCCTAGACATGGGCTACTCGCCTATGAGCAAGGCAGCGGACATCTCGAGAGTCTTTAACGAAGGCAGCCAGTACGAGTGGCGTCCGAAAAACTATAGCGGCGGCTTTCAGGGTTATATCACGCTACGAGAGGCTCTGCGCCAGTCGCGCAACCTCGCCACGATAAATTTGCTCGACGAGATCGGGCTTGATACGGCTTATAAAAAGCTAACCGAAATGGGCTTTAAAAACATCCCTAAAAACCTCTCCATCGCGCTTGGTAGCTTTGGCATCTCGCCGTTAGAGTTTGCCAAATTTTACTCGATGTTTCCAAATGGCGGCGAGATCGTGGAGCCAAGCCTGATAAAACGCATCATAAACTATCAAAATTTAGAAGCCGTTTTTGAGCCTGCTCGGGTATTTGTTACGGAACCTGAGCAAGCATATCTGATGACTGATATGATGAGGACGGTCGTAGAGCGCGGCACGGGACAAAGCGCGAGGCTAAACGGCGTGCAAGTCGCGGGCAAGACAGGCACGACAAATAACAACATCGACGCGTGGTTTTGCGGATTTACGCCTGAAGTCGAGGTGGTCGTATGGTACGGCAACGACGACAACACGCCGATGAGAAAGGTCGAGGGCGGCGGACGCACGGCAGCTCCGGTGTTTAAGAAATTTATGGAAAGCTACATGAAGGAGTATCCACTAAAACAAAAAACTTTCATCGAGCCGGAGGGTGTCTTTCACACTGCGTACGAGGGCTTGATCGAAGTCTATACGAAGATCTCGCCGGTACCGAAACAAGACGCGCAAGATACGCTAATCAAACAAGACGACGAGGGGTTGATTTTTTAATTTTACCCCAGAATGCCGGCTAAATTTGAGCGATTTGCTATGCAAATTTAGCCACCGCCTCGTCAAATTTGAACCCATTTTCAAAGCCGCTTTTTACCCTTACTTCAAATTTACGTTCAGGTTTTACGGTCAAATTTGATCTCACACGGTTAAAACCCAATTTTAAAAGCGCTTTTAAATTTGCTTGTTGATTTCTAGTCTCGTCAAATTTAAACTTGCCCGCAAATCCAAAATCAAAGACACAGTAAAATTTGAAGCCAAATTTAAACGGTCCAAATTTTACACTATCTTAGGTGCCAAATTTAACCAAGCCTCAAAAACAAGCAGTGTCCATACTGTTTATATTTACCGCCCCGCCAAGAGCAAAAACCGCATCAAACGCCGCTCAAATTGTACGAAATTACGCTTCGTCTTTCGGGATATACGTACTTCGGTTAAACAGATAGCATG
>ERZ773035.2819-NODE-2819-length-10886-cov-6.228141_pt1 | contig 10886 bp, 8 predicted proteins | sample MGYA00511487_ERZ773035 | MGnify/ENA primary metagenome ERZ773035 (study PRJEB29015, sample SAMEA2737985) | human oral metagenome | biome: human oral; feature: human-associated habitat; material: dental | place: China | collected 2024 ...
TCAAATTTGGGGGTCATTTTCGCCTTTCCGGCAGCTCGGAAGTCAAATTTGGGGGGTCAAATGAGATCAGCGACCTCCCGGAAGGGTAATCTTGGGGGTCAGATTGGACCAGCGACCTCCCGGAAGGGTAATTTGGGGGGTCAAATTGGACCAGCGACCTCCTGGAGGAGCAATCTTGAGGGTCGAATCAGACTTTTTACCTGTTTTACCCCAAAAACCTTTACTCACTATTTGATAGTCGAGGGGATCGGAACCCTAATATTTTTTGAAAATAAGGTCATTGACCTGCTGGATAGCCTCAGCAAGGGGGCAAGATTTGGGACTCGAGCGGGTCGGAAATGGGAACAAGAGCACAGGTTTGAGGTTTTGGAAGCTTGGAAGTGAAAAGAGGCGCCTCCTCCCCCTCCTCTCAGGATAGGAACTCTGGGATTAGCAAGTTTTCAAACGGATAAGGGGAGAAGAAACTGAAGAAATCCATTGAAAATACAAGCCGAAACGCTACACTGGGAACGGAAAATATGCAGCTGTTTATTTCTTTTTTTGAGAAGCGAATGAAATTGAGTGTAAATAAAGCTCAGAGATATGCAAAGATGAGAGCTCACACGGCAACGCATCTGCTCCATGCTGAGCTTGGAAAGATTTTTCCTGACACGAAACAGGCAGGGTCTTTGGTAGATGATGATTTGTTGAGATTTGATTTTTATGCGGGAAGGCTCTTGAATCCTGAGGAGATTTTGAAGATCGAGCAGCGTATCAATCAGATGATTGCTTTAGCGTGTCAGGTCGAGACGGTAGAGCTTTCGATTGAAGAGGCTTCTCAGTTGGGCGCAAAGATGTTCTTTGAAGAAAAGTATGGAGACGTCGTGCGTGTGGTGAAAGTGCTTAACGGAACCAACCAGACTCAAAAGGCTGACAGCCAAGAAGGGTCAGATTTTTCTGATTATGGGGAGTTTTTGTCCTTGGAGTTTTGTGGGGGGACGCACGTGAAGAACACCAGAGAAATCGGGGCGTTTACGATCATTTCTCAGGAAGCGGTAGCATCTGGAGTGAAGAGAATTGTTGCGCTTACGGGACCAAGAGTGCTCGAGAAGATCGAACAGCAACAAGCCTTGTTGACGCAGCTCGGGGAGCTTTTGGAGGTGAAGTCGTTTGCGCAGTTGCCGGAGAGAGCGGCGAAATTTTTGAAGGATTTTGGGGAGATGAAAGCTCAGCTAGGAGCGGTTGAGACGAAGATGATCCATGCGTTATTGATTTCTGGCGACAAAAAGTCAAATCCTGACTTTGATGTCATTATGAAAGTGCCTGTTGAGACAAATTTTAAATTGCTCGGGACGGAAGCTAAGCAGGTTTTCGCTGGGAAGAACGTGCTCTTGGCGACGACTGCTGGGAATTTTTTGCTTTTCACGCAGCCTTGAGTATCAGCAAAAGAACTTGCACAAAAATTAGGATTGAAAGGTGGAGGAAACGATATGCAAGTGCAAGGAAGAGACGAGAAAGTAGTAGAGCTTCTTTAGGTTTGGAGGAAAGAGCGAAGCTGCTAGAACCAAAAACCCAAAGCAATAAGCAATCGAACCAAGATAAGAAGCAAATAAAAGTATTTTTCACTTGAGAAAAAACTGAGCCAGAAGAAGGATCAGTTTTTTTTGATAATTCTGAGAGAGCTAGATCAGTGTCGTATCTCGAGGTCTTCGTTCTTTGTAAGGGAGCTGGTAAGCGTTGTCTTTGAGAATGGCATTATCAAAGAGATTGGCGAAGAAGTTGTATTTATTTTTCATAACGAGAGTTTCGCTTGCCATCGTCCTAAAGAGTTGGCGGTTGTTGAGGAAGAGGTTGTGGCACTCGGCAAAATCTTCAAAAGGATTCGTCATACCGTAGCCACTACAGAAGTCTTTTTTGTTGGCGGATTGGCTTCTGATGTTCTCTGAGTCCCAAGAATATCTATAGTATTCCAATGAAGGATCGTCAATGGCGAATTTTACTTTACCAAACTCGGTGTAGTTTCCGTTTTTAGTTTTGCTTATGCCGTTAAGCACCCCGAGGTCCACGATATGTCCAAATTCATGCGTTAAAACCCCCCGAAATTCCGTCGGGTCTCCCATAGAAGAGAGATTGATGGTGATTCTTTTTCGGGTAGCTCCTCCTCTTCTCTTACCGGTTTCACCGTTGATGATCAAGGTCTTGAAAACGGAGTGAAGCGGATCGCCTTGCATAAGGTTTTCCTCCAAGAAGTTTGCTATTTGGAAGTATTGGTTTGCGTAGGATCGTTTTTCTGACTGCGTAAGGGTTCATGTTCGAATAATTTTCTCGCAGAAAGTCTGATTCTTTTGGCACAGGGAGCTGAAAGGATCGTTTTGTGGCGATGCTGATGGGCTTGGATGGTCAGGCTTTATCTCTTCTGAGAAATAGTCCACCTGGAGCATGGTAGAGGGTTCTCCTGCTTCTTTTACCCCAATGACTAAAGCCAGGAAAAACAGGATCGAAGCACCGATGAGTTTCCGAAAGTCAAAAAGAGTAAAGCTAAAGAAGATTTTCCTGTCCATATCGTAAAATATCATTAAAAATCAGGTCCTGCTGATTTCACTTATTATTATATACAATCAGTTCTGAAATTGCAATTTTCTCAGCAAAAAGTTGGAGCAGAAAATTATAGCCTCAAATGATGATTTTCGTGCCCTGATGCTTGGCTTTGAAGAGGTTTTTCCCGCTTCCTCCTGTGATATTCTCTACTAAGAGCAAAAAATTCTGATCTAATCCCCTATCAATCATCGTTTCAAAGAGTAATTTACTTTCCTCCTTAACCACAGAGAGGATGAAAATAGTTCCGTTTGGGGACTTTTCACGATCAAAGGCAAGTATTGCCTGCAAGACAGAAGGGGTTTTACTCAAGCGGTGGATGTTTGCAGGTTTTTGAGGGTTCGCTACTGATGGAGCTGGGTTTGTTGGCTTTATTTGAGGTTCTGAATCCGTCGGAAGCGGAGAATCAGAGGATGTTGAGTCAGAATTTTTGTCTTTTATGGCTGGAATGGAAGAAGCAGAGGAAGCTGGAACGCGTGAGGCTTCGGGAATGAGGGCTGGGAGCTGTTCGTCGGTGTGCGAAAGGAAACAAATTCTGTGCCCGACAAACTCTTCTAAAAACTCCTCCCAATTGGTAAACTTTACCTCTTCTGCGTAAACGAAGTAGAAACCTGACTTACTATACATCTTCTTTTCTACAATCATCATCCCCTCAAAAATAGTCTGCACATGCTCGATCTGCTTCCGAATACTCGTAAATTCACCTGCCTGTAAGGTAGCTTGTAAGCGAGGTTCCCGTTCTTTAAACTTGGCGAGGAGGAGATTCGTCTGGTAGAAGGAAAGATTTCATTTCAAAGGGTCTAGGGTCTGGATCGTAGCTTCGGTATGGGTAAAGAAGGCTTTCGTTTCCTGCCCGAGAATCCCCATAAAAATCGTAAAAAACTGTCTAAACTCCTCGACGGTTGTCAGATTTTGAACTTTTTCTTCTTGGTCTGGGGAGATTTCCTGCTCAAGGTGGTATTTATAGCTGAGCATATCGAGATAATTCAGCGTATAATTGAGATCATAGGGGCGAGACAGGTAGAAATTATAGCTTTTATACCACCATTCACAGTCAAAGAAGACAATATCATAGTTTTGATACCTTTCCGGCTGCTCCAAAAGCGAAAAAAGCCCGCCATGCGTTGCTAAAATGATCGGGTAATTCATAGTAACCCTCTGATCTTTGACAGCGGTATAGATTTCATAGTCGCCCTTACTATTGAGGTCTAAAACTCCAAGTCCCTGCTCAAGATGAGAGAAGTATTTGAGCAAGAAAGCGAATTCTGACTCCTCAAACTGTCCTTTATTTACGAAAGCTTGCAAGGCTTCACGATTCAGGGTTTGTTCTTCTTTGACGAATCCAAGATTCTTGACTCCGAGTTCATTGAGGAGGTTTTTTGCGATATCAAGCTTGGAGCGGTTGGAAAAGGCAAAGATGGTCTGTTTATTGGTAGCAAGCGAGGAGAGAAGCTTTTTAAATTCCAAAGTTTTGACCTGAAATTTCTTGCGATTAAGGTTTTCCGTCCGAGTAAAAGGGTATTCTCCAGTAAGGATTTGGGTATGAGGAGCTGTGATTTTCTTGAGGGGAGGCAAAATAAGCGGTTGCATTCAGTTTTTTTCTCTTTTTTGGAAAAGATGTGCGAAAGTTCCTTTACTTTTGGCAAGTAACTCCTGCAAAATAGGATATTTTTGGATCAAATCCTCCACTCTCTTGACAAGATACCGAAAGAGTGCGATACTCAGCTTCGCATCAAAGAAAGCATCGTGAAAATTTGCTTCTTCTCAGAGGGAAAGCTGAAGATTCTTCAAAATCTGCTGAAAATTAGCCTTAGATTGGAGGCTTTCGCAGAGGATTTCTAGTGCATAACTGGGAGCGTAATGAATAAGCGTTTGAGCCCAACGAAAAGTATCAATCTCTGCTTTCCAAGCTATGCTTGGAAAGAATTTTCTCAAAAATTCCAGATCAAATCCGATATTATGACCAATAATAACCGTCTGATCTCAGAAAAAGGTTGAGATTTCTTGCTCTACTTCAGCACGCGTAGGAGCATGCTCTAGCTTTTCTACTGAAAGACCAGTGATAAAGCTGACAATACTTTTTAGTTCTTTGAGTGGTTTCTCTGGACGAATAAGCGATTGAAATCCGCCAATAATTTTTCCCTCATTATTAAACTCTACAATTCCAATCTGAATTGGTTCATCGGTCGCGGTATCTAGCCCAGTAGTCTCAAAATCTAAGGCAATCATACGAATATCACTTCTGAGCATTGCTATAATAGATAGGGTAAATCATAGTCAAGATTCGAGTATATATAAATCCTTTTTGAAATCAACCGTCACCCGAGCTTGATTTACCTTCCTTTACCTTCGTTTTGAACTACTCTTTTTTAGCAATCAACCAAACAAAATAAAAATCTTTAAAAAAAGTTGACATTTTTAATTTTTATTATATAATTTTATCGTCAATGGCAGGATAGTGATGCTATGACACCTCTTCCTCTGGAAAAGATTCAGATTTTGATAGTGTTTCTTGTTCCTCTTACCTTAAAGAAGGAAAGGAAAAAAACTAATCTTTTATGGAGAAACTGTCTTCGTGATGAAAAAATGGGTTCTACACACAACCATTTATTCGTTAACAAGACACCATGTACAACCTCAGAAAGCCAACTGGTCGATGAGGTGGTTTCTGGAAACTTTTAGTTGTCTTTGTCATTGGAGGATATACGTTAACTTCAGTGTTAGCTTTTGATTCTCAGGGGAATAGATCCTTGGATCAAGGGCAATTATCAGAAAAACTACAAGCTTCCCAGCCACTTCACGCTCAGATTGAAGAGAATGTTGCTTTCGGAGCCAGGAAAGTATGGAAGAATTTAGTAAATTTTATGCAAGAAGGATTTGATACTAAAGAAGGAGAAAAAAGTGAGAAAAACTGATCTCTCACTGGAGAAACCACTCCTCCTCTTGTCAAAACTCCCGAAGGCAAAAATCAACCAATTATCCGTACGAACTTCTCAGAAAGTGAGTCTGTTTTGTTACCTCTTTTTGAAGATATTGCAAAAGATCCTCAGAAAGAAAGTATCGAAACACTTGCAAGTATTGGAGTTGTAAACTGAGGAGCTAATGGGAAATATCAACCACTTAATCATGTGCGTTGCAGTGATTTTGTTAGAGTCGTAGTTGATATTTACAGACATAAAGCTGGATATTCATTAGAGAGCACCAAAGGGCTCACTGATCAACAGCTTTTGTCGTTGAAAAATCCTGATACTCTCCTTAGTAAGAAACTTAATACTGCAAAACACCTTTGATTTCTTGAAAATGTAAACGCGATGATCCGAGATCATACGATTACACCGCTTCAAGCACAGCTGATCCTTAACAACATCTTCACACTTTATCCACATCTTGGTCAAAAAGAGAAGATAAAACTGATTGATACTACGAAATCAGTTTTAACAAAATCTGAAATGGCCGGATACCTTGTGGCAATCTTCCAATTGGAACCTCAAGAAACGGATAATCTATTTAGAGATATTCATAATCATCGCTATCAGGATGCGATTATTCAGCTTGCCCAGCTCGGGGTAGTAGCTGGGAGAAACGGTAATTTCTACCCTGATAATGATACGCTCCGTGCAGACGGAGTAATTATGATTGCAAACAGTATGCTTGCGAAAGAACAAAAAGCTCTTGTTATCAAAAACTTTTATCATCTAAATAGTATTGCCGATGTCACCTATTTTGCAGCCTTTGCTCCCCATTTGGAATTTTTGCTTGATCATAAGATCGGAACTTCTTTACTTCGTCATGAACAATCAGGAGATTTGTTTCTCCCTTATGCTCTACTTACTAAGTGAGAAGCTTATTCACTTATTACCCAAGCTGCTGGAATTAAAATTCTGAACCCTGATGCTTGATCAGCCACCAAGCCGATTACAAGAGGAGAGTTAGCTCAACTCCTTGTAGAAGCATTTGATTTTGCGCATCTTGATGCAAAATCTGAACCTTGAATCCCAGAAGAAACGTCAGTACCTACTGATCCTGAAAAGAAAAAATCAGTCTTTGTTTCTCTGCTCAAGGATATCGTCAATGAACTTTAATATCCGCTACATAGCAACTGCTTCGGGTAAATACTCGAAAAAAACTTGTGAAATTACAAGGTATTCTTACCACTTTTATTCTCTTATTTGACACCAGATGAACACAACTAACACACCAAATCTTTTGGCTCAGGAACTAAGTGCAGAAGAACTTGAGTTTCAGAACGCTGAAGCAACAAGAAACTACAAAAAGATAAAAGAAGAACTAAATATCAAAGACAGACTTGATGTATGGGACACACACTTGTATGGAGAACAGGTTAGTGCTACCTTGAATGCAACCAATAGTATCGCTTCAAGTGCTAGAGTGGCTAAGGCTAAAACTCAAGGAGACCTCCTTCTTGCTCTTCTCTTAAAAAAACCTTTGAATGAAGAGGAAGACTATGCTCAAGCTGCCTAAATTTAAAAAAGCTCTAGTGAAATTACCTAGAGTTTTTTTATTTCTCTTTGGCTGGCTGAGATTTTACTGATCTCTAAAGCCAGAGGAGAAGGCAAATCAAGCTGGTCTTCCCACTTTGGTCGCTCTATCGCAATCCAATCAAATTCAGCAATCTGATTTAAAATCCCTTTTTCTACAAGTTCGGAAAAACTTGAAAGCCTATAAAGATCTATGTGTAAGAGCTTGTTGTCGTAGATATTGATGTAGGTATAGGTAGGACTCTGCACTTGATCAGGATTAATTCCTAGTCACTCAGCAAAACCCTTGATAAGAGTCGTTTTCCCGGCTCCGAGTCCGCCGTGGAGCAAAAGGATTTTGGTCTCTTGGACAAGAGATTTTCCGTAGTCGTGCATAGCTTGTGGAGAAGAGATGAGCATTTGCGTTTGAGGAGTAAAAGTTTTACTTGAGAGTTGAGTATATGTGAATACTTATCAAAAGCAAGAAAAAATCTGACTTTCTCTTGTAGTTTTCCCCTAGATTGCTACAATCTGAGTCAGGTTTTTTAGTTTTTATGTCAAGATGCGATGAAATATCACTTACAAATCCTGAGGAAATATCTCTCTCTAGATACAACGCCTCAAGATATCGCAAAAAATTTAATTCTCAAGACTTGTGAGATCGAGGAAGTAATAGAAAGACAGATCCCTCGCTCTATCGTAATTGGAAAAATAGAGCATGTCGAGAAACATCCTGATGCGGACAAACTCAATATTTGCCAGGTAAACTGTTGAACACAAGGAAAGTTTCAAATCATTTGTGGAGGAACGAATGTGGCTGAGGGGCTTTTTGTAGCGACTGCTCTGGTAGGCACGCCATTTCCTGAGGCGGGGATTACGATTGCCAAGAGGGCAATGAGAGGTGTAGACTCTGAAGGGATGATTTGCTCAAAAGGAGAGCTTGGTATTAACGAAGATAAGGATACTCACTGGATTTGGGATCTTGCACAAGACTTGGAGGTATCTGATACGGATCTTGGTCGTCCTCTCAGCGAAGTATTCCCTCGATTGGAAGCTACGATCTTGGAAGTAGACAGTAAAAGCTTGACGAATAGACCTGATCTCACGTGACACTTTGGAGTGGCGGTCGAATTGAATGCTATCTATCCAGATGCTTTGAAGAAGTTTAACGGGATTAAAAAATGGATTGAGAGTTTTCGTGATACCAACATCTTGGAAGTGCTGGAACATACAGAAAAACCGCTTAACCGTCAAGTGCGTGGGCTCTCTAAGGCGGTCAATACCTATATTGCCTTGGGAATCAAGAATATCGAGGTCAGAAAATCAGATTTCTTTTCTCGTTTACAGGTTTTGGACCTTGGGAGTAATCCTATTAACAATTGGGTGGATTTTTCAAATCTTTTTATGAATACGGTTGGTTTACCAATTCATTGCTTTGATGCAGATAAGATTGAAGGTGCGATTATTATTAGAGATGCAAACGAAGGAGAGCTTTTTACGGATCTTTTTGGGACGGAGCATCGCTTGCAGGCTACAGACCTTGTGATCGCTGATGAAAAGAAAGTGCTTGCTCTCGCTGGAGTGATTTGAGGACTGGAAAGTGGGATCACTGACACGACGAAGAATATTCTCATCGAACTGGCAAACTTTGATCCTGTCGTAGTGAGAAAAACAGGAACAAGACTCTGACTTAGAACTGATGCTGAACTGAGATTTGAGAAGAATATTAGCCCAGCCTTTAGTTTGTATGCTTTGCTTCTGTTTCTGGATGAGCTTAAATTTTATGCGAAGGATTTGTGAAACTATGAAATCGAGGGCATTGCTTCCTATATCCGTCCTGACATCAATCCTCTCGAAAAAAAACTCATTCCAACGCCTTGGAACACGTTGCAAAGCCTGATCTTTGGTGCGGAGCAACCAGATTTCCAAGAGAAAGCAACCGCAATCCTTGAGGGACTTGGTTTTTGAGTGGCAGGCGATGTCGTGAGTGTGCCCCTTTGGAGAGGACCAGATGATATCAACATTAAGGAAGATATTGCTGAAGAAATTGCTAGGATCTGGGGCTATGACCAAATAAGTCCCCAAGCTTTGCTTTCAGAAGTGAAGGCTCAGCCGTTTAGTGAGAGTGTCGCTATTCTCAGAGCGGTAGAACAAGCGATGGTAGAAATTTTTGATTTTGATCAGGTAGAAACCTATCCTCGGGTAGCAAAAACTCAAGTGGAACTCTTGTGAAATACACCTGATACGCTCTATACCCTTCAAAACCCACTCAATCCTGAGTTTCCTTATCTAAGGGATAGTATGCTTTATAATCTGCTTCCTATTGCTAGCAAAAGTAGTAAATTCTTTGATCATTTCAGGATTTTTGATCTAGGGAAAGTATGGAAACCTGGAATTTCTGAGCAAGCACTCCATTTAGACCAGAGATATGCCGAAGAACACTTCTGCGAGGAGCTTACTCTCGGAGCATGCCGATACGAAAAGTCCTGTGCAAGTCGATCTGACGATCCGCTCCTCAAGATGAAAGCATTACTTACAGCTCTTTTTAAGAGGCTGGAGATCAAAGGCAAACTCTTCTTTGAACCATCAGCTTTCAGCTGTTTTCATCCGAAAAAACAGGCAAAACTCTTGCTTAGAAATGGTGAAAAACTAGTAGAAATAGGGCAAATCTGATCCTTGCATCCTTTCGTATTACAAAAATCCAAGCTTCCAGAACAGGCACAGCTCTGCACGCTTTCCTTAAACCTTGAGCCACTCAAACACCTCCTCCACAGTGCAAATGCAGAAAAGAATTACGAGACTTTCCAGGATCAAATTGTATGGAGAGACCTTTCTTTTGTCGTGGATGCGAAGACTTCTTTTGAAAAGGTAATTACGACGTTGGAGAAGATGCCCCAGATCAGTAAAGTCAGACTTTTTGATCTCTATCAAGGAGAGAACCTCGGAACCGATAAGAAATCCCTTGCGGTGCAGATCAAAATTAAGGGTGATGGTGCAATGACTACAGAAGCCATCAATGCCGTAATGCAAGATGCAATCAAAAAAGTGGAAGCAACAGGAGCTCAGCTAAGGGCATAAGTTTTATTTCTCTGCTTACGCTATGTCTTATCGTAACTTATTAATTATTATTCTGATTCAAGCTTCGTTGGCGATGCTAGGGTCTTTGTATTTTTCTAATTTCTGAGATCCATTGAATGGATTGTTTTCAGGGACAGGTTTTGAGCCGTGCCATTTATGTTGGCGGGGAAGAATTTTGATGTATCCGCTGGTTGCAATTTCAGTATATGGACTGATCAGAAAAGATAAGGGAATCTGTTTTTTGACAGGGGCTTTGTCGTTTGTTGGTGTGCTTTTGGCAGGATACCACTATTTGATTCAATATCAGGCATCGCTTAATGTATTTAGCTGTCAGGCTGGGAATGATTGCACGCATATGGGATGGCATATTGGATTTGTAACGATTCCGTTTCTTGAGCTCATGGCTTTTGCGGTGATTCTGACCTGTAGTATCCTGATGCTTGTCAGGAGAAAGAAATAATAATTGCTCTATATAAAAGAGAAAACTGATCTTTGAGGTCAGTTTTTTTTATTTTCCTCATCCAAAAGCTTTCAGAGTTTCTACACTAGGAGCTGGCAAACTTCTTCTCGATAAGAAGTAAAGCTACAGAGCCTCTTCACTGGTGAACGAGCGACTAAGACAAGGCACTAAAAAAGAAATCTGGATCACGGCATCTCTTTTGGTCGCTCGCAAGGGAAGGTGGTGGTTGTTGCTTCACTAAAAAATGATGTTTTGGGACGAGCGGACCCCTCCGCTTCAAGAAAAACGACGTTTTT
>ERZ773035.2826-NODE-2826-length-10869-cov-5.934807_pt1 | contig 10869 bp, 13 predicted proteins | sample MGYA00511487_ERZ773035 | MGnify/ENA primary metagenome ERZ773035 (study PRJEB29015, sample SAMEA2737985) | human oral metagenome | biome: human oral; feature: human-associated habitat; material: dental | place: China | collected 2024 ...
ATGATGGTGCTGAATTTATCAGTGCTTCTCTAAATCAAAGGAGTCGATGCAGCCGATCGAGCGCATCCTTGACACGCTTCGGATCGGTCCGCCCCGTTTCCTTGTCGACAAACGCCGTGTAGATATGCGGGATGATAATTTCCGCACCATTCTCCAGGCAGGTCTTTACCACCGCTTCAACATTATCTCCGTTGATGCCGCCCGTCGGCTCGAACACGGTGACACCTGCGGCAACGGCAGCACGCACCATTGCGCCGATCGGATAGAACTTCACCGAGGGGATGTCGATTTCCTTGAGCGCCGCTGCCGCCGCCGCGCAGCTGACATATTCATCGAATGCCGAGGTCTCGGGTCCTGTCAGGATGGAGACCTTTCCCGCCGTGCCACTCGGACGGATGACGGCATTGACCATTGAGTGCTCTGCACCGACAGCACGGAGCGCCGCAACGGTGTAGCCCGCCCCCGGATAGACTTGATTGACATGCACGGGTTTTGTGCGCACCGCCGTTTCAGCCACGCGCCGCCACATCGCAGGATCCGCCGCACCAAGCCCGACGGATACGGGTACGCCCGCTTCCTGCATCTCATTGACATACGCGACGGCAGCGTCTACGGTCGGATAGGGCTTGACCATGACGCCGATGTAGACCTTGCCCTCTGCGGCATCGACAATTTCCTTCGCGTTCTTCACATCTGCCGCGAGGATATTCAGTTTGATTTCTGCCATGTTATTTTTTCTCCTTTGCCATACGGACGATCTCTTTCAATCGCTCCGCAATCGTCATCTCCTGCCCCGCAAGAAGCGGACGCGGATCAACGAAGATCTCTCCCTGCGCAAGTCGATAGTTGCGCGTGTGAATTGCAGGATTGCCGCGCTCGAGCTCCTTTGCGATCGACGTGGCGGAGATTCCCGTCACCGCCTCATCAATTACGAGCTTCGCACGGTAGATCTCACGTCCCGCCTCGTCCTGTGCAATGCTTCCGCGGATGCCCGCGACATCCTTCAGCGCCGCTAAAAGGGCATTCATGCGTGCCTTCTGCCCATCGCCGTCCGATGTGCGGTCCGCATAGCGACGCAGTGCCGTGAGGAGTCCGATGATGCTCTCCTTGCCGGTCTTCATGGGGCGTCCGATACCCTGATATTGTTTGCGGCACGCCTCAGCAAGTGAGGATGTTCCGCAGATGAATCCCGACGTCGGGCCCTCGAGCGCCTTGCCACCGCTGTAGATGACAAGATCGGCGCCCATCGCGATGTATTTATGCAGATCTTCCTCCGCCGCCGCATCGACAATGATCGGCAAATTATGTCGGTGGGCGATCTCGATCATCTCCGCCAGGGAGACCATGCCCTTCTGCACGGCATGATGCGATTGCACATAGAGGAGCGCCGCTGTCCGGTCGTTGATGGCGTTCTCAACATTCACCGGTGCGACGAGATTGGCGCAGCCGACCTCGACAGGGTGTCCGCCGCCGAGACGAATCATCTGCGTGATAGACGCACCGAAATTGACGGCATGTCCCTTTTGCAGGATGATCTCGTGTGGCAGCCCCGTGCTGTCCGGGAGGCGCTCGATGAGATCGACATTCGTGCCACTGATGACCGCCGCCACTGAGATTGCGATCCCGGCCGCAGCTCCGCACGTCGGGCATCCATCCTCTGCGCCCGTGGCACGCGCAATGGCGCGTCCCGCCGCCGGCAAAAGCTCCTCGATCTCCACATAGTCCATCGCTGCCTGTCCCATCGCCTCGGCGACGGCAGGCGCAACCGCACTCGCACCGAGCACGGTCATCTTGCCGCAGCCGTTGATGACCTGACGTGGTCCGTACTGTTCAAATATACTCATATCTCTGCCTCATATCTACTGCGAGCGGACCTTCCAGAATACGCGCGAAGAGAAAGCTCGCACCGAACGCAGCAGCTGCACCATACCCCGCCCCCCCTCTTCCCTGCAAAGCACTCATCTTCACGCACAAAAAAAGCCGTACGCTTTGAAACGCACGGCAACAAGCCATTCAAACTATTTTATAATATTTCAGCTGTCGATAGAGCGAATAGATCGCGGCGGGGAAGCCGAGGACGATGCCCACGATGGTGCAGGTATGCCCCGTACTGAGAAAGTCGTCGGCGCATTTGCCGAGGAAGATGAAGATGCCGAGAAAGACGAGGAAATAGATGCCGACACCGGAGAGGAGGCCGAAGGCGCGCAGTGCCTCCGCCATCCCCGACGGCGGTGGTGTTTTCTTCTCCTCCATGACATCCCCTCCCCACACATCGCGCGTGCGATCTACGCGCTCCGGAACGGCTCCGGCGGCGTCTGCGTACGCCCCGCATGATAGAGGATCGCCTCGATGATGCGGCGGGCCGCCTCACCGTCACCGTAGGGGTTCACCGCCTCCGCCATATGCGTATATGCGGTCGGCTCGGTGAGGAGGCGCATGGTCTCCTCGTAGACGCGACGCTCATCCGTGCCGATCAGACGTACCGTACCCGCCGTGACCGCCTCGGGGCGCTCGGTTGTGTCGCGCAGGACAAGCACGGGCTTGCCGAGGGCGGGCGCTTCCTCCTGAATGCCGCCCGAGTCCGTGAGTACAATATCGACACGCGCCATGAGATTGGCAAACGGCTCATAGTCGAGCGGGTCGATGAGGTGAACGCGTTCGAGGCCGCCCAACTCCTCCTGCACAATCTCGCGTACCTTCGGATTGCGGTGCACGGGGAAGATGACCTCCACATCGTCCAGCTCCTCGATGATGTCGCGAATCGCGCGGTAGACGTGGCGCATCGGTTCACCGAGATTCTCGCGTCGATGCGTGGTGACGAGCAGGACGCGATGCTCTGCAAAGTCCACGCTGCCGAGCTCTGCAGGGAGTACGTAGTCCGGCCGCACGGTATGGTGGAGCGCATCGATGACGGTATTGCCCGTGATGAAGATGCGCCCCTCGGGAATCCCCTCGGCGCGAAGATTCGCATGCGCGGTCGCCGTCGGTGCAAAGTGCAGGGTTGCGATGCCGCCCGTAAGGCGGCGGTTCATCTCCTCAGGGAACGGCGAATAGATGTCATGCGTGCGAAGCCCCGCCTCAACGTGTCCGACGGGGATCTGATGATAGTATGCGGCGAGTGCGCCGGCAAATGTGGTGGTCGTGTCGCCGTGAACAAGCACGAGGTCGGGACGTTCCTTCTGGAACACCTCGTTGATGCCGAGCATGGCGCGTGAGGTGATGTCAAAGAGGGTCTGTCCCGCCGCCATGATATTGAGGTCATAGTCCGGCGTGATGCGGAAGAGATGCAGCACCTGATCGAGCATCTCACGGTGCTGTGCCGTGACGAGCGTCCGCGTCTCGATCGCATCCGAGTGGCGCATGAGCGCCCGAACCACGGGGGCCATCTTGATCGCCTCGGGACGCGTGCCAAAGATCGACATAACTTTGATTTTGTCGGCCATTCTGCCTGTGCTCCTCTCTAGGATTGCAACATCTCATCCGTTCTCAACATCCGCATCATTTCTGCTGCGGCGCATCCATCTGCAGGATGCCCAGCTTGCGTGCACCGACAAAGACCGCCGCCGCAACGAGCAAAACGATCAGGATCGCCGCCTGTGTGCTGACCGCCGTAAGTGCGAGCGCACAGAGGCCAAAGAGTGCGCTCACAACGTACATGAGCAGCACCGCCTGTTTCTGCGTAAAGCCGTGTGCCAGCAGGCGATGGTGGAGATGCCCCTTGTCCGGCTTGAAGATCGGGCGATGATTGCGCGCACGCCGCACGATGGCAAACGTCGTGTCGAGAATCGGCAGCCCGAGTGCGAGGATCGGCACAATGAGGGCAATCGTCGCTGCACTCTTGACCGCACCAACCACGGAGATACCCGCAAGGACAAAGCCGAGGAACATGCTCCCCGTGTCGCCCATAAAGATGCGTGCGGGGTTGAAGTTGTAGTAGAGGAAGCCGACGGCCGCCCCCGCAAGCGCCGCCGTTACCATCGCCACGAACGGAATGCCCTCCTCCATCGCCACGAGGAAGATCGTGACGGCAGCAATCGAGGAGACACCTGCCGCGAGGCCATCAAGTCCGTCGATCAGATTGACCGTATTCGTCAGTCCCACGATCCAGAAGATCGTCGCGGGAATCGCAAAAAATTCGAGATAGATAAAGTCCCCGAGCGGGTCTGTAATGAAGTCGATGCGCACGTCAAAGCCGATGACGAGCACCGCTGCTGCGAGGATCTGCCCGAGCAGCTTCACCTTTGCCGGCAGATCACAGTAGTCGTCAATAATACCGATGGCAACAATGATCGTGCCGCCGACCATGAGCCCGATCAGGCTCATCATAAACTCGGGTGTGAGTTCCACAAAGATGAGCTGCACCAGAATCGACACCATAAACGCGGCATAGATCCCGATGCCTCCGATGCGAGGGATGGGCCGTGCATGCACCTTGCGTGCATCGGGCTTGTCGAGTGCACCCGTACGACGTGCAAAGGCGATGACCGCCGGTGTCAGTATGAGTGCGACACCAAGTGCAATCATAAATGCTAAGACATTATCGGGCATGAAAAATTGCTCTCCTTAACGAAGTATTCGAAATATACTTCCGTTCATCTTACCGCAGGACAGGGGCGCTGTCAATCAAACAATTCCCCCCCGCAGGAACCTCTCTGCGAGGATCACGGCGACGAAATCATCCACCGGCACGGGCGGTACAAGCATGCCGCGCGGCACGAGCCGCCGCCATCCGCGCGGCGGGTGTGCCTCCCAGTAGGCAGCCTTCGCCGCATCGGTCGTCCGATACTCATCGACCAGGGTCACAGCACACCCCAACGTCTCTACACGTTCCTTTGCCGCCGCACTTGTCGTCCCGTTGCCCATGATGACGGTCGGCTCATACGCTCGGATGAGCGGCCCTACAACTGCATCCAGTTCTGCGGTTGCAGCAACCTCCTGCATGAGTACCCTGCCGTCCGCTGCGAGCACGGCAATGCCGCATTTCTCCCGTCCGGGATCAATCGCGAGCACGGCGCGCCTCATGTTCCGCTCTCGCTCTCAACCTTAAATCTCAGCCGCAGCGGCCCCATCGCATCCGTATCGCCGTCCGCATAGGCAGAGATGACGACGGCTCCCGTGTGGGCACCAAGCTCCTGCACGAGGCTGTAGAACTCAGCCCCCTCGATGACACCGACCGTGCCGCGGATCGGATCGGGCAGGATCCCCTTTGCTGCCGCTGCGGTATTGACATCGCGCAGGAAGCTCACAACGGACTGCTCGGAGGCACTCCCCAGCGCCTCCGTACTGTAAACGCGTGCAATGATAAGCTCTCCGTCGTGATAGATCACACGGTTCGGATAGAGCTCAATCGAGGCACGGATCTCATCGCCGCGCACAAGATTCCCCGCCGCGACAATCCGCACGATCATATCTACAGAGCTCTCCTCAATCGCACGCACGGCGGCATCGTACTCCGGCCCGTAGATCCAGATGTCCTGATCCGTGTGGTTCTCGCCGAGGCGTGTTGAGATATTGCGCGTACCAAGCTGGGCAATCCCCGCCATGCCGCGCTCAATCTCATCGTGCGAGAGCCCGGCGGGAATTGTCCCGGTCGCGATAATCTCCCCCGCCTGATAGACGATATTCCCCTCGCGGAGACTCAGGATGTTCTCACGCAGCTCATTTGCACGGATGCCCAGTGCCCGAATGTCGTCCAGCAGCGTCTCATTTTCGCCCGAGAGCCGCCCGTTGAGGGAGATCAGCCCCTCCTTCTCCATCATCAGCGCACGGTTGCCCGCCGAGAGGCGATCCGACTCGGCGCGCAGGTCCTCCTGTTCGCCGCTCAGCCGCGCGATCTCCTCTTCTGATTTCTTCAGCTCTCCGCTTGCCTGCTCCTGCGCGCTCTTGGCACGTTCGAGTTCCCCCGAGGTAAAATCGAGCGCCGCACGCGTGTCAGCGATCATCGCATTCAGCCGCTCCATACCGAAAAGCGCCGTGCGTACATTCTCGGAGACTGCGGCCATGATGCCGAACGTCACCGTCGTGATGCAGATGCCCGTAGAGATCGTAACAATGATCGCCGTATGCCGCGGACGCAGTCCGAAAATCGAAAGTTTTTTCTTGCCGATGCGCGTACCAAGACGATCCCCAATAAAGGCGATGACGCCGCCGACCACAGCAAGGACGAGAATAAGCGTAACACCGTACATGGAGCGTCCCCCCTTTCTGCCGGAACCATGATTGCAATAAAACTACTGTGAGGCACGGCGCAGGAGAATTCCGCCCGCAATGATGCCGACGATATTCGGCAGCCAGACCGCAAGCATCGCGGGCAGCACCTCGCCGCGCGCGAACGCATTGCCCATCGTCATGAGCGCATAGTAGATGAAGATGATGATGATGCTCATCGCAAACCCCGCGGAGGAGGAGTTGCGCGTCGGCTGCAGACCGAGCGGCACACCGATCAGCGTAAAGATCAGGCTCGCCATCGGAATGGAGACGCGCTGATAGAGCTCCGTCTCCAGCTTTGACGTGTTGACGTACTGCGTCTGCATCAGCGCGATCTGACGGCGCAGCTCGCGCATCGTCATCTCCTCCGGCTTCTTTTGCTCGCGGATGATCTGACGCGGATCCTTCTGCACGGGCAGCACCTGGCGCTCAAAGCGCATGCGGCGCTCGAGGTGTTCGTCTGCGATCTCATAGACATCGCCCTTGTACATAACCCACTCGGTGCCCGTCCACTCCGCATACTCCGCGTTCTCGACGTGGGTCACCTTTCCGTCCGGACCAAAGATCTGCAGGCTCACGCCCATCAGGCGCTGCTGCTCCGCCTCAAAGGAACGCGCATACACGAGCCGCTGGATCTTCCCGTTCTCGATCTCCTTGATGATGAGGTGCTCCTGCGACTTCATGGCGGAATTGCCCTCGATCTCGTAGTAGATGACGTTACGGTACGCTGTATTCGCACGCGGAACAACGTGTTCATTGAAGAGAATCGCTCCGACACTCACAACAAAGCCGAGGAAAATCGCAGGGGCCGCAATCCGACCGAACCCGATGCCGCAGGACTTCATCGCCGTGATCTCGCTCGCCGACGACAGCCGACCAAACGTCAGGAGACTCGCGAGCAGCATCGACATTGGGAACGTCCACATGACGACACCGGGCAGACTGAAGACAAAGATCTTGATGATCGACGGCAGCGACGCGCCGTAGTCCGTAATGTACTGTGCAATGCGAAAGAGCGTGCCCGAGCCGATAAAGACCGCCGAGAACGCGCAAATCGCAAAGAGGAAGGACAGGAAGACTTCTCGAAAGATGTATTTGTCGAGGATTCGGATCTTCAGATGCATAGACTCTCCTCTGATCGTTTCTATCATGAATGGTATCCGCTCTATTTTAGCATTTTCGCACCTCCTTGACAAGGATACAAAAAGGACCGCCGCACGAATGCAGCAGTCCCCTGTATTGATTCGATTGTTTAGAACGCCCAGTTGACGTGCGCGCCGCCGGTATAGCCGTGACGCTTGCCCTGCCAGCCGGTAAAGCGCAGGTCATACGAGAAGCGGCTGTCCTTCGGTGCGAAGCGGTAGCCCGCTTCGAGCATGGCGCTTCCGCCTCTGAGGCTCGGGCTCGGTGCATCATTCGCATTCAAGAATATCTTCGTCGTCCCATCCCCGAGTTCAAGCTCCGGCTGTTCCATACACCGATTGCAGAATGTATAGATGCGCTCATCCAATCCAAAGAGATCAAAGGTACAGATGAAGATGATGTAACTCTGACGCAGGTCATCGTAGTAGACGCCCTTCCCGAGGAGATCCATATCGATCATCCCCTGATAGTAGCGCGTCCGTCGTGGCAGTTCGCCGTCACGCCCCTTCGTCGTCTGCATTTCGATGTTATAAACCGTTCCGATCTCATCCTCAACATAGACATCGAGACGTACGGCTTTGCTGTCCAATCGTATGCCGATGCTCTTTTCCGTATCCGGATAGCGAATCTCACGAATCTTTATTTTCAAGATGCGCTCCAACAGCCACTTGCAGAGCTTCACGTTCTGCATGACACGCTGAAAGATGAAGTTGTCTTGGATGGACAGTCTTTCCCACGCCTCTAGTGCCTCTGCCTCCCATTCTTTCTCCATACCTTTGCCTCCCTTCGTATCTCTCAAGTCTTGTTATTTCTTGTCCTCATTATAAGAAATTCGCTCTCTTTGGTCAAATAAAAAGGAGCCCCGCATGGGGGCTCCCGAATGTATCGTATTCGTGCGATTAGCCGAGGATGACGAGGGACTCGCGCACCTTGACTACCTGACCAACCAAGACCTTGATTTCGATGATCTTGCCCGGCATCGGAGCGTCCACGGACTGTTCGCCTGCGCCCGCCGTAGCAGCAGGTGCCGCGGGAGCTACTGCCGATGCAGCCGGAGCAGTAGCGCCCGCTGCTCGCCCCTCCTTCCACGATCCCTCCATATCATTCACTATCCTTGTATACTGAGCCCATTATCTTTTGCCAGTTTTAATATAGCCGATTCTGGCATTTCCGTCATCTTTTTAATAACGGCAATGGGAGTTTGCGCGCGTAGCATATTCAAGGCAACATGCATAACGCCGTCCTTCCACGATCCCTCCATATCGCTCACATAGTCATGCTCATACTTCTCACGCTGTTCATATTTACGCCGCTGCCCCGCATCGCGCATGAACGCCTCGATCTTGTCCCATGCCGTGTTGATTGCCGCCTCGCTCATCGCAATCGCCTCCATTTCCTCATCACTGAGTTTGTTGCTGATAAAAGCCATCCACTTGTCCAGTGTCCGCATGCTGCGGATATCCTTCCGCGTTACTTTTGGCAGCTCCAAAAAGTGTATCTCAAGATCCTCGGTCAGTCGGTGCACGCCTGTCTCGTCATAGAGCCCGTACATATGGTGAAATCCCGATAGCGACAGATATTCATATCCGAGCAAATTGATCGCGACCGTCCGCCGCAAATTATCGTAGTTCTCGCCCCGCCCCAGCGTGCTCTGATACAGTTTTGCCCAGTAGTACAGACTGCGTTGTCCCATGTTCTGTCGCTTCTGCACTTGCACTTCGATATTGACCTGTGTTTCATCATTCGTCATACACAGGATATCAAGCGCAGATACCTTTCCGTTCTCCTCCTCCGGATCGAGTTCTCGATCCGCAAAACGCAGATCAACAAACGCCTTTTCTCCTTCTAGTTCAAGTACTGCATTGATAAACGAGAGCGTGATTTCCTTATTTTCTTTATGTCCAAAGAGGAACTTAAACAGCAGATCGTTCAGTGCGTTAAAATCTCTCGTTCGCATAACGGAATCCTTTCTCTGTCAACGCTTCCTTTGTCCTTATTATAAAGTTTTCAGGCAGTTCCGTCAAACAAAAAGCCGCCCGATCACGAGCGGCTTATCATCTTCGATTACATATCACTGCGAAACCTCAACCCCATGCTCCTCCGCCATCTTCCGTATGACTGCCTCCGGCAGCTCTGCCATCTGCGCCACTGTCGCAATCGGCGTTCCGGCACGCAGCATATTCATCGCTATATGTGCGATACCCTGCTGTCGGCCCTCAGTACGTCCTTCACGGCGTCCTTGATCTATTCCCCGTTTTATTCCTTCCAACGCGGCAGACTCCAACCCGGAGCGATAGTCCATGAGTGCCATCTGCCGGTTGACGTAACGGAGGTAATCGTCCGGGTTGCTCATGAATATCTTCTCTGCTTCCATTGCTTCTCTGATGGCAGGTTCACTCATCGCCAATTCCTCCTTTTCCTCGCTCGTCAATCTGTTGGCAAAATACGCAAGCCACCGTTCCATCTTCGATGATTCGCGAATTGTTTTATGCGGAGCTTTGATATATTTCGGTAGTTCAATGAAATGCAGTTCCATATCGTTGTTCAGCCGATCCCCATTTTCGATATTGTAGATGCTGTACATCGCAACGGGTTCTTCCTGTGGAAGCAGTTCAAATGCGAGAAGGTTGATCGTAATCGCGGGACGCAGAATGTTATATCCCTCTCCTCTCGTCAGGGAAAGGAGATACAGTCGTGCCCAATAAAAGAGTGTCCGACGCTGCATGTTGTTATAGTTGATGACCTGTACTTCGACGTCGACGAGTTCTCCCGTATCCAACTCACAGGCAATATCCAGACGTGAGAGTTTGGCATCATCACTGTCGGGTATCATCTCTGTCTGACGAAAGCTAATGTCTCTGATTTCATGCGCAAGAGATTTATGCAGTACGGTGTTGAGGAAATCGATGGTGATCTGTTTGCGTTCTTCCTTGCCGAAAATAAACTTGAACGCAACGTCGTTCATCGGGTTGAATATTTCCGTCTCACTCATCGCGATCGCCTCCATTTCTCTATTATAAAGTTTTCAGCCATTTGCGTCAAATAAAAAGGAGCCCCGCACGGGGCTCCCGAATGCAACTCTCTGTCGAGATTAGCCGAGGATGACGAGGGAATCGCGCACCTTGACCGACTGTCCGGCGGAGACGTTGACCGCCTTGACCGTACCGTCTGCAGGCGCAGCGATCTCGTTCTGCATCTTCATCGCCTCGAGGATGAGGAGCGTGTCGCCAGCCTTGACAGCCTGACCGACCGAGACCTTGACCTCGATGATCTTGCCGGGCATCGGAGCGTCCACGGACTGCTCGCCAGCTCCAGCCGTAGCAGCGGGAGCTGCCGGTGCTGCGGGAGCAGCCGGAGCCGGTGCAGCAGCAGGTGCGGGAGCGGGAGCAGCAGCGCGCGGTGCAGCAGCAGGAGCAGCAGCGCCGCCTGCGCGTACCTCCTCGACCTCAACCTCGTAAGCAGTGCCGTTGACAGTGATGTTGAACTTCTTCATGTGTTATTCCTCCAACATTTATATTC
>ERZ773035.2831-NODE-2831-length-10855-cov-3.698981_pt1 | contig 10855 bp, 18 predicted proteins | sample MGYA00511487_ERZ773035 | MGnify/ENA primary metagenome ERZ773035 (study PRJEB29015, sample SAMEA2737985) | human oral metagenome | biome: human oral; feature: human-associated habitat; material: dental | place: China | collected 2024 ...
CCGCAATATGCGCAACCTGCCTACCCGCCACAAGGGCAACCGCAATACCAGCAGGGGCAAATGTTTAACAATTACGGACAAGCACCTTCGCAAGGGGACGGCATACCGTATTAGTAACTTAAAAAAATAAAGAAAAAATGAAAGAAATATTTAAAATGTTTTACGGTAATTCTCTTTATATTTCTTTAATTTTTGGTCTTATAGCCCTTATATTAAGTCTTAGAAAGATAAAGAGTGAAGAACAACCTTGGTATGTAGGTATTATACTATTAGCAAGCTTTACACCTATAATAAATACATTATCTGCTTTTATAACTGTATTCTTAGCATTAGAAGCTGTAATGAACTCTTTGAATAGGTTAGAAGCTAAAGAAAGATTAAAAAGAATAAGAAAAAATAGTTTAAAGAATGATTAATTAAAGAGGAAATGTAATTATGACAAAAACAATAATCGTTCTGACGTTAGTCCTTGACCTCCTTAACCTTCTTTGCTTGATAATTCAAAGGGAATATGCCAAATCTGCTTGTACTATAGTAATAGCTATATTACTCTGTCTATCCATCAAAGACTGTGAATATGAAGAAGATAATGATGACAATCCTCCATTAAATATGGCAGAACGCCAGTAATATTAGGTAATTAGTAAAACAAAAAGCAAGTATCAATCGGGATAGTAGCAGGTTCGAGCCCTGCCTTGCTTTCAAAGATAATAACAATGAAAAAGATAACCATTCCAAGCAACGTTAAGAACGGCAAATTGGTGCAAAATCGCAATCTGATACAAAAGGCTATAACCTCATTTGAGGATACAAATATCAATATCACCATTGAGAGGCGAAGCAAGAAACGAAGCGTACAGCAAAATGCTTTCTATTGGGGCGTTTGGATACCTATCATTCAGCAGGCTATCAATGACACTTGGGGCGAGTTTTACCCTCCTAATGAGGTTCATAATGTACTGAAAGCTTTGTGTAATTATGAGGAGCGTCCTAACCCTGCCACAGGTGAGATACAGCGAGTACCTATGAGCAGCACCAAGCTGACCACCTACGAATGGGAGAAGGAGTTTAAACAGCAAGTAAGGCAAATGTGTATGGATAATTTCAATCTTGATTTGCCTGAACCTGATAATGAGGAATAAGCAAGTTTCACCCCTCGTTAAGAAAGGACAAAAACAAGTTGTAAAACACTGAATATCAAAGTGAAAATATAAATAAGCAAGTTTTAAAGTAAAATAAGCAATGAAAAAACGAATGAAAATGTTTGTTAGTTTTAAAAATAGTCGTACATTTGCACCATACTTCGCCAAAGTATGTTTTAGTTCTATTTCAGTATTAGCATTTTTTAATGTCAATACTGCAACAGCTAATGTTGCAAATATTATAGGCTATCATAACCCTGCGGTTTGCTATACTGAAAAGAATAGTAAATGTACTTTGGCGAGTAAAGGGGGCGATAGCCTTTCCTATTTTATTACTAATCAATATTTTCATTCGCAAATGCCAAAGTACGATGAAAATGTTAATGCAATGAATAATAGTAATTGCATAGACACGCTCAGCAGTGCGACATCTGCCCACACTTCACTTTTAGAAATCCTACCGAAAGTAGAACACATCGGAATGGATTTGGAGGTTAAAATCCACAATCTTACCCAAACAAAAAATCATCTTTCAGACCTATTTAGTGAGGCAATAGACAAGCTGCCCGAAAGTAAGGTAAAGAATAACCTATACTCTATTTTGTGGCAAATATAGACGATTGACGACTGCATTGCAGGTTGTCTAACCGCTGATGACTTCTACAACTTGGATAACCTCATTTACTACTCAAAGAAATTACTAACCCCTAAAAGCATTGAAGTATGTACGAAATAACAAACACAAACTATCAACCTACGCAAGAGTTGATTAAAATTACTGAACAAAATGGCAAACGCGCTGTGTCCGCAAGAGAGTTGCATTTGTTTTTAGAAAGCAAACAAGAATTTGCAAATTGGATTAAAAACCGAATAGATAAATATGGTTTTATTGAAAATCAAGATTATGAGGTTTTTGACAATTTTATCAAAAACCCTAATGGAGGGCGTCCCTTAATAGAATATGCATTGACCATAGATACAGCAAAAGAAATCGCTATGGTAGAGGGGAATGAAAAAGGCAAAATGGCGCGCCAGTATTTTATTGAGTGTGAAAAGCAACTAAGAGCAAAAGAACAAGTGCACCACGCTCAAATTCCTCAATCATTTTCAGAAGCATTGCGATTAGCAGCAGAGCAAGCCGAGAAGATAGAAGAGCAACAAAAGCAACTGCAAGAACAAGCCCCAAAGGTATTATTTGCCGATACTGTGATAGGTTCTCAATCGTCCTGCCTTATTGGTGAACTTGCTAAACTCATCACTCAAAAAGGTTATGAGATAGGCGAAAAGAGGTTATTTAAGTGGTTACGAGAAAATCACTACTTAGGTAAAAAGGGCGAATATTATAACATTCCTAACCAGCAATACATTGAGCAAGGACTATTCGAGTTAAAGAAAGGCACACGCTCAGGGAATAGCGGAGTAATGCATACAACCATAACACCAAAAGTAACAGGCAAAGGGCAAGTGTATTTCGTGAATAAGTTCCTAAGAACACTATAAAAGAATTGTAATGTAGCCATTGTGTACCCCGATAGGCAAGCCCTCACGTTCGAGCCGTGAGCGGGGACTAAAAACAACCCGATTTGAGAGGAGATTGAGTGCGCATAAATCTTTATCAAATCTCTAATTTCAAATCAAAAAAACTAATGAATAATATACAATTATACAACGCCGATAACTTAGAGGTAATGGCAACCCTTCCTGATGAGAGTATTGATGTGATTTGCATTGACCCTCCTTATCTGTACCTCAAAAACCAAAAGCTGGAACGCCCTTTTGACGAGCACAAGTTTTTTGCTGAATGTAAGCGACTACTTACTAAAAAAGGCTTTATTGTGATGTTCGGGCGTGGCACTTCATTCTACCGTTGGAATACCATATTAGACGGTTTGGGCTTTGTGTTTAAAGAGGAAGTTATTTGGGATAAGAGACGAATTACCAGTCCTGCCTTACCTTTGGGAAGACGACACGAAAGCATTTCAGTATATACAAAGAGAGAAGGGCAAATAAATGATGTATTAGTACCTTATGAGGAGCATAAGTTCTTTGATGTTGATAAAATAGTAAATGATATTAGTAGGGTTGAAAGTACTTTAAAGAAGCCTCATTTATTAGCTCATATTAAACACTGTTTAAAAGATAAGAAAAGAGTAGAAGATGTTATTTATTCAGCAAAAAGAGATAAGTATAAGATAACCTATAATGGCAATGTTGTAAATAAAGATGTAGGGATAGCCACTTTGAATACCTTTTTGATAGGCAATAAAGAGACTTCTGTTATATCAGACTTTGGCGTAAAATATAAGAAAATACACCCCACTCAAAAACCTGTTCGTCTATTAGAGCGTTTATTATCCTTAGTTATCCCCAAAGACAAACCCCGCAATGAGATAGTAGTAGCCGACTTCTTTGCAGGAAGTATGAGCTGTATGGAAGCCGTCCACAATATGGGTATGCGTGGCATTGCTACCGAAATAGACGAAGAGTACTTCGAGAAAGGCAAACAGCGCATTGAGAGTTTACAATTAACCTTATTCTAAATACATCATTCATTTGTCTCCTCTTGTCTTTGGCGAGCGTTATTATTTGGCGTGCCATTGTCCAGAGAGCAAGTTAAGGGCGAGGGGAGTTTTTTAAACAATAAATATGTAACTATGAAAGATACATTTATTCTAAAGACTAAATACGGAAGTGTGGTCAATAAATTGTCCGACAAGCAGGCAGGCGTTCTTTTCAAAATGTTATTTGAATATGTGGAGAACGGGGCAAATGCAGGCTCAACAGATGAGAAAGTTGAAATGGCTTTTGAGTTTATCAAATTAGATTTAGATGCGTTTTCTGAAAGTTATCAAAAAAAATTAGCGGTTAGTAAGGAGAATGGAAAAAAAGGAGGTAATCCGAATTTTGTGAAGGGAAAATCTAATCCTTATTACGATAAAAAAGATAACCTAAAGATAACCGAAGATAACCCAACATTACCCAACATAACCGAAGATAACCCTAATGATAATGATAATGATTTATATAAACAAATAAACAAACAAGCGGGTGCGCACGAAGAAAATCCTGAAGCCGAAAAACAGCCCCTAAACGCTTACGAAGACTTCAAAGGAAACTTACCAGCGCTCGAGGCTTGGTTCGCCAAACGTTGGAATGATGCTAAGAAACATTACAAGGCAGGAGTGATAGGCAAGGTAGCTATACTTGGGCAGTCTAAGTTAAACCTCATTGATGTCGCTAAAACATACACCCAACGAGAGATTGATTTAGCCATCAAAGGCGTTTTCATTCAGAAAGAGATTTACCCACAGTTCACCCTATCGCCTGACAAAATGTTAGAAACAGACCATTTTAGCAAGTTTTACAATGCAGGACTAACAAATACTCAACTCTATAACGAAAGTCCACAGAAAGGGCAAAAAAGCAGTAAAAAAGGAGTGATGCGCAACGTAGGTGACTTGTAGAATGTAACTAACAACTAAAAACCGACAAAAATGAGCAAAAACACAATCGACTTAGACATCGCAATGCGTCGGCTCGCATACCTCGCCAAACGAAAAGGAAATGCCGATGATAAAGAAGCGTTCAATTCCGTACTGAAGTTTATCAATGCAACACAAGAATACCAGACAGAAAAGTACCCTTTGCTCTCAAGATTGTTCTGCTTTGTATTCCTAAATCGCTACTTATTCGCTAAAGAAAAGGACGAAAAAATAACAGCCAACGGCATATTAGCACACGTGCATCAAATCGTTCAAAAACCCCTCGAATGGTGGATAGACGATATAGCCGAAAATACTAAGATGATGCGATACGAAACCGCTTATAAAGACTATAATGAAGCCCTAAGAGAAGCTAACAGAATAGCCGAAGCAAACAAAACACCAGCAGAGCAAACCACAAGCCTAAAAGACGAGTATCGCTCACAAGATATATCCCGCATTGTAGAGGCAAAAAACAACATCGTCAAAGAGCGAATGGCAGACTGCATCGCTGTGTTACAAAAGGAATACAAGCGTGAGGAAATAGAGTATTTTATCAAATCAGAAATCACTAAATTATCGCTATTATGTCGCTAAAAGTACAAGAAATTGAGGAAGGTGTAGAGCTTTCTCCTTTCGATGATTTATGGTTCGCCCGCGAGTACGAAAAGGCGTATATACCGCTCGATAAACCCCTCCCACCGCCCGAAACGCTTATCAGCATCGGAGAGCATCAGTACAAAGGCAATTACTACCCTACAACAGTAATGACAGCAGGAAGTTTCAGCGTAATAGCCGCGCCAAGCAAGAGCAAAAAAACATTATTCAAAACGCAACTATGCGCCACCTACATCGGCGGCAACGCCTCCTATCGCTTCCCCCTACTACGTACCCACCGCAAGAGTGATGAGTATGTATTAGACTTCGATACCGAGCAGTCCGACTACTACGCCCAACGTACTTTTAAAGGCGTTGCCGAAGTAGTAGGTACAATATACCCTCAGCACCTAACCTTCAAGATATGCCACCTAACCGCTGAGGAGCGTGTCGCATTCATTGACAAGGCATTAGAGCGTTACAAGGGCAAGACGAAGATGGTGTTTATCGATGGCATCGCCGACCTGATGAACGATGTAAATAACCTCGAATGGAGTAACCAAATCGTACACAAACTCATCAAGTGGGCAGACCAGTATAAGATACACATCTGCACGATTATTCACGTCGCCTACGGAGTAACCAAAGCCACCGGACACTTAGGGAGTGCTGTCACCAAGAAAGCAGAAACAGTCTTTTTGCTCAAGCCCGATGATAACAATAAGGATATAGTGGAAGTGTTGCCGCAATACACACGAGGCTACCCATTTGAAGCCTTTAAATTTATGGTAGATAGCAGCGACTTTACCATTTATCCTTATGATGAATTTACAGGCACAATGGCAAAACCAACGTACAACGTGCCAAGAATGCCCACACAAGAGCGGAGCAATAACGCTATACCTACCGCATCGCCTAATGAGGCTTTTGCAAAAAAAGAGCCTGAAGACGATGTACCATTTTAAACCGAACACTAACCGAACACAAGGCGAACACTAATCGAACACAAAAACACTGAAAAAATGAATAAAAACAACAGATTTATAACAGAACTCCGTGCAAGAGGGCTAAATATAACCCCTCAAGAAGCACAAAGCCTAATGAATATCGCAATTGCCGAGCACGATAAAGCAGTCGTAATGCCCGTGCTAAAGCGTGAGAAGATAGCCCATTACGCAATCCTTGCCCTATCGTATGCCGATAGCCTCAACGAACTAATGCACGGAATTGACGACAAAAAATTTAGCAGAGAATTTAAACGTTCATTTCGTAGGCTAAAACTATATAGCGGCGAGGCGGTGAAGCAATTCAAAAAGACAATGAAAGACGACAAAGTACTATTAGACGCCTTTGAGTCGTACTCTAACGACCTATCAGAAATGATATACCAGCATTTAGACGTAATTAATGAAAAGTATAAAGAATAATGAAAATAATAGACCTTTTTAGCGGTATAGGCGGCTTTTCGCTCGGCTTTCAGCGAGCAGGCTACAATTTTACTGAACACTATTTTAGTGAAATAGACAAACACGCAATTGCAAACTATAAACACAATTTTCCAAATGCAAACTACATCGGAGATATTACCACTATTCAGCCCGCAAACCTTGCAGGAGCAGACATTATCACTTTTGGTTCGCCTTGCCAAGATTTCAGCCTTGCTGGAAAACGTGCCGGTCTCAAAGGCACAAAAAGTAGCCTTATCGAGTACGCAATTGCCATCATTGCTTGCGTCAGACCAAGTGTTTTTATCTGGGAGAACGTTAAAGGAGCATTCTCCTCAAATGCTCGCGCAGACTTTTGGGCAATTCTCCAAGCCTTTACCCACATTGGGGGCTATCGACTTGAATGGCAATTGCTTAATACAAGCTGGGTATTACCCCAAAATAGAGAGCGGATATACCTTATCGGACATCTTGCAGGAAGAAGTGAGCCAGGAGTATTTCCTATCGGAGAAGTTACAGAAGACAGTTGCAAAAAGACAAGGAACATATACGACTATTCACGAACAATATTAAGAGGCTATAAGAATAGTTCTTCAACTGGTAGCTTCATAAAAACTAAAGACAATAAGATAAGATACTTAACTGAAATAGAATGTGAACTATTGCAAGGTTTTTCAGAAAATTGGACACAATATGGTGATTATAATGGAAAAATAAAGTCTATACCAAAAAAAGAGCGTTACAACCTAATCGGCAATGCCGTAACCGTGGATATAGTAACAATGATAGCAAAACGATTAAAATTTACAACCTTATGAAGAAACAAACATTAAAAGAACAAGAAGTAGTCGAGTTATTCGAGTACGCAGCACACAACCTCATCAAGGAGTTTTGCCACAAACAAGACCTACAATTTGAATTTGACAATTACGATGTAGGGGGAGGCATTATATGCCTATCAGATTACGTCTTTAATATTGAAGATATATACTACGATATGAAGCACAACAAACCCAAAGGAAAGATACTGCAATGGTACGATTACCGACTAATGCACGACACCAACATAAATTATCGCTCCTACTGTATGGGAATGAGAGAAGAACTAAAAACACAAAACAAATGAATACACCAAATTTAACAATTCAAGAACTCGTGCCCCTCATTCATCAGTGGGCAAAAGAAAGGGGTATATTTGACAAAAGCACCCCATTTGACCAACTCCTTAAGACCCACGAGGAGGTTGGCGAACTCATCAAAGCGTGTTACGACAACGACAAGTCAGCTATTCAGGACGCCATAGGCGATGTAATGGTAACACTGATTAACTACTGCTATTTTATCAATGAAGATATTACAAAGGTTATTAGTGAAGCGAGAATTCAACAATCGCAAACACACCTCCCACGTACAATATTAGCTATTGAGGTCCATAAAACAGTATCAAGTTTACTAACTGATGAATATTTCATCAAAGACATAAACGCAATAATATATGCTTCACACCACTTACAGCGTATTTTTGAATGTGTTTATACCATTACAATCTTAGAAAACACCACCCTTGAGGAGTGTCTAAACATTGCTTACAACGAAATCAAAGACAGAGAAGGCAAAATTATTAACGGAAAATTTATCAAAAATGAAAAATACAAATAAAACTTATATGTATAGCACGTATATACCTCGCCCTACATTTATTAGAAGAAACAATAATAACAAGTTGCACACAGAAAAAGGCAATTCACAAGGAATATACAATCCTAATGATACTTTACAAGACTATATAATAGTAGGGTTAGCAATGTTCAGTGTGCCTATGTTAATCATTATTTTAGGATATTTATCACAAAAAAAACAAATGACAAAGAATGAAAAATAACAACTACCCTAATTGGCTTGTTCCTTTGGATATAGCCCAACAACTCAAAGAAATAGGATTTGATGAACCTACATTATTTCATTATTACGAACACGACTTTGATATTACTATAGAAACAAATAGTTACTATGATGAAGGAGAAGCGCAAGGATATTTACATTTTTATATATCTGCATTTAAAGAAGAAAACTTTAATAGAGATAAGAAATGTATTTCTATCCCCACTTGGGAACAAGTTTTTGAATGGTTCAGAAGCAAAGGTTATCACAGCACATTACATACTTATTCTGTAATGGTGGGTAATGTAGAAGAATTTCGATTCTACTACGAAATTAATAGCTGTCAGGAATATGTTGCAGTCCCTGAAGAATATTATAAAACCTACGAAGAAGCACGTGAAAAACTTGTATACAAACTAATTGAAATTTATAAAAGTGAACAACTATGAATAAAAAACTCATTGTCCTATCAGGAAAGAAAAGAGTAGGAAAGGATACCGTGGCTAATATGTTCAACGATTACACCCAACGTAAATACGAACTAAGAGCCTTTGCCGAGCCTGTCAAAAAGATAGTGTCCCAAGTGACAGGACAGACACCCTACACATTAGACCTTTACAAGGAAAGCCGATTAGTAGATGTCAATGGCATAGAGAGCAACCTAACCATAAGGGAGCTATACCGAAAGACAGCCGACTTTTACAAGGAACTACTTGGGGAGGATATATTCGCTAAACTAATGCTAAAGCGATTGGCGTATGAGAATTACGAATTTCCAAGGGTGATTATCACAGATATGCGCTTCAAAGCGGAATATGAGAAGATGAAACCGATTGACCCTGTCTTTATCCGTGTGAAATGCAGAATGGGCAATATGGATACCCACCCTTCCGAAATAGACCTTGACGATGTGCCTGATAGTGATTTTCACTTTATCATAGACAATACATGTACACGCACCCAACTCAAGGAGCAAATACAAGCAATAGTCAAAAAGTTGAGAATATGAAAATCTATCTATCAGGAAAAATCAGCGGGACAGACCTTACCGAAACCCGCAAACGCTTTGCATCCGTAGCCAAAGTAATGAAAAGAATAGGAGTTGAACCCGTAAACCCCTTAGAGAACGGACTATCAGAGCACGACAGCTGGGAAGCGCATATGCTTAAAGATATTGCCGACCTGCTACAATGCAAGGCTATCTATATGCTACAAGGGTGGCAAGATAGCAAGGGCGCGTGTATCGAGCATTATATCGCTACCAAAATAGGAATGCCTATAATGTATGAGATAGAGTAATCACCAAGGCAAAGGGTATAACACTACCTTTTGCCTTTTTTATCGCAAAAAATATTCTTATAACTGACTGACAAACAAATATTTACAAGTGTTTGTTATATTTTAAACAAAATAAAACGTAAAAAAAGTAAGTAAAATACTTGCGTAATTAAAATAGTTGTTATATCTTTGCAGTGTAAAATTAAAACAAGTAATAACAATTTAAACAATTTAAACAATTTAAACAATTAGAACTATGAAATTCGATTTTTACACCACAAAACGCTACACCTATATCGTAGCGGGTAATGTTACCTTTCAAAAGAAAGAGCAGGGTTACCCACAAGTTAATCAAGTGCCTTTTGAAAAGGTAGATACGAAAAATTTTACCGAAACCCCATATTTTGTAACATTCATCGATGTCACGGGTGAAATTACCAACGAAAATCTAAAAGAAGCGTACACTAAATTCTGCAATTTCTGCAAGAGAAAACACGAAGCAAAGAAAATTCAGAATGAGAAAGAAAAGCAAGATTTAGAAGCTGATTTTCGCACTCTCGAAAATGAAATTAAAGAGGGTAAGGTATTCGAGGCTAATGTAAATAACCTCAGTAGAATATTGAGGTATCTTAACTCTATGAATTGGGGGGTATGGCAGTTACCTAAGATGTCAGTAGGTTATAGCGCACACCAGTACGACAACGAAGGTCGTAATGTTACCACCATCACTCTCGACGAGCCAATAAACTACTTCGGTGAAATGGTTAGTAAATTCAAAGTAGGTGGCAGTCGCAATTTCTTGCCTAAGTATCGCTTTATTAGATAAATATAAGCCCCTAACACTACATTAGGGGCTTACTTGTAAAATTAAAGCAATTCTAACGATTTAACAACCCTTAGAAATGAGGGTGCAAAATTATAACATTTATGAGTAATAGCAAACTTTTTGAATTAGAAATGCCTAAATTCTTGTTGGCAATAGAGCCTACACAGATGCCAAGCGGATTTCATTACATCTATTCACCTCATT
>ERZ773035.2834-NODE-2834-length-10840-cov-3.415299_pt1 | contig 10840 bp, 3 predicted proteins | sample MGYA00511487_ERZ773035 | MGnify/ENA primary metagenome ERZ773035 (study PRJEB29015, sample SAMEA2737985) | human oral metagenome | biome: human oral; feature: human-associated habitat; material: dental | place: China | collected 2024 ...
AATAGGATACATAACGTTAGTATGAGTATGCCGAACATAAATTCATACCCTTGGGTTAATTGGACAGACCCGTTTGAAGTCGAATTTTTAACCAAACAAGGTAAGACGGTTAAAGCCGAAGCCGTAATAGGAGGGTTGTTAAAACCTTTAAGTTATTACAATTCGACGTACGGCGGTATGTTTTACGAATACGGTTTCTCGGTTACGAAGTGCACTCAATAAATATATGTCTAAAAACCACGGTTCTATAAAAACCGTGGCAAATCAGGAACGAGCGTCTAAATAAGCTTAGGCGTTCGTTTCCTAACTCTCTCAAACTATTAAAAAATCCCGACAAAAACGCTACAATATCTTAAAAATTATCCTAAGGAAAAAGTATATGGAGCAAATAAACCACAATATCGATACTTCTGATAGCGCTGTTTGCACCCCGCGTTACGATAAGATGTCTTTGGGTGAAATATTGACGAAAATGTTCGACGTTTCCCCTAAGGCGATAGAAGAGGCTTTATTATATCAAACCGCTATCAAAGAGTTAGCACAGGAAAACGCGCGGGCCGTTAGCATACAAGATTATAGATTGGGTGAAGTTTTGGTTTCGGCCGGTATCGTATCTCGCTCAAAAGTCTATAGAGCTCTAGCGTTAAAAGACGGATTGGAATATATGTCTGCGACTCAAGTAAGAGCGGTCGTAAATTACCGCTTATTTAGAGAGCCTAGGATAGCTAGTTGCTTTGACGGTTCGGGAGACCCGAAAAAGGGCGTTTCGGATTTAATAAACCGTATGTTTAAGTGTAAAAGCTTTATCAGCCATTACCATAAAGACGAGTCGGACGAGCCCGTAGTCGTAGTCGTTGCATCAAGTCCAGAGTGTGTTAAAAGCGTAAAAATGCAAATTACCCCTTCGTTAGAAAGAGGTAACGTTAAATTTAAGGTCGTCGTATCGGATAACTCGTCATTCGATGATTTTCAGCTCAAATTTAACGCTATGACTAGAGACGAGCTAGCTCAATTAGCCAAATACGTTGATAGGGAAAACCCCGTTACGGGTCAAAAGATAGACATTGGAGAGTTTTATCAAGCTCTGCTTTGTTACGCTATTGTAGAAAACGCTACCGATATTCACTTATTCCCTTCGGGAAACGGTCTTGCGAGAATAGTCTTACGTAAAATCGGCGACCTAGAGACGCAATTTTACATAAGATACGAGTTATATAAGCGTATAATCGACTATACCAAGCGTAAAGCGGGCGGTAATATGCAATCAAACGTAGTCGAAGTTCCTCAAGACGGCCGCATAGACGGAACTGAGCTATTACAAAACGTAGAGATAAGGCTAGGAAGAGAAGACGCGATAGTGGATAGGGGATTAGGTATAGACGAAAACCTACTAAAATATTCATTTCCTCAAGTCTCGTTTCGTATTTCGACTTATCCTACGGAGTCTCAAACGAGGTTAGAGCCGGGAAATACTTACGAAAAGCTAGTTATCCGCGTACTTAACCTTTCGGCGGGTTTAACGGAGCTACCCGAGCTAGGTTTATCAGAGCAAACAGTCGCGGAGCTAAACGATTTTAAAGAGAGAACCCAAGGTATTATCATCATAGTAGGTCCTACCGGGTCTGGTAAATCGACTACGCTTTATTCGTTTACAAACTCTATCGACTGTTTGAGTAAAGCGGTTATCACGTTTGAAGACCCCGTCGAGATGCGCCAAATGCTTTGGGCTCAAGGTCAAAGAAAACCTACGAACGACGCAGGCACAAATTTTGACTTCGCGCAAGCTAACAAAGCTATTTTGCGTCAAGACCCCGACATTATTATGATGGCCGAGGTGCGAGATAACGATACGGCGATGTTCTCTATTAACGCCGCAAACACCGGCCACTTAGTTATGACGACTCTGCACGCCAACTCCGCAGCTTCGTCAATCGAGCGTCTTAAAAAGCTAGGCGTAGACGGACTAGATATAGCTATTTCGGTGCTAGCCGTTATGGGTCAACGTATCATAAAGAAGCTTTGCGAGCATTGCCGCATAAAACAACCTTTGACGGAATCCCAAAGGTCTAGGTTGTTAAAATTAGACCTACCAGAGAGCGTTATGAACTCAAACACTTACGTTCACGTCCACAACGATTCGGGACAATGTATGTATTGCGGCGGTAGGGGCTATACGGGCGTTACGGTAATTAACGAAATCATACCGTTTACTAAAGAGATTAAACACCTAATCGTTAAAAACGCTTCGGAAATCGAGATACGCGACCAAGCCAACAAAGATAAGTGGAAGACTATGGTTGAGGACGGTTACGCCAAAAGCGTTGCGGGTATTTGCGATATAGAAGACGTTATTAAGCGTTTGTAAGAAATTATCGAAGCAAACCGGTATAATTACTTTAAAATAAAATCTAATCATAGGAAAGCGCGATGATATTATTCGACATTTACAAACAAGTTGAGGAGAACCCTAACTTACGCGAGAAATACGGCAACCAAAGGCTTCTTAAAGCCGATTCTGCTCAAGGCGGAGCTATGCTTCACGGTCTATCCGAGCTAATTTCTACTTTTGAGAAATTGGCTAAAAACGACCCTAGCTACCAAAAAAACGGAGAGCCTAACTATGCTCTAATTTTTTCTGCGGGAGAGAACCTAGATAGACCTAATATTCTATTTAATCCGAACTACTTTTTAACGGATATGGAGACTTATTCGAGAAACTATTTAAACTACGTTGAAAAGACGGGCGTAGCAGGAGAGCCTAAAAGACTCGACGCGGCTAGAAATTTCATACAAAAAAGAGAGTCTAAAGAGAATATATCTCACGGAGAGCTAGTAACTTCGTTCGTACATATGGTTAAAGATATGGGCGAACAATGGGTAGGCGCAGAGAATTTATCTAAGGTTCTATTTCCTAGCGTAAATAATCCCGAGCCAGAGCTATATACGGCCGGCTTGCAATATAAGGGCTTTACACGCACTTACGACGCTCTTATTCAAAACAAGGATAGGGCGACTATGAAGGACGTATTCGACGTTCTTACTAATGAGGCTAACCGTATTGTAGAGGGTAACGCCAAAACGATAGAGTATCGCTACGCATTTCCTAAACCTAATACCATTTCATACGCTAAGTTGGATAAAAACGGCAACGAGTTGTCTCCTTTCGAGAATATCGTATCTGGCGTGGACGCTTTAATCGTTTCGTTTGCGGAAAACGTAGATATAGACGACGTTAAAATAAAAACCGACGGTAACGTAACTAAAAAAGCCAACCTTTTTGGAAAGCTTGAAGACGTAGAACAAATAGACGGAAAATACTATATAACGGACGATTCGGGCGAAAACAAAGAGGTTTCTCGAAGCACGATAGTCTATATGGTTACAGACTCTACTCAATTCGAGGCCGAAGGTACGAAAGGGGTAGATTTAAAACCTAGCGACGTTAAGTTGGGCGAGCTTTTAAATAACGGTACTATCAACAACAGCGTCAACGTAGGTATGGACGGCGACGACCTATTCGTAACCTTTATGAATAGTCCGTTTACAGAGCCTATGGAAAACGCTTTCGACGCGATTAAACACAGAAGCGTTTTAGCGATAAATCACCCTAAATTTAAATACGGAGTAGATTGTTTCGAGAGCGAAAGAGATAGCGATAGAATCTATTTTAAACCTAACATCGGTATGATTACCGGTCTTTTAGGAAATGAGATAGGCGCGTTTTCGCAAGGCGCATTCATCACTAAAGAGAATGTTCAAATGGCCGATTCCGCAAACGTATCTAGCGACGACCCTACGCGCTCGGCGTTAGACAACCGTTTGAGAAAGGCCAGTAACAGAGAAAATCCAGATTTTAATAGGGTTGAAAACCTAGCGTTAGCCCCGATGTTATCGGCCTTCTTTGATTACGATTTTTCTCAATCCGGCACTAATCAGGCTGCCGAGACGGGACGAGGCTTTGCGCTTGCCGCCGATAGAATCAAGTCAATGCCGAGCAGCTTAGGAACTAAACATCTAAACGACCTAATGGGCAAGGCGTTCGATAAAGACGTGTTATTAAATCAAGATATAGAGGTAACCAACAACCCTACGGAAGTTTTCGCCCAATTAGTAGGCGCAGGTATGTTCGTAACCGATAAAGAGCTTGCGTTGGACGAACTCGGCATTAAGGGCGACGATAAAAGATACGTTGTCTACGCCAAGGGTATTATGGATACCGTAGACGTAGTTTACAGAATCGTAAGTAGAGCGACGCTAGGACTAAGAAACTCTTTTGATAAAGATAGCGGCGCATTAAAAAACAATAACAACAAAAACGGTAAGAGCGACATTGAAAACCTACGCGAAAAATACGGCGATTTTATGGGCTTTTTGGGAAGCGATTTCGGTAAAAGTTATGAGCGTTTATGCGACGAGCTTATCGCTTTAGACCCGGCAAAACTACAAAATTTCAAAATAGATAAAAAAGTGGTCGAGGGTTTTAAAGAAGGCTGCAAATTCTATTTAGACGCGTTTGCTAAAACGGCCGAGCTCGATATTCCAGCAAAAGACAAGAAGGGTCTTAGCGAAAAAGAGATAGAAGAGCAACAACTAATTCATAGAGCTAGGGAACTTAACAAGCTTATCAAAACTAAAGACACTAGCAAGTCTAACGCCCTAGACGGGGCTACCGCTACCAACCTTATGAGCGAAGCCAAAACCTTTATGAGTAGAGAGGGTAGCGAGGTAGGCAAAGCGGCTACCTCATATTTACAAGAAACCGTAAGCAACGAAAGCGGAGTAGATAGAAACAAGATTATGAACTCTTTGAGAGCTTGGACCGTTACGACCATTAACAAATTTAAGATGGCCGAAGCTATCGGAGACCCTAAAGAGGTCGAAAATACGTTGCCTGCTCTTAAAAAGCTGTTAAAATTGAAGTTGTTAGACTCTAAGGTCGACGGAGAGAAACCTATTAGCTACCTAGAGGCCTTGTTCGACGATTCGAGATACTCTAGCTCAAGCCTATCGAAAGTAGTAGAGCACATTTCGTATTTCTTAGCGAATGCAGACGAGAAACTCGATTCTATAAAGGTAAATAAGGTTTTATCTATCAACCCTAAAGACGAAAGAATGTTTGAGAGTATGGACTGCTCGGCTTCGTCAGACTCGACTTTATTCCTACTAGGGTTAGACGATAAGGTAGAAAAAACGGTTCAAGTTTTGGTCGGACCTGCGGGTACGGGTAAAACGGTAGGGCTATCTAAGCTAGAAAATCTAGGCGTTAAATCTCTTACGACCCTAAACAGCCCAGACGCTTTAGCGGCTATGCAGCCAGATAGAACCGAAGTTTCGGTAGTCGACGGCGAGCATATGTTTAATACGCCTAACTACCTACAAGCGGCTATGAGGGGCGATATGATTGAGGGCGGCGGAGTATTTAGCTTCGACGAAACGGTCGAGGCCGTAGTTAAGCTTCTAAGCGAAACGCCTAACCATATCGCGCAAGGCTCTCTAACCAACTTGCTTAACAAGATGAGAGGTAGCGATATTATCTTTACCCACGAGCTAGGCGGCGTAAACAACGATTATAGGATTAACGGGTCTATGCTAATAGGCAACAACGGTATAGGCTTCGATACCCTACCGTCTCACCTACAACAACGCTTTACTATTGAGGTTTCTGCGGGAACTACCGACTTTACGGACCCAGCGGGTATGAAGGCCGTAATGAAAAACAAGACTATAGCTCCGGCCGTTAAGGTTATAAACTCTGCATCTTCGGGCGTAAACGTTCTAAGCGCGGCTAACGCTAGCGACGCGGCTATGAAAGATTTTATTTCAAAATCCAACGAAGGCAAGTTGAGCCCTGCCGAAATAGACGCGGTATTTAGAGAGATAAGCGCGGCTAACAAAGCTTTACGCAACAAAGGAATAACCGACGTTTGCGGAGTTTACGTCAAAGAGGCCGAAAAATACGAAGTAAATACGCCTACAGACGTTTCTAGCCGCTATAAGAATATGTCCGTAGCCTTAATAGGCTTTATGAACGAGCTATACGACTCTAAGATAAAAACTTCCGACGCTTCGAGAGAGCAAGCCCTAAAAGGCGCGTTAAATACGATTAAAAATATAGCGTATAGCTTCGAGAAAGACGGAAAAGTGGGCGCTATGCTAAGAGATTTCATTAACACCGACCTTGTAAAAGAAGTTTACGAGAGCTCGATAGCTAAGAACGTCAGGGTTAACCCAGACTTCGTGCCGACCGAGGAGTATGCCAAGATAGCCAAAAAGACTATGAATATGCTAACTAGCGACAAGGCTATAGAGTTTAAGAAAAAGGTTATAGAGGGTTATATAGACCGTAAAAATAACGACGCGGGCTTCCAAAAAGAGCTAGGCGAGTGGTTTAGCGGGCCTTCTTTAAAGAGCTTGGAGAGAAAGCTAAACAACCTAGTATCCGATAATGAAGCGTTTAAAAAAGAGATGGCTTATGCCGATAGCAAATTTTCTAAAGAGTTTAGAGTGCCTAAAGAGAGCTACTATCTAAATAGCATACTTTCGGCTACGGTTAAGTCTCAAGCTAAGAGCGGACAGCTAATTCAAGGATTTGAAGACGCGGTAAGAAACGGAGCGAACGGAGTGGTAAGTTCCGTAGATAGACAAATCGAGGCTTTTGCCGACAAGTTCGCCAAATTCAACTCTTTGGTTAAAGACGTTCTAGTAGCGCATAGAAGTAGGGGAGAGCTTGACTTTTCAAGTAATAAATACCCTACCATTACGCACCGTATCGCGCAAAACGTGGTTGACTATCTAAAAGAGGGAAATAACGTAGAGCTAAACAGAGAAGAGTTTATAGCCAACGTTATCAAAATTAATATGAAAGAGATGGTTAACAAGATTAGCTCCGAATTAGAAGATACTCTAGTCGCGGCAATCGACGAAAGCAACGCGATAGCCAGAGAAGAGGGAGCTAAAAACAAATTTACCTTCACGATGATAAGATAAGGCGGTTATTATGGCTAGCACTTACAACGGAAAGGAAACGGTAAAAGGGGTATTTGGCAACATCGTCAAGAATAACCCCGAATTATCTGATTATCTAAAAAATTTATACAAAAGCGTGGGTTGGACCGACTCCAACCCCCATAATGGCATAGGCTTCACCGTATATAGCGGAATGAACACTCCGCCTAAAATTCACGTAAGCGAAAATAGGATTTTCGGAATTTTAGCAAGCGAAGAAAACCTAGACGCTATGGCTATGTTGGAGAAAAAGGTCAACGCTTCCCAAACCTTCGACGATATGCTTACCAGAGAGCAACTAAATAAACTAAAGAACTATTACGACGGCGTTCTTATGCACGAGGTAGCCCATATAGCTTCCGACGACGCGTTATGTACTTTGGTAACTGGCGCAATGACGGACACTAGAAGCGGATACGGAGATATTATCGACGCAGCCGTGGAAAGAGCTAGAAAAGCGGGCGAAAATCCAGATAACGCTAAGTTGTCGAAAGAAGACGTAAACGCTATCAAAAAGAATGTGCGCGATATAATCGCTAACAGAAAAGATATATCGTTAACCCCAGAAGAGTACGAACTAATCGACCAATACGTAGGCATAAGAGCGACGACTTTGCCTATTAAGGCGATTTCGACCCTATCGGCGGCGCACAACTACATAATCGATATTTACATTGAAAACTCGTTGCCTAACGTTATACCTAACGACCCCGACGGCGCTAGCCCTTATCATACGCTAAGAAGCCGAACGAGAGAGGCGATAGACGCGGTAAGAAAGGCTATAAACGACCCAGACCAAATAAGAGATTTGGAAGAGGTAAAGAAAAACGCCGAGTCGAACAATATCGAATTCTTGCTAAGTAAAATCATACAACCTTATATCGACGGTCGTTGCAACGTAGACCTAGATTTGCGTTCGGTATTAGACGAAACCTCTTTAGGCGGTGTGTTAAAAGAGAAAGCTCCTAAAGGAACGGTTCTTAAATTTCAACCAGACAAAAAAGATATAGACGGCTTTGATATATTAAAAGAGTTGCGTTTAGTCAATAAAGAGAATAGACGTATCTCCCTGTCTATGACCGACGAGCAAAGACCCCTAAAATATACAGATAGGGTAGAAAAGGGTATAGACGCGGGCTACTACACTGCCGTCTATAACGTTTTCATAAAAGCCATAGAAAAAGAGTTTATGCGAATAGACGAAACTATGGACCAATATTATGAGATGCTCAAAAAGGTTAAAGAGCTAGTAGAAAAGGCTGAAAAGCTCGAAAAAGACGCTAACATAAAGAGCTCTTTGGACGAAATAGCTAAGATGTTACCAAACGATTCGACTAAGAGCGCAACCGAGCTTCAAGATGTTTTGAAAGAAGCTAGGGACGCAACCCAAGTCAAGGGCGTTCCGCCTTTGTTAGACGAAGCAATCGATATTTTGGAAGACCTTAAATATGAGGTTCAAATAGGCGGTCCGAATATGCCGGGAATGCAGCAAAGCTTGCCGCCGTTGCCGCCTGATAAAGTTAGCGGTCAACCGCAACCTCAGCAAAACCAACAAAATCAGCAACAACAGCAGAGCCAAGGACAAGGCCAGCAGGGTCAAGAAAACCAACAGCAACAGCAAAATCAAGGGCAACAACAAAACCAACAAGGTCAACAAGGTCAACAGCAAGGTCAACAGCAGCAAGGACAGCAACAGGGCGGTCAGCAAAGTCAGGGTCAGCAAGGACAACAGCAACAAGGGCAAGGGCAGCAAAATGACCTCAGCGACTCTGCGGCTAGTTCGGGGGCTGGGGGAGTAGACCGTAGCGAATCTAAGAGCGAAGCTAGCCGAGAGCAAGGCGGTAATAGCGGACAAGAACAAAATAAACAACAGCAAGGTAAAGAGCGCGGCGGTAAAGACCAAAAAGGCCAAAACAAAGGCGACAAGGGCGACCAGCTGGGTCAAGAGCAGGGCGAAGGCGACGGCGACGGTAAAGCACAAGACATTTCCGATTCTAACGATAAGAAAGGAAAAAGTACGGGCGAGCGTCTAAAAGAGGCCTTAGAAAAGCAAAAAGGGCTTAACGATAACCGAGATATAGACGAAGTAGCCAAAGATTTAGGCGAACACAATACCTTTGGAGATAAAGCCAACGAAGAAGCTTTAGAAAACGCTATTAAAGACACCATAGACGAGGTAGAAAAAAGGCTCGACGAAATAAACGACGAGATTGCCAAGGATATGGAAAATCTCCCGCAAGGCGAAGAGAAGCTAGATAAAAACTTCTTAAAAGACGTAAAAAGAGCTAGCGAGCTAACCGCTGAAAAAAGGGACGAGTTTTTACAAGTGAATAACGACGGATACGAGTTTATCGGTAAAAACATCAAGCTTACGGGCGGAGCTAAAGCGGCATACGATTATATAAAAGTCGTATTAGACCCCGTATTGCAAGACAGCATAAAAGAAATCGAAAAGAGCTTAAAGCCCGTTCCAGACGCGGCGGTAAACTTCTATTCGGGCACTGAAAGAAGCATAGCCGACGCAGCGGTAGAAACCAAATTAACGGGTAAGCTAAAGACCAACCAAATAGCTAAGCCTCAGTTTTTCTCGGCCGACATCGACATAGTGGTAGATACGAGCGGCTCTATGGGTTCTGGATTATCCTTTATCGACCACAACGGAGATAAGGTATCGGTTACTAACCTAGACTTAGCGAAAGCCTTTATTTCGTCGATTACCGAAAATATGGCGATGTTCGGTATAACGATTAACGTATATACTTTTGAAAGCCACCCGGCGGAGAAAGCGTTTTCGACGACGTTTTCGGTCAATCCTACGAAAGACGCGTTTGGGTTTAAAGAAGAAAGAGCGTCTAAGATAAGCGAGATGAACGACTTTTTAAATCATTTGCACGCAAACGGCGGCACTTATCAATTAAGCGCGGTTACGGCGGCTATTGATAACGGTTTAAACGAATATTTGTTGTCTAAGTCCAACCCCGAGAGGTTGCCGTCGGACAAAAGGGCTTTGTTAAGACAAACCAACGGTAAAATCCCTAGCAAGGTTTCTTTACTTATAACCGACGATTTTACGTGGGATTACGCAGAAGAGAAGGAAAAAGTCGTAGCGAAGATGCTAAACGCTTCGCCTATTTGCGACAACTTTTTCGCGACTAGGTTGATAGGCAATCAAGACGCCAACACGTATAAGCTCGAAGAATTTTTCCAAGGTTTTCCGATTTCCCCAGAATACGGAAGGCACGCTGCCGTAGTAGCAAACTATAACGGCTTTAACGTAACGGAAAACATTGCGATAGCCGCGAAGGGTATAGGCGGAGTAATAACTTCTACCGTTAAATTCGACCTAAACCCCAACAGCCTATCTATGCAGGAAGCAGCTATACGCGACCTAAAAATGGATAGAGCGGCCAAACAAAGAGAGAGGCAAGGTGAGCCTCGCGGAAGCGGCGACGAAAGTTTGGGCAGATGAGTCCGAGATTTTTAATTTACGCGTCCGCTTTAGGTTGGCGCGAGTCGTTAAAAAAAGCAAAATTCAGATTTAGTTTGGAAAGTGAGGAGGGTCTATATGAAAGACCCGACTTTCTTTTATTCGGAAAGTGCGAGTTAAACGAAATCTACGACGTTTTAAAAATGAACCCCGATTTGCGCTGTTTCCTAGGCGAATTGTCCGTCAACGAAGTGGAAAACAAAAGGGCATTAAACGTTATATCTACCGCATACTCTTTTAAAATACTAAACTTAAATTTAAAGGATTTCGGATTCACGGTCAATAGACGATTAGACCTATTTTACGGTATCAGAAAATCCAATAACTCGCAAGAAATTATAGATGATT
>ERZ773035.2837-NODE-2837-length-10828-cov-4.209041_pt1 | contig 10828 bp, 10 predicted proteins | sample MGYA00511487_ERZ773035 | MGnify/ENA primary metagenome ERZ773035 (study PRJEB29015, sample SAMEA2737985) | human oral metagenome | biome: human oral; feature: human-associated habitat; material: dental | place: China | collected 2024 ...
CTTTTCACGTCGGCTTCGGCCTGGGCGCGGCTGCGGTCGTCGAGCAAGGTGCTGGCGGCGGGGGCGATGTAGGCCACGGGCTGGCCTTCCTGCACGGCGTCGCCCGGCTCCAGGGTGATGCGCTGGAGCGTGCCGGAGACGGGGGCGGCGATGGCGTAGCGCTGTTTCAGCCGCGTTTTGGCTTCTTCGGTGAAGGTTTCCTGCAGGGGGCCTTGCGTGACGGCGCCGGTGGCGGCCAGCTGGCGCGGCTCGCGCCAGGTGAGAAAGGCCAGCGCGCCGATGAAGCTGGCGGCCAGAACGAAGTAGAGGGCTTTGCGCGGAAGGGTCATGGGCGGCTCGGAGGTGGCAAAGGGGCTTTATTCGCGGGTTTTGAGCGCCTCGATCAGGTCAAGGCGGCGCACGCGCCAGTTCACGGCCAGGGCCGAGATGATGGCGCTCACGCAGGTCACGAACGAGGGAAAGGCGAAGGTGGAAGGCCGCACGATGAGGGGCACGCGAAACAGCTCCGTGCTCATGCCATGCGCCACGAAGGCCGACAGGGCGTAGCCCACGGCGGCGGCCACGGGCAGCGACAGCAGCACCAAAAGCGCCAGCTCGCCCAGCAGGATGTAGCTGACTTCGCCGCGCGTGAAGCCCAGCACGCGCAGGCTGGCCAGCTCGCGCGTGCGCTCTGACAGCGACATGCGCGCCGAGTTGTAGACCACGCCGAAATTGATGATGGCGCCCATGAGGGTGGCCATGAGGGTGAAGATGCGGGTGAAGGTGGAGATGGTGCTGCGGTAGTTGCGCAGCGAGGCGGCTTGTGATTCGGCGCTGGAGACCAGCGGGCGGCGATCCAGCTCGCGCAGCACGCTGGTTTCCATGCCCTTGTCCACCAGCAGGAAGGCGCTGCTGGCCAGATCGTCATCGCCCAGGGCGCGGTTGAGGGCGGGCAGGCTCATGTAGGCGTTCATGCCCAGGGATTCATCCAGCAGTTGCGCCACGGGCAGGGTCAGGCGCGGCTGGCGGCCTTCCATCACTTCCACCCACACGGTGTCGCCGGGCTGCACGCCCAGGCGGCGGGCCAGCCACGTGCCCAGCACCAGGCCGGCGGGCGGCAGCTGCATGCGCTGCAAGCCGGCGCTGAAAGGGCGGCGCATGCGGGCGTTTTCAGGCAGGCCCTCGATGGCGGTGAGTATTTGATGGTTCAGATGCCCGATGCGCACGGAAACCATGCGCGTGCCTTCCACGGCGCGCACGCCGGGCAGGGCGCGCAGCTCGTGCAGGGCGCGGCGCGGCGCGGCTTCGGTGAAGGAGGCGGCCACGTCGTAATGCCGCGCCAGGCCGAATTCGACGGCCAGCAGGTGGTTGATGGCGGCGATCTGGAAGTCCGACATCATGACGATGCCGCCAGCCAGCGCCAGGCCAATGACGGTCATCAGCGCCTTGAAGGGGCGGCGCTCCAGCTGCCGCAGGATCATGCGCGTGGGCTGCGAGAGCCAGCGCGTCAGCCCCAGCCGCTCGATGAGCGTGGGGCGAAAGCTTTCGGGCGCAGGCGGGCGCATGGCCTGCGCCACCGGCGAATACGGCGTGCCCCGTGCCCGCCAGCGCGGCCAGCAGGCTGATGGCCGCACCAATGGCCACCACCTGGGCATCCGTGCTGAACACCAGATAGGGAAAGCGGAAATTCTTCTGGTACTGCCCCGCCAAAAGTGTGCCCAGCCACGCGCCGGCCAGCGTGCCGATGACCACGCCAATCAGGCAAATGAAAGTGACGATCTGCCCGTAGTGCAGCGCCACCTGCCAGGTGCCATAGCCAAAGGCCTTGAGCGTGGCCACCTGGTCGCGCTGCATGCCGATGAGGCGCTTGAACACCACGTTGAGCAAAAACGCCGCCACGCCCAGGAAGATGGCCGGAAACAGCCACACGTTGGTGGCCAGCTGCTTGAGTTCTTCATGCAGGAAGCGAAACGACATCTGCTCCATGCGGCCCGTGGCACCGATGCCGCCGTAGCGTTGCAGGATGCGGTCGGTGGCGCGGATGACTTGCTGCTCTTGCTGAAGGCGCGCGCTGGCCGTGCCGGCGTGCGCCAGGCGGATCACGATCTGGTTGAACGCGCCTTTCATGTCCATCGCCGCTTCCATCGCCCGGCGCGGCGCCCAGACGATGGCGTAGCGCTCGTAGTCGGGGAACATGCCGCCGTGCTTGATTTGGTACAGATGCTCGGCGGACACGGCAATGCCCGCCAGGCGGAACCACTGCGTGCGCCCGTGTACCGTCAGGCGCAGGCGGTCGCCCGGCTTGAGCCGGTGCGCCTTGGCGAAGGCGTCGCTGATCAGGATTTCGTCTTGCGCGCCCGGCGCCAGCATGCGGCCCGTGCGCAGGTGCACGCGATTGAGGCGCGGCTGGCCGTCGTCAGGCAGCGACTGCATAAGCGCCTGCACGGGGTCGGCAAAGCCGGGCACTTCCATCTTGGCGAACGAGACGATGCGGGTTTCCGTTTCGGCCACGCCGGGCAGATCGGCAATTTGCCGCTCCACCGCGCTGGGCGCGCGCTTGAGGTGCGCCCACACGTGCGCAAAGCGCTGCTGGGCATACAGCATGTCGCGCGTGGTGCGCAGCGAGTCCAGCGTGGATTGCGACATCACCAGCATGGCAATGCCCGCCGCAATCACCAGCGCAATGGCCAGCGCCTGCCCGCGCATCAGCCACAAATCGCGCAGCGCCTTGCGGGTCAGGGCAGATACCGGCATGCCTGGCCTTTTCCTTCAGCGGCTCACCATTGCAGGCTGGCCGCCTGCTGGCGAGTGGCGTTGCGCTGCTCACGCACGATCTGGCCGTCTTGCATCCACAGCACGCGGCTGGCCATGCGGGCGATGTCGGCGTTGTGGGTGATGATGACCGTGGTGGCGCCCATTTCGGCGTTCACCTGTTCCAGCGCCTGGAGCACGCGCACGCCCGTGGCCGAATCCAGCGCGCCCGTCGGCTCGTCGCACAGCAGCACCGCAGGCCGCTTGGCAATGGCGCGCGCAATGGCCACGCGCTGCTGCTCGCCGCCCGAAAGCTGCGCGGGAAAGTGGTCCAGCCGCGCCGTCAGCCCCACCAGCGCCAGCGCCTCTTCGGGCGCGAGCGGATGGCGGGCGATTTCCGTGACCACCGCCACGTTCTCTCGCGCCGTCAGGCTCGCAATCAGGTTGTAGAACTGGAACACGAAGCCCACGTGCTCGCGCCGAAAGCGCGTGAGCGCCGCGTCATCGGCGCGGCTCAAATCCTCGCCGCCATAAAACACCTGCCCGCTGCTGGGCACATCCAGCCCGCCCAGAATGTTCAGCAAGGTGGACTTGCCGCTGCCCGAAGGCCCCAGCACCACCACCAGCTCGCCGCGCTCCAGCGCCAGATCCACCCCGCGCAGCGCGCGCACCTGCACATCGCCCATGTGATAGGTCTTGGTCAGCCCTTGCGCCCGGAAAACGGGCGCAGCGGCTGCAACTTCAGGCATTTCAGGCGTGCGCATGCGGCGGATTATGCGGAAGGCATTCGCATTCGCCGCCTCTGCGACAATCTGCCCCTTTCCGGAACCCGGCGCACGGCCAGCCAGCCCGCGCCGCCGCCGTGGAAACAGCGAAACCTGCTTTGATAACAAGAGCAGATTCAAGCCCATGAAAAGGCCCGTCCTCGCCGTATCCACGCGAGATCGTGCTATGAATGAAGGAGCGGAAAACGCCCTTTCAGACGGCTGCGCGGCGGATTTCCGGAAAAAAAGCCTGAGTGGTGAAATCGGTAGACACAAGGGACTTGAAACAATTTGAGCCTCCGCGCGGAAACGCCCGGAGTGAAACCCGTCAAATTCGGCGAACGCCCCCGGCCCCGTGCCCGGCCAACGCCGAGCCAAGCCTGCCAGCGCAGGAAGGTGTAGAGAGCAGACGGCGGGCGCCTAAAGCCGCAAGGCCAGGGCGAAGGCGTGCTCCAGCCCACGAACGGCGGCTTTTTCCTGCGCGAAAAGCCGCCGGCGGCGAAAGCCGAAGCGGGAAGAAAATCCCTGGCCGCAAGGCGTGCCGGTTCGATTCCGGCCTCAGGCACCATGAATCAAATTTGGTTTGTCAAAAAATCATCCGTTCGCAATTACTGCATGTTCTAGCTGAACATGCTCGGCGCCCAATTGATCAGACGGCCCCTGTAGCTGCCATCGGCAAAGATGGTCTTCAGACACTCAAAGCGCATGAACAGCCTCACCAGCAAAGCCCTGTGCCCTACCCGGTCCTGAATGCCTCTGCTGAATGCTCCACCACGGCTAGCAGCAGTCCCATCGTGTCTGCGGCTATATGGCGCTTGCGTCCTTTGACTCTTTTGCCTGCGTCATATCCGCGCTTTCCCAGACGGTCTGGATCGATTGAGAGTCAATGATGACCACGCTAAAGCTCAACCCGCCTGCCTTGGCGCGCGCCTGCTGACGCAGCAGCGCATCCCATACGCTGCGCAGACGCCAGCGGGCAAAGGTGTTGTAAACCTGTTTCCAAGGCGGATAGTCCCTGGGTAGCGCGCTACTGACAGCCAGTGGTTTGGCAGCCTGTGGCTTGCACATAGAGGATGGCGTTGACCATGTCCCGGGCGCTGCGCACCTGGGGGCGTCCCCTCTTGTTCATTTCAGCAAGGTGTTTGGTCAGCACTTGCCGCTGCGCATCGGTCATATCGCTTGGGTGCATGGGGATTTGTTGTTAGCTGGGGCTTGAGGACAGGCGCTTAGCATTGCAAATCCTCGTCGGAACACAAGACGCAGCTGCGATTTGCGCCTTGCGGTCCATCCCAATTCGCCGCATCTCACGGTCAGGCTGTGGTCAGGTTCTGATGCGGCGCCGAAACCTATGCAACCAGGCCGCGCACGCGGTCGATCAGCAGGCATTCGTTGCCGCCTTCGTAGAAGTCGTTGATGATGGCGCGGCGCTTCAATATGCTATTTCTGTCTGAAAAATTGTTTGATATCATTACGGGCCGAAGCTGCCGTTCCGATTCCAATGATGAATATAAAGAAGCATCTACTGCTTTCTTCAATACGACTTTGGATAAAGAAAATTTCCTCTCGGGGAAATAGTGCACATCAAGAATGCCCCGCAAGATGAAGCTGAAGATCAAGTCGGGCATAAGAAATACGCCTGAAACCCGATTTATTCGGGCAGGAGGAAAGAATTGGAGAAATGGCAGAGATTTCCGTGTTTCATGTAGCCTGTTTTCAAATGGCCGGCGCCGGCAAAACACGCAACCAAGATGCCCTGTTCGATGGCGCGGCGGTGTGGCAGGAGCGGCTGCACAAAACCCGGCTGTTGGCTGAAACGGGCGGCCCCGTGCGGCTGGCGGTGGCCGACGGGGTGTTCAGCAGCCCGGCCGCGCATCTGGCCAGCCGTTTCTGGATGGAGGCCTTTGCCCGCGAAGGCGATGCCGAGGGTCGCTTTCTGCGCCAGTTGCATGACCGGTTCTGCGATGAGCTGGCGGCCGAACACTTCGGTTCGGCCAGCACTTTCGCTTCGGCTGTGGTGTCAGCTGACGGGCTATGCCGCATCTGCAATGTGGGCGACAGCCGCGTTTACCACATTTCCGCCGCCGGGCATTGGCGGCAGGTCAGCTTTGATCACACCGTGCTGGCCGATCTGATCGAGCAGGGCGAGGCCGATCCTGATGTTGAATACGCCAGCGTTTATGACATGCTGGCGCACTGCCTGGCGGCGGATTACGAAGACGAGCATTTCAAGATATTCGCCACCTCTTTCACCCTGCAAGCGGGCGAGGCGGTTTTGGTCTGCACTGACGGGCTGAGCGATTCTCTGCCGCACGAGAAGCTGCAAGCCTTGTGGAATACGGACGGCGATTTGCCCGCCAGGCTGGAGGCCTTGCGCCGCGCGGTCAAGCGGGTGCCGTTTCATGACGATTGTTCGGTGGCGGCCTGCCTGTTGGCGGATTAGTTTTTGCTTAGAATGTGGTTTCTTAATATTTTGGGAGAATATTATGCCTGATATTAATTTGCCCGCGAATGGGTGTGTAACGGTAGAGAGCTGAAACCAAAAAATGGTGCCTCTTCCAATGAAACTTGGACTTTTAACGGGCGGGAAATCAAACCTAAAATCGGCGGTGCGTCAAAAGATACTTGGCTTTTTGATGGTCGCGAGCTGAAGCCTAAAATCGGCGCAACTTCCAGTAATACATGGGTGATTGATAAGGGCAAGATAAAGCCGAAAATCGGTGGCGACAGCAGGAATGCTTATGATTTGAACGGCGAGCCGATTTTAGTAGCGTTTGCCCAGCTAGTATTGAGGCTCTGGTGATGTAGTTAATTAAAATCGTAGTGCTGCCGTGATGTTTTGCTGCCTTGTTATATCTTTGTTTTGATTAACTGCAATCTGCAGCCCGCCATTTCCGTTAATAGCAGCAGGGCAAAGGCCGCCTGGATTTTCAGGCGGCCTTTTATTTTTGGGCGCGCTTGGCGGCTGGTGTTTACTGCATTTTTTCGGCCAGCCAGCCGGCCAGCTGGCCGGGGGTCATGGCGGCCACGTGCGCGCCCGCGTCCACCAGGCGGGCGGCCAGGGCGCGGTCGTAGTCGGGGTTGGCGCTTTCGTCCAGCGCGGCCAGGCCCAGCACTTTGCTGCCTTGCGCCGTCAGACCGCGCACGCGGTCGATCAGCAGGTATTCGTTGCCGCCTTCGTAAAAGTCGCTGACGATGACGACGATGGCGCGGCGCGGCGCTTCGATCAGGCCCGCCGCGTAGCCCACGGCTTTGGCGATGTCGGTGCCGCCGCCCAGCTGCACTTTCATCAGCGTTTCCACAGGCTCATGCGCTTCGTCGCTTAAATCAACCAGGCTGGTGTCGAACGCCACCAGATGGGTTTTCACGCCAGGCAGGCCCCACAGGCACGCGGCGGTGATGGCCGAGTGAATCACGCTGCCGGTCATGCTGGCGCTTTGATCGACCAGCAAGATGATTTGCCAGCGCTGCAACTGGCGCTGCGTGCGTGCGTAAAAAAGCGGGCGCTGCACGATGAGCCGGCGCTGCTGCGGGTCGTAATGGCGCAGGTTGCGGCGCAAGGTTTCGCGCGCGGCAAACTGGCTGGCTGCGCCGCGCGCGGCCAGTTCGCCCCGCGCCCGCGTGCCGCCAAAGGCGCTGCGCACTTCTTTGGCCAGTTTTTCCATCAACTGCTGAACCACCTGGGCCACCAGTTTGCGCGCCGCTTGCAGCACGGCAGGGTTCATCAGGTGCTTGGTGCGCAGCACGGCAGCCAGCAGCGCCGCATTGGGCGTGGCGCGCTCGAGCACGTCGATGTTGGTCACCACGTCGTCGATGCCGTAGCGCTCGATGGCGTCGCGCTCCAGGCGTTCAATGGTTTCTTTGGGAAACAGCTCGTGTATGGCGTTGATCCACTCGGGCACGCTCAGGCGCGAAGCCTCGCTGCCGCCATGGCGCTCCAGCGTTTCGGCGGCTTCGCCGTGTTCGCTTTCGACTTCGCTTTCGCGCCCATACAGCCAGGCCAGCGAGCGATCCATGGACTGCATGCTGTCGCTCGCTGCGGTTTGCAGGCAGGTTTGCGCCGCTTCGCCCAGCAGCAGCCGCCAGCGTTCGGCGGCGGAAAGGCGGGGTATGGGCGCGGCAGGCATGGCGGGCGATTATGGGCAGGCGGGCGCGGTGATTGGCGGCTTCCTAGAATCCGCCCCTTTGCCTGTTTCCCCGGATCGCTTCCGGTTTTTTCCCTTGCGCCCGCCATGAACCTGCCCGCCTACACCCGCGCCCAAGACTTGCCTGCCACTTTGAGCAAGCGCCTGGTCATTCTGGATGGGGCCATGGGCACCATGATTCAGCGCTTCAAGCTGGACGAGGCGCAGTACCGGGGCGAGCGCTTCAAAGACTTCGCGCGCGATGTCAAGGGCAACAACGAGCTGCTCTCGCTCACCCGCCCGGATGTGATTGCCGACATTCACGACAAATACCTGGCCGCAGGCGCCGATCTGATTGAAACCAACACCTTCGGCGCCACCAGCATTGCGCAAGAGGACTACGGCATGGCCGATCTGGCCCGCGAGATGAACCTGGCCTCCGCCCGGCTGGCGCGCGCCGCGTGCGATCGTCACGCCACGCCTGAGCGCCCCCGTTATGTGGCCGGAGCGTTAGGCCCCACGCCGCGCACCGCCAGCATCAGCCCCGACGTGAACGACCCCGGCGCGCGCAACATCACGTTCGAGCAGCTGCGCGCTGCCTATCTGGAGCAGGCGCTGGCGCTGATTGAGGGCGGCGCGGACGTGCTGCTGGTGGAAACCATCTTCGACACGCTCAACGCCAAGGCCGCGCTCTTTGCCATCGAGCAGGCGTTTGACGCCACGGGCGAGCGCCTGCCCGTCATCATCAGCGGCACCGTTACCGACGCCTCGGGCCGCGTGCTCTCGGGGCAGACCGTCACGGCTTTCTGGCACAGCGTGCGCCACGCCCGCCCGCTGGCCGTGGGCCTGAACTGCGCGCTGGGCGCGGCGCTCATGCGCCCCTACATCCAGGAGCTGGCCAAGGCTGCGGCCGACACCTTCATCAGCTGCTACCCCAATGCGGGCCTGCCCAACCCGATGAGCGAAACCGGCTTTGACGAAACGCCGGAAGTCACCAGCCGCCTCGTGCACGAATTTGCCGCCGAAGGGCTGGTGAACATTGTGGGCGGCTGTTGCGGCACCACGCCCGATCACATCAACGCCATTGCCCGCGCCGTCATGCCGCTGGCGCCGCGCGGCGTGCAGGCGGCGCGCTTTTACGCGGCGCAGGCGTGAGAGCCTGCTCTCGGGCAGGCTTCGGGCGCTTTTTTTGGGGAGATCGTTCAGAGTCTGCGCATGGGAGCGAAAAGCGCGGTCTTGCAAATTCCAAGTGAGTCATGAGGCCCGTCTGCGCCTTGCAGCCCATTCCGATTCGCGCTTTCACCCCTCACGGCCAGATCATGAGCAAGTTTTGAGGGCCTGTCCTCAATCCCCTAACCAACAGCAAAATTCCTCCATGTACGCAAGCGATATGAGCGATGCGCAGTAGCCAAGCGCCGGTCAAACACTTTGCTGAAATGAACGAGAAAGGACGCCTCCGGGCGCTGCGCTGGCGGAGCGCTCCCTCTTTGTTCAGCCCGGCAAGGTGCATGGTCTGTATTTGCCACTGCTCGTATCGCCTTGGGTAAATGAGAGAGTTTTGCTATTAATCTGGATTTTGAGAGCGGCCTCTGAATGCAAATCAGGACGGCTGTGCCAGCCGGATCATATGAAGCGGAACCGATAAAGCCAAATCTGGACGATGATATGGGTCTTATTTATTCTGCAAGGGAAATTCTAAAGAAGCCTGAATTTTTGGATGCAGAGAGGCGATGGCGGAATGCTAATATTTCCTCCAGTATCGACCAGAGAATAACAAACACAGCGGCAGGCAAAATAGCCGCAAATCTTGAAGGCCAGAGATTTGCGATTGTGGATAAGGCCCGCCTGGCGAAATCCTGCTCCAATATAAAATTGATGAATAACCATGGGCGTATATTATTAATGGAGTTTGTCCAGCATCACGATCAAGTGATGGCATGGCAATAATGGAAATTGCCGTGCATGAAAAACAAATACAACTTCAATCGCAGGCAGCCTGATATGCGACAGGCGCCCCGGATCATGCTTGAAGAATGGGGCGGGTCAAAGGATTTGAAGCATTAGGATCCGTGACACGCATTCGGAGCGAAGAAAACAGGACGGACAGATGACAACCAGAAGATGCATGGTCATGGCTTTCTGCCTTATGGGGCTGCATGGCTGTGACATGACGAATATGGAAACCAATCCTGGAAGCGCCGAAATGAAAGCGGCAAAAACCGGCGATGGAAAAATCCGGAACGAGCTTGCCCCCATCGCCGCGCGTTTTCCCATGCTGAAAAACGCAAAATCCATCCAATGGACAAGCGGGGTAATGGGAGATCCGGCCATGCCGGGGCCATCCCTTTACTGGATAGATGCAGTGATCCGGCCAGACGCTGCATTGCTTGAAAAAATCAGCCAACTGGAAAGCCTTGCCCATGCACAGCCGCCGGGAGACATGCACCCGGCCATCCAGCGCCTGATTCCTGAAGGGCGCTATCAGACATCGCCGGAGCTTGACGGACTTTTCACACATGGAACATGGCTGTGCCATGCCTACTTCGAGCCGTCACAAAACCTTGTGCTGCTGCTTGCCAAGGGGCCATAGCAGAGCAAAAGCAGGGCCAGTGTGCAGAGCAAAAATCGGAACCATGAAGCGGGCTGACTTGAGCTGAACCTCTTGAGCAAGCGCACGCGTTGGATGCCGTGCTGATTGCCGCGCCGGGTTCGGCCAAGAACAATTGCTCCGCAAACCATGCGGCGGCTGGCGAGCACAGCAGGCCGCCCCACCGCATCATCCACGCCCATGCCCACTCCACTTCCCGCCACACTGGCCCAGGCCCTGGCCCAAGCCGCCGCCAGCGGCCTGCCGCGCCTGGAAGCGCACATGCTGCTGCTGCACGCGCTGGGCCGCCCCGCGCACGAGCGCGCCTGGCTGCTGGCGCACGACAGTGACGCGCTGCCCGCAGAGCAGGCCCGCCGCTTCGCCAGCCTGTGTCAGCGCCGCGCGGCGGGCGAGCCAGTGGCCTACCTCACGGGCCGCAAAGCGTTCTACGGGCTTGAGCTGCAAGTGGACGCGCGCGTTCTCGACCCGCGTGACGACACCGAAACGCTGGTGGACTGGGCGCTTTCGCTCCTGCCCGCCCAAGCCCCTTCCCGCCCCTTGCGCGCGCTGGACCTGGGCACGGGCAGCGGCGCCATCGCCCTGGCCCTGGCCAGCCAGCGCCCGCA
>ERZ773035.2838-NODE-2838-length-10824-cov-4.302628_pt1 | contig 10824 bp, 7 predicted proteins | sample MGYA00511487_ERZ773035 | MGnify/ENA primary metagenome ERZ773035 (study PRJEB29015, sample SAMEA2737985) | human oral metagenome | biome: human oral; feature: human-associated habitat; material: dental | place: China | collected 2024 ...
CCGGCGTCCACGTCGTATTTCTCTGCTGCGAAGTCCGAAAAGCCTCGCTGCGCATTGTAGAAAGCATCCGGGGATAGAATTGACCACGACCCTGTTTGTCTGCCGCGGCCGCGCGATAGGAACGAAAGGATCGCCATATCAAAATATAGCTGTCGCCGCACAAACTTTTGTACGGCGATTTTTTATATCTCCAATGCGGCGCGCGGTGTTCAGGAAAACTTTGTAAAACGGGACCGGTAAACCTTCAATAAATACGCTTTTTATATTATAATATAAAAAGCGCTTTAAATTAATATTATTCCTATTTTAGAAACGGGAACGCAGCACGGAACGGGAGGCAGATCATGAGAAAGAGCAAGAACAGGAAATATCTGAAAGCCCTTAGTGTAAACATCATTCTGGCCCTTCAACTGAATACCGTCGCCTTCGCGGCGGACACCACGGCGGTTCCGGACGCCTCGGAGGGAAAAGCCCCCATCGTGGAGAGCGCGGCCAACGAGACGGTGATCGTAGATATCCGCACCCCCAACGAAGCCGGCCTCAGCCATAACCAGTATCAAGATCTGCAAGTGGGCAACTCCGGGATCATTTTCAATAACTCTCGGGACATCACCCCCACCCAATTAGCCGGATATATCACCGGCAATCCGAACATCGGGCGGACCGGCGCCGACGTCATTCTCAACGAAGTCACCGGGCGCAACATCACGAATCTCAACGGCTTTATCGAAGTCGCCGGCAAACAGGCCGATGTCGTCATCGCCAATCCCAACGGCATCGTGGGGAATAATTTTGGCTATATCAACACCGGCCGGGCCATCCTCACCACCGGGAATCCGCAAATCGATCCCTCGGGCCGGCTGGCCGGATTTGTGGTCAATCAGGGCGAGATCAGCATTGAAGGCCGGGGCCTCGACGCCGCCAAAGCCAACCGCCTGGACCTCTATGCCCAGGCGGTTAAGATCAACGCGCAAATCGCGGCGCAAAAACTCAAAATGGTCGGCGGCAGAAACAAACTGGATGCCGACGGAAACGTCATGACCGTCATCGACGACCAATACACCGGCGTCGCCCTTGACGTCGGTGTATTGGGCAGTATGTATACGAACGCCATCTACATGGTCGGAACCACCAAAGGTCTCGGCGTCAATATGGAGGGCGAAGCCTACGCGAATGACGGCGATTTCGTCCTGACCGCGAGCGGCGACATCAGACTGAAAAGCAAACTCCAGGCCGCCCAGGACGTCGCCGTCAACGCGGGCGAAGCACTGGAAAACACCGGCAGCGTCTACGGCCAGAACATCCAGATAAAAGCGAACACCCTGAATAACACCGGAGGCGAAACGGCCCCCATCATTGCCGCGCGCGAAAACATCTCCATTGAAGCCGATACCGTGAATAATACGGATAACGCTCTGATCATGGGCGCAAACGACGTCAGCCTGAAAGCAAATGAGCTCAAAAATCACAGCGCCGTCATCGAGGCAGGGCAAAACATGCGGCTCGACGTAAAAAACATCAACAACATCAATATCCACTATGAAGTGGAACCCGGCGTCGTCATCGGAGAAGAAGACATTTACGAGGTGCAGCTCGACGGCGCGTCGGTAAGATACAAAGCCGGAGAGTATAAAATCCTCCACGGCGTCATCTGCGCCCCGGATACGCCCTCCGTCGCGGGCTATGACATCTTCTATCGAAAAGACGACTGGGACGAGGACAAGGACTACCAGATCGTCACCCCGGGCGGAAGCTCTTCGCGCTGGCATGAATACAGCTACCACAGAGTCATCAGGGACGACGTCATAAAGACGACCGTGCCCGCCAAGATCATCGCCGGAGGCGCGATGCGAATCACCGCCGACGAAGTGACCAACGACAAAAGCGAAATCACGGCTGGAAAAGATCTGATCATGGACGCCGGCGTATTCCATAACATCGACGGCATGGGGACCCGCGTGGTCACCGATATCGGCCGGGCAGGGGCCTTCTATAAAGCCGATGCCGGCGGACAATGGAACCACTACATGGTGACGCGGCAGCGCTGGGGCAACTACCATAAAGAAGCGCGCACCGACATCATCGTGCAGCCGGCCACCGCCCTCCTGAAAGCAGAGGCGGCCGACGAAGCGCAAACGCACGCAGCCGAAACCCTTGCCGTGTCCCAGAGCCAGCTCTACCACCTGGCGAAGCCGGACGCGACCTACTACATCGAAACCGACCCCGCGTTTACGAATAAAAAGCAATGGCTCTCCTCCGACTACTTCTTCAACAAAATGCAGTACGACCCGGATACCATCGGTAAAAAGATAAGCGACGGCTACTACGAGCAGCAGATCGTCAAGGACCAGCTCGTCAACCTCACCGGGAAATATTACATCGGCGACTACGCCTCGATGGAAGAGCAGTACCAAGCCCTTCTCGATCATGCCGTCGTCTTTGCCCAAAACAGCCAGGCGAAAATCGGCGTCGCCCTGACAAAAGAGCAGCAGGAAGCGCTCAAAACGCCCATCGTCTGGATGGTAGAGAAAAGCGTCCTCCTGCCCGGCGGCGACGTGGTGACGGCGCTGGTGCCCGAGCTCTACCTGCCGAAAGACACCCTGAAAAAACAGGGCGCGGCGGTACTCTCCGCCAAAGACATCGACGTTAAAACGACGAACGACATCTTAAACAGCGGCAGTATCATCGCCGGCGACATCAATAAGCTCTCCGCCCATAACATCAACAACGTCGGCGGCCGAATCGTCGGCTCCGATGTGCTTCTCTCTGCCCAAAATGACATAAACAATACTGGCGGCAGCCTCCTTGCCGAGCATCGAATCGACCTGAACGCCGGAAACGATATCCGCTTTGAAACCACCACCCGAACCGGCGCTACCGGGCAGGGCGCCGCCACGAAGATCAGCCGGGTCGCCGGGGCGTACATAACAAAAGAAGATGGCGAACTCACCATGCGCGCCCAAAATGACATCGACCTCACCGCCGCGGAAATCGCCGCCAAAGGAAGGATCGACCTCGCGGCGGGGCGTGACATCACCCTCGACACCAAAGAAATCTCCGACAGCAACCACATCCTCTTTGGCGCTAACGCCTACCGAAACGACAGCAGCCAAAAAGACATCGGTACGACCCTGGCCGCCGGCAAAGACATCACGCTCAACGCCGGCGGTAAGATCGACGCCAGAGCGGCGGAAATCAATACGGGGGAAAAGCTTTCCCTTCATGCCGGAGAGGATATCAATATCACCGCCGGCAAAGAAAAAACCTTCGTCGAAGAATGGAGTAAAGATACCTGGCACGGGATCGCCAGCTCCCGGACCACCATCCGCCATGACATCAAAAACGAACAAAGCGCAGTAGAATCGAGCCTCGGCGGGAAAGAGATCGCCATTGGGGCGGAAAATGCCCTGCATATCGAAGGCAGCCGCGTCATAGGCGACAAGGACGTCACCCTGACCGCCAAAAACGACATCAACATCGAGGGCGCTGCCGAAACGCGAAAAGAACTCCACGAGCGTAAAGTCAAGCAAAGCGGCATCTTCGGCAGCGGGTTTGGGTTTACCATCGGCAGCAGAACCACCGAAGACGACACCGACCAGGGGGAAAAGAGCCGGCACGGCAGCACCGTCGGCAGCACCGCCGGCAGCGTCGGCATCACCAGTGAAAAAGACGTCAACGTAACCGCCAGCGACATCATCGCCAAAGAGAACGTCACCCTGACGGGAGAAAACGTCAATATCACGGCCGCGCCGGAAAACTACGCCTACACCTACACCCATAAAGAAAAGCAGAGCGGCCTCACCGTAAGCCTGGGCGGCGGCGTCCTCGGGCAGCTGACGGAAAACATCATACAGCCTCTGGAAAGAGCCGCCACGGCCCAGGACGAAAGGCTGAAAGCCCTGAGCGCGATCAAAGCCGCCAGCCATATCCATGAGATTCCCAAGGCCATCGAGCAGATCAAGGACGGAAACCAGGCCATTACCAATCTCAATATCGGGATAGGCAAAAGCGAAAGCCAGACAACGATCGAAAGCAACACCGTCGCCGCGCACGAAAGCAGCGTGGCCGCCGGCAAAGACATCAACATCACCGCTGCCAAAAAAGACATCAACATCGTCGGCTCCGACGTGACGGGAGAAAATGTAAACCTCACGGCCAAAGGAGACATCAACATCACCGCCGCCAGCCAAAGCAATGTAACCAACACCGAATCCAGGAGCAGCAACGCCTTTGCCGGCGCCAGCATCGGCCTGGGCACCGGAACCGTCGGCGTCGCCGTATCGGCCGGCAGGGGAAAAGAAACCATCGACGAAAACAGCACCGCCTACAAGAAAAGCACCGTAACCGCCAGAGAACAGCTAACCATAACCAGCGGCGAGGATACCAATATCATCGGCTCTAAAGTCATCGGCAACAAAGTCAAAGCCGACATCGGCGGCGACCTCAATATTGAGAGTCTCCAGGAAACGAACCGCTACCGGTCAGACAGCGTAAACGGCGGCTTCGGCTTCAATACCGCCCTGGGGAAAAACCCCGGCAGCACCCTCTCCGTCTCCGCGAACATCGGCAAGACCTCCTCGGACTACCGGAGCGTGACCGAGCAGGCCGGCATCTATGCCGGCAAAGAAGGCTTTGACATCACCGTAGGAAATAACACGGACCTCAAAGGCGCCGTCATCGCCAGCGAAGCGGAAAAAGAGAAAAACCGCCTCACCACCGGCACCCTCTCCTTCAGCGACCTCAACAACAAAGCCGAATACGAATCCAAGGGGATCGGGCTGACCCTTAACGCCAACAAGACAAGCGGCGATCAGCCCGCCACCGAAGGGGAAAAGGGCCTCATTCCGAGTATCCCGGCGAAAGTCAGCGACGACGCCGAAAGCACCACCAAGAGCGCGGTGTCCGAAGGAACCATCACCGTAACCAAACCGGAAAAGCAAAAACAGGATGTGGCAACCCTCAATCGAGATACAAAAGAGACCCTGAACAAATTGGATCCCATCTTCGATATAGAAAAGATCAGAGAAAATCAGGAAACCGCGGCCCTCTTTGGCGAGCTGGCGGCGAACGGAATCCATGTTGTCGCCGAGAAGAACCACTGGAAAGACGGCAGTCCGGAGAAAATCGCCCTCCATGCCGCCGTAGGCGCTGTCCTGGCCGATCTGACCAACGGCAATGCAGCAGCCGGGGCAATTGCCGGCGGAAGCACGGAATACCTGACCCAGGCCATCCTGAAAGCCAGCAAAGGCGACAAAGCGCAGGCCCAATGGATCGCCATGATCGTAGGCGCCGCCATGAGCAAAGCCACCGGCGGCAACGCTCAATTAGGGGCCATGGTGGCGATTAATGCGATTAAGAATAATGAACTCTATACCAAAGAAGAACTCCAGGAACTTCTGCGAGATAATGAATGGGGAGAACAACTCTGCAAAATCAAAGGCATAGACCCCACTCCGGAAAATATCGCGGAGATAGAGAATACTGCTTTAAACAAAATAGAAGAAACCAGGCATTTAAAAATCCACGCCTATATGGTCTACGGCGAAGGTAGCGTGGCCAAGGTCGCAGGGGTAGGTGCCGGAGTCTTACTGGATGCAAACGGCAACCCCTATGCGACAGGAGATGGCAGTTTATCCAAAGGGATAGCGACGCCGCTCAATGGAGAGGTGTGCGCCATAACGATTATTCCTTTGGATAGTGACTTGGACTTGAATGAAACAGTTATAAAGGAAATTCTTACCGGGATAAGCGTCGGCCTCACAGCCTATGCAGGGGTTGGCGGAGGATTGTCTGCTCCCATAGCGAGTAAATATCAAGGAAGAGCATTAATTTTAAAACGAGGCTTCGGTAGCCCTCAGATAGGGGTAGGGATAGGAGCAACAGACCTTGTAGACACGATCGTAGAGCGCAGGAAGGAGGGCCCTTTCATTGAAGATTGAAATGTTTGGGAAAGAAAGGGAGTTTACGCTCAAGGGCTTCCTGTTCTTCATAGGGAAATTCCTCTTGTTGTACAGCCTCATGAAATTGTATGCGTGCTACATAGAGCAGGTGAATGCCGAAGAAGTGGCTAAAATGCAGGCGGCCATTCCGGCGGTCGTATCCATGGATGGAACCCAATCCCTTCCTGAAAAAATAGAAATGGTATCCAGAACCATAGGATTTTATTCGGGGAGTGGTCAGATTGATGAAAGAGCCAGTAAAGAAGACATCGTCAAGCATTATAAAAAGGAATTTGCGAGAAACGGATGGAAATATATCGGCAGATTTTATTGGAAGGATGCTCATCCGCACTCACAGGCAGATGAATGGTACTATTGTTTTGAAAAAGGGGAAGAGTATTTTATATCTTTATGCTTAACAGGACATGCCATTAAATATGATGGCAGAACGGTAATAATATTTCAGATTGGATTAAAAAAAGACAATAAGGAACTAAAGTATTGCAACATAGAGGATGTAGAGCCGTAATTGATCCAAGCGAAACGTAGACAGGAGGCCCTTACATTGAAGATTGAAATGTTTGGGAAAGAAAGAGAGATCTCGCTCAAGGAGTGTTTACTCTTTGTAGGAAAAGTCCTCTTGTTATACGGCTTCCTAAAATTACAAGTGTACTTTGATGATGAAGCGAATGCGGAAGGAATGGCCAACATGCAGGCGGCCATTCCGGCAGTTGTATCCATGGATGGAACCGAATCCCTTCCTGTGAAAATGAGAATGATATCTAAAGACCGCGGATTATATTATGGAGTCTGTCATATTGATGAAAAGGCCAGTGAAAAAGACATCGCCAAACATTATAAAAGAGAATTTCAAAAATACGGATGGAAATATATCGGCAGATTTTACTCGGAAGCTCTTTCTCCGTCCTTAGATTTTGACGGATGGTATTATTATTGTTTTGAAAAAGAGGGCCCCTATTGTATGTCTTTTTCTTTAGGCGTAAAAACGAGTCCCAGTAAACTCATAAAAAGAAGAGACATTGAATTTGAGGGCACAAAGCTAACATTTCGCATTAACTTGAAAGAAGATTGGGATGGTCGTAAGAAGTGCCAAATAGAGGACGAAGAGACGTAACCGAGCAGGCGGGCATCTATGCCGGAAAAGAAGGGTTTGACATCACCGTCACACCGCAATCGGCGAAATGACCCTGAAACTCTCGTCGGATCAAAAACGTATCCTGAACATCGCCGCCGGAGCCATCACCTCCTACCTGGGCAGCGGCGACTATCTCTCCGGCGCTACGGGTGTCGCCGTAACGGAAGCCATGCAAAAACTTCTCAAAAACGTAAAAGATCCCACCGTAAAAGAACTCCTGCTTAGTATAGCTTCCGCCGCTGCCGGGAAAATCACCAACCATCGCGTAGAGGCAGTCATCGCCAGCTCTCTGAATGTAGAACGCTTTAACCATCTGCCCCATGAACTCCAGGAATCCTTTGTCAACGACATAGAAAACGCGAAAAACAACGAAGCAAAACTAAAAGTGATAGAAAGATACTATGCCTTAAGTCAAGCTTTCCGGGATGCGGACCCGGAAAAGGCGGAAGACATGGAAGAAGCCTTCATGGACATACTGGAAGCGATAACAAAATATGACGGCTGCGGAATCAAATTCCAGGTAAATAAAGAATTGGGCCTGCACCAGAATTTAGAAGCGGCAACTGCGTTCTTGCAGTTAAATCATCATGCCCAGTATTTACCTGATGTATTTAGTAATATGGTAATCGCGGCAACCGCAGCAATAGCAGCACCAATCTCAATTGTCAGCGGTGGATTGAAGTATGGACCGGCAGTATATGAACTTGTTACAGATGTAGTAAAACTGGATGATAATGCTATCTTTGTCGATGGAGTAAAAGATATATTTTTATTTTACAGCGATAAAGCACTGGAAAACAAAGTGCCAAAATATATTCTTATTCCTGTTGAAAGTGGAATCCAAGTATATATAAATAATCAGTATAAAAATAAGCACTGAAAGGGATACTTGCTGTGAAGACTACTTTTTTGTATATGTTGGGCATAAGTATGCTTGTTTTGGGGATATATCGAATTATCAAGGTTGGTTATAAAAGTAAAAAAGTAAAAACAGTGCATTTATTTCTGGGATGTTTGGCGGTTAGCTTTTTAATAGAAGCCATTGATTTCCTGACGGTAAACTGGTTATATAATTTGTTGGGAAAAATCATATATTATAGGAGTATAGGCGTTGTATTAGATATTTTAATCCTTGGAGCATATTTCGGGTGTGATGATATAAACCCCATAAGTGAAAAAGAAAAGACACTAAATAACATCAGAATCGCTATTTCAGTAGTAGGCTTTTCCTGGTATTTTATGTATTACCTTTGTAAATAAATATACAAAGCAAGAGGGTCCTTATATTGAAGATTGAAATGTTTGGGAAAGAACGAGAGATTACTTTAAAAGACTGTCTTATCGTAATAGGGGAAATACTCTTATTATACGGCTTCATTGAATTACAGGTATACTTTGATGATGAAGCAAATGCGGAAGGAATGGCCAAAATGCAGGCAGCGATTCCGGCAGTTGTATCCATGGATGGAACCGAATCTCTTCCGGAAAAAATGAAAATGGTGTCCAGAACCAGAGGATTTTATTATGGGCGGTGTCATATTAATGAAAAAGCCAGCGAAAAAGACATCGTCAAGCATTACAAAAGGGAATTTCAAAAACACGGCTGGAAATATATCGGCAAATTTTATTCGGAGACCCTTTCTCCGGACCCAATTTTAAAAGGATGGTGTCATTATTGTTTTGAAAAAGAGGGCCCCTATTGGATGTCTTTTTCTTTAGGCGAAAAAAAAAGTGACATTAACCCTATAACAAAAAGAGATCCTGAATTTGATAGCACAAGCCTAATATTTTATATTGACCTAAAAAAAGATTATGATGACCGAAAATATTGCAAAATAGAGGACGAAGAACCATAACCGAGCAGGCGGGCAGCTATGCCGGGAAAGAGGCTTTGCTATGATGGTCTGGGGGCACGAAGCGCAGGGGAGATTGAAGATGTTGAAATTCAAAATTACTTTCATTACCGCAAGTTTGCTGTTATGCGCCGCCCTTACGACAGCGGCACCTGCTCCTGATGTTACGGAGCAGCAGCAAAGGGCGAGGCGGCAGGAGACGGAGCAGCAGAATAGAGTTGAAGCCCCATCCGTCATGACAGGCGCGGAAAAGACGGATGAGGCTGAAAATCCATGGGAATTACCGGCAGAAAAAGACCGTATGCAGGTGGATACGTTTGTGATTGACGACGGCGGCAAAGGCTTTCAGTGGTTGAAAAGAGAATTGAAACCATACGAGCATCAGCAGATAGGGCCAAAAGGCTTGTCGCTGTTAGCGGAAAAGCTCAATACGAGGTTAAAACAGCGGGGTTTTATCACGTCGCAGGTGATTCTCCCCGAGCAGAATATCGCCGGGAAATATGTCGTTTTCCAGGTGCTTCCCGGCTATATTGAGGAAATCCGATTCGCAGACAATGAGAAATACGGCACATGGCGTAATGCTTTTCCGTGTGCGCCCGGAGATATTTTGAATGTGTATGATCTGGATCAGGGCTTAGAGCAGATGAAGCAGGTCCCCTACCAGAACGTAAAGATGAACCTGGAGCCGGGAACGGAGCCAGGGAAAAGCATCGTGATTTTAGAGGTGACGCGCGCCAAACCTTGGAGCTTCGGGATTTCCTGGGATGACAGCGGATTGACGGCTACGGGAAAGCATCAGGGGGCTGCTCATTTTTCGGTGTATAATCCTGCGGGGCTGAATGATGTCCTCAGTGTGTCCGTCACGCATGATACTGAGCGTCGGGATACGTTTGGCACGAAGAATTACAGCTTCTATTACAGTATTCCGTGGAGGAAATATTCTTTTAGCGTCAGTCATTATTACAGCGAGTATGAGCAGGAGGTCCCTGCCCTGCTTCCCTACACGCAGCAGAGCAAAAACAGCAGCTGGGAGTTCGGTGTGCAGCGGCTGCTCTATCGAGACCGTAAGAGCAGGACACAGTTTATCGGGAAAATCCTGCACCGGCACAAGCGGAATTATTTGAATCATGAAGAGATCAAGGTGCAGGAATTACAGACGACCGCGTATCAGATCGGCGTCAATCACCGACATTATATCGGAACCGGTATGGTCGACGCGCTGGTTTATTATCAAAAGGGCATTCCCATCTTGGGCGCGATGCCGGGGCTGGATGATCACAATCCGGCGTACATGACGACGCGTTATGAAATGTGGGGCTGGAATTTGTACTATGGGACGCCGTTTCGCTGTTTTGGCGCCGAGGCGCGGTATAAATTTGTGATGCGGGGGCAATATACGCCGAACATGCTGTATTCGGCAGATCATTTTTCTATCGGCGGGCGATATACGGTAAAAGGCTTCAGCGGAGCGAATACCCTGGCGGCGGAAAACGGTTATGTCATAAAGAATGAAGTCGGCTTTCCGCTAAGGGAAAGCAATATCGAGCCGTATATCGGGGTGGATTATGGCAGAACCTGGGGCGCCTCTGATGCCTTTAATCTTGGTAAAACACTGGCTGGAGCATATTTGGGGATCCGAGGCAAGATTTCGGGGCTGTCCTTTGATGCTTTTATCGGAACGCCGATTGATAAACCGGCAGGGTTTAAGGCCGACAAGGCGGCCGGCGGATTCAGTCTGTATTGGGAGTTCTAAGGTAGCACTGATAAAATAGCCCCTCAGATTGGTGCAGATTTTTCAGCCTATCAAGGAGATAAACCGGACGCATAGCAGAGCCTATGCGAAGGATTTTTTGACGCCGAGAGGGCAAAAAAGATG
>ERZ773035.2839-NODE-2839-length-10823-cov-26.759658_pt1 | contig 10823 bp, 8 predicted proteins | sample MGYA00511487_ERZ773035 | MGnify/ENA primary metagenome ERZ773035 (study PRJEB29015, sample SAMEA2737985) | human oral metagenome | biome: human oral; feature: human-associated habitat; material: dental | place: China | collected 2024 ...
AGGAAAAGACACTTACAAATGTAGGTGTCTTTTTTCATATGCCGGGGCTTCCTATACGGACGGGTTACTCGGGATAGGCGGAGAACATCTTTTGAAGGAGCGAAGGGACGCGAAAATAAAAATTGACTCACAAACTCATGTATGTTAATTTGATATTAAATAAATAATATAAAATCATAAAAGAACTGACAATAAAATCATGAGAGGATTTATATACAGATATATGAAAAAGGAAGGGGTGGTTTTACTTGTCTGTTTGTGGGGATGGGAGTTCTATAGTATTTTATTTAAGCATTTAAAGGAAAGAGGAGTTTGTATGAAACAGGGAATGAAAAGTATTTTAGTTGCTGCTGTTGTGTTGTCTATTTCCAGAGGAAGCTATGCTGCTGAGTATCCTCATTATTATGAGTTGCCTGGGGTGGTTATAACAGCGACTCGCACGAAGAATACAATAGAAAAGGTACCTGCATCAATGCAGGTGATTACTGAAGCGGATATCCGGAGAAGTGGTGCTCACAGTATGCGGAATTTACTTACAGATTTTGCAAATATTTTTCAAAAAAGCAAAGTTCGTGGTGGCGGTCATGATATTATTATTCGCGGTATGAGTACGGATAAATCTCTTATTATGATTAATGGACGGCGTGTGGCTAATGAAGCGGATGCGAGCGGTCTTGGAAATGCTATGGCACTAGATCGTATCAATTTAAGTAATGTGGAAAGGGTAGAAATTGTCCGTGGTCCCTCAAGTGCTCTTTATGGCTCGGAAGCGATGGGAGGCGTGATAAATATTATTACAAGGCCAAGTATGAAAATATCTCTTGTTACTGGATTGGAACAGACTTCAAATGATACGAGCCATTGGTGGCATGCGGATACAGGAAGAATCGGAAAGTTTTCTTCTACTTTTGATATGCGGTTTAATAAAATCCGCAGAGATATGGAACCGGAAGCAATGGAGTCCAATTCTTATGGAACGGCACAGACATATAACGCATCTTTAAATTATTATTTTAATAATAATAATTATATTAATGTGTGGGTTGATTATTATAGTCAGAATTTAGAAAGCGACAGCGGAAATCCGATGTTAAGGGAATTCCCTGTATATATGGGAATGAAGAAACTTTCCGGACAAGCGATGATTTCTGGTGATGGGATGAAAAGGTATAAACAGCAGAATTATGGAATCAGCTGGAACGGGAAAACAGATCGGAATGATTGGCAATTGCGCGCATATATGAGCAAGTTTGATTGGGATAGCAAAAGAAATCAAAAAGTAATCAAGGCAATTCCTGGTGCTGATAGGTTGTCTAAAATGGCTTATGGAGCTGTTTTAAAAAAACAGTATAATACATATGATTTTAATTATAATTTTCATAATATATGGGCTATAGATGGGAGAAACACGATTTCTTTGAATGAGCACCATCGTTTGACTTTTGGTTCGGAATATGTTCGTGAGAATATATCTGGTACCGATTTAGGGGTTAATGGAGATGGTATCAGTGAGTTGACTGAAAATGGAATAACGAAGAATCGTTCCAGAAAATCTTTTTCTACATATGCCGGCTATATCCAAAATGAAATGGAATATGGGAAATGGTTTATTGTTCCTGCAATTCGCTATGATCATCACAGTATTTATGGCAGTCATGCATCTCCGAAATTAGGGGTGACTTACAGCGCAAATGAAAATTTTCGTGTGAAAGCCAATTATGGCAAAGGGTTTAAGGCGCCCACGGTATTCCAGCTTTTCTATGATTTGGACAGAATGATGGGAACGACATGGGTGCATCTTACTGGTAATTCAAATTTGAAGCCAGAAGAGTCTACCAGTTGGGATTTGGGGATTGAAGCAAAGTTTGGAAAAGGGTATGGTTCAATTACATACTTTGACAGTGATGTGGATAATCTGATTAATAGCCGATTTGTAAAAATAGAAAATAATGGACATCGCCTGTATCGTTATGAAAATGTGAATACTGCCAGTATCAAAGGTGTGGAAAGCACGTTGGGATATAAATTTAATGATGTATTGGAATTTAAAGTGACCTCTACATGGTTGAATGCCAAAGATACGACAAAGCATATTGATTTGACACAGAGGGCAAAATTATCTCAAGTGTACCAGTTTATTTATGATGACCATAAAGATAAGGGATGGAGTGCGATGCTTTGGAATCAGTTTGATTATAAATTTGTAACAGATGCAAATGGTGATGGTATGCCTGATGATAAAAAGAGTTATAGTTTGACCAGTTTTGTGCTTACAAGGAAAATTAACAAAGATACTCGCATTTATGGCACGGTACAAAATGTTTTTGGAAAGAAAGACACAAACTGTGACTTGGATGGACGTTTTTGGTCGATAGGATGGGAGCATACTTTTTGATGAAAAGAAATTTTCTATTTAGCTTTTTTATAGTGGCTGAGGTTATTTTATCCAGTGGCTGTGGAACCCAGCAGGAAATTCCCAAAACTACGGCTTTTTATCAAGTAGTTGACAGCGCGGGGCGTACAGTGGAATTGGAAAAGAAGCCAAAACGGGTAGTGCTTTTGGCGACTGCTTTTCCGGAAATTCTTCTTGCTGTAGATGGTGATTTTGAAGCATGGGCTAATAATCCGAGTATAAAAGAACCTGCATGGGCAAGGGGAAAAAAGACAGTAGGATATGTGTACGATATCAACATAGAATCTGTTGTTGCAATGAACCCGGATCTTGTGGTTGGGCTGGTCGGACTCCATAATAAATTGGAAGCTGTCTTCAAGACCAATAACATACCTTTTCTGCTTTTGTCTCTTTCGCGTTATGAAGATGTGGAAAATGCGATACAAGTACTTGCAGATAGTACAGGACATCATGAGAAAGGGATAAAAGTGGTTACTGCGATTCGAGAACGTATGGCGATAACGGAAAAGAAAATGCCTGATAAAGGACTTACCTGTGCAATTCTTCATGGAACGGCGCGATCGTTAACATTTGAGGGGGAAGAGACAATTGCAGGAGAGACTGCAAAACGTCTCCATATTAGTAATGTTTTTGCTGGTATGTTTATAGATGGTACTAATATGGTGCCTTTTAACTTAGAGGCATTGGTAGAAAAGAACCCAGATATCATTTTTTTAACAACAATGATGCTGCCGGGAAAAGAGGAAGAAGCTTTTAAAGTTTTTTTTGAACAGCCTGCCTGGGCAGGTTTAGAAGCGGTGCAAACGGGAAGGGTATATTTTCTGCCACAGAATTTATTTTTGTCCAGTCCTGGAATTCATTATCCGGAAGCATTGGAAATAATGGCAAATCTTGCATATGAGGGGGATTTGGAATGAACCATTTTGAAGAATATATTGCTGAATGGTATGATACGATTCCTGAAGGAGGTGGTACTGCAGCAAGTCCATGGAAGATCGAATGGAACGATGTTCCCTATAAAGAGCGGGATACAAGACCTTTGTCCCGGTTAAAGGTACTGGGAGCAATGAAGGAAGTTTTATTTAATGGTACACCTACGCAAAGGGCAGCAGTTTACATCCATATTCCTTTTTGTCGTTTATCATGTACCTATTGTTCTTTTTTCAAAAAGAAGGGAGATAATAAGGCACAGCATGAATATGTGGAGCTTTTACTGAAAGAACTGGAATCACTGTCCGATAAGCCTTATGTTAAAAAATCAAAAATATCTGCCGTCTTTTTTGGTGGTGGTACACCGGGCATCCTTTCAGCAGGAGATATGGCGGATATACTTTGCGCTATAAAGAAAACGTTCCTTTTGGCAGAGGATGCGGAAGTCACCATGGAATCAAGTTTGTCGGATATGACAGAAGAAAAGATGGACGTGGCCATAGCTGGTGGGGTAACCCGTTTCAGCTTTGGCATACAGTCATTTAACAGCCAGGTAAGAAATACAGTTGGTCGGCCTTATTCACGAGAAGAGGTGCTGAAACAGCTTTCCATTTACTCAAAGAAAAAAGCAGATATCATTATTGATCTAATTTATGGTTTGCCCTATGAAACAGAAGAAACGATGCGTCAGGATATTCGGGATGCCGCTGCTTGTGGCATTGCTGGATTAGATTTATACAAGCTTCAGCTTCTTCCTGATTCTCCTTTGGGGAAATCTTTTGCAGCAGCAGGAAAGTGTTTGATAGAATCGGAAGTACAGGTCTTCTTTCAGGTAGCGGAAGAAGAATTGAATGCGATCGGGGCAGAGAATATTTCCTGTTCTCATTGGCGGATGAAACAATCCGAAAGAAATTTGTACAATACAATTGCTTCTGGCAGTGATGATCTTTTTGCGATTGGAATGGCCTGCGGCGGACGAATCGGAGGGGTCAGTTTTATGAAACCTATTCCTGATGCTATGTATCATTCTGTGGTTAAGATGGGAATGTATTGCCCTATGGTAGCAGAAAAAGAAGGGAAATACCATGCTTTCTTTTCCGCACTTCAATCAGCAGGAAACCGGGGAATTATTGATTTATCTGCTTTAGAAGAAATGTTTGGATTGCCTGTTGCAAAATTATTGATGCCGCTTTTCCAAACTTGGGAAGTTTGGGGGCTTTTGGAACTGATAGAAAATCAATGGAGAATGACATCACCCGGAAGATATTGGTATCGTACAATGACACGTCTTATACTCCGTGCAGCGGATTACATGTGTTTTGGATTACCAGAAAATACCAAGAAAGCAGATTGGCACGGCATGATTAATATGAAGTAGGAGGGAATATGAAGTTTTTGATTGTATATTCCAGTAAAACAGGGAATACAAAAAAGGTGGCAGAGGCTTTGGCACGGGTTGCACCAATAGGAAGCGAAATTCATTCCATAGAAGAGGCGGGAGATGCTGATGGATTTGATGTGATTTTTGCAGGGTACTGGTTAGATAGGGGCGGTGTTGATGAAAAGATGAAGAAATATCTGCGTACATTGCATAAAAAGAAGATTGTCCTTTTTGAAACAATGGGGGCAGACCCTGAATCGGAGCATGCTATTATAGGATTTGCCAATGCAGCCATGGTTTTGCCTGAAGGAAATACGGTAATTGGTGTTTTTGCTTTACAAGGTGAAATCAATCCTGCATTGTTGGAAACAATGAGAACCATGGGGATAACTACTCCCCATTGTGGGCCAGAAATGGAAAAATGCGCGGCTCAAGCGGTGGGGCATCCGAATAAGGTGGATTTGGAAAAGGCGGAAACCTATATGAAATCTTTTTCAGAAAAATGTCAAAGGTATTTTGTCTAATAATAGCCAATGAAATAGTACTAAACAAAACTGTTTTCCTGACATCCTTGCAGGAGAACAGTTTTTTGTTAAAATTAAAGAATAAATTTAAAAATAAGTTTGTGCGTGTATGTTTGATACGCAAGGAGACGCTATGAAATTCTTTGCAGTTTTTTTAGTGGTAATTGCCGGAACCATGTGGGCGGGAAGCGGGCTTGCGGCCCAGCATTTTCTTGCACATAATGATCATACCGCTATGGACCTGACTGTTTTCCGTATGATTTCTACGGCACTTATTATTTTCGTGATTGCTTTTATGCGGGGAACCTTGGGGCGGTCTATGCGGATACTTAAGGAATATCCTACATTATGGATCAAACTTATTTTTTACGGTCTGGGGCTCATGCTTATGCAGCATACTTATTTTGCGGGAATTGGTGCGGAAAACGCGGCTGTGGCTACAGTGATTCAGTATATATGCCCCGCACTTGTTATCTGCTGGGTGGCTCTGCAAAGAAAAAAGGTACCGGGGATGGGTGACATGTTTGCTGTAGTGCTGGCGGTAGGAGGTGTATTTCTTCTGGCGACAGGGGGAGATCCCCGGACATTGTCTGTTCCTGCGGAATGTATCTATTACAGTGTTTTGTCCGCCGTATTTTATGCTTTTTGTTCCATTTATCCAAAGCAATTGATGATGACACTGGATAATTCATTTCTTCTTATGTTCGGCATGCTTTTCGGCGGTATAATGGGGTATATGGCTGATCCTGTTACTGATTTAGGCACGTTTTTTCATGATGATGTACTTTTTGATATATTCATGATTATTATTTGCGGTACGGTTATCGCTTTCATTTGCTATAATGTCGGACTTGCATGGTTGACTGAAGAGCAGACATCAGTGACCGCGACCGTGGAACCGGCCGTTTCTGTCATCGCATCCTATTTCCTTTTTGGAACGACGTTCGGTTTGTTTGAAGGAACAGGGATCATTATGGTTTTACTTGCTATTCTTATGCCGGTCATGAGAAAATGGCATGGAAATTAGTTTTCCCCGCTTTGAGGTTCTGCTATAATGTGTACTGAATGAAATACGAATAATTGTCGATAAATAACCATGCAGGAGAGACTATGGATACGAACCATATCAGGAATTTTTCTATTATTGCCCACATTGATCACGGCAAGTCTACACTGGCGGATCGTCTTATTGAGATGACGGGAACCGTGCAGAAGCGCGATATGGAAGCGCAGATACTGGATACAATGGAACTGGAACGGGAAAGAGGTATCACGATTAAAGAGCAGTCTGCCCGTTTAATGTACAAATATAAAAATGGAGAAATGTATGAGCTGAATCTCATTGATACTCCGGGGCATGTAGACTTCAACTATGAAGTGTCTCGAAGCCTTTCTGCCTGTGAGGGAGCCATTCTTATCATTGATGCGACACAGGGCGTACAGGCGCAGACTTTGGCCAATGTATATCTGGCGCTTGATAATAATTTGGAAATTATCCCGGTTGTTAATAAAATTGATTTACCCAGCGCCGATGTGGAACGGGTAAAGAAAGAAGTGGAAAATGTTATCGGGCTGGATATGTCAGAAGCGGTTCCGGTAAGTGCTAAAACCGGTCTTAATGTAGAAAATGTGCTGGAGCGGATTGTGGAATTAATTCCGCCGCCGGAAGATCGTTCCGATAAACCGCTCCGCTGTTTGATTTTTGATTCCATCTTTGATCCCTACAAAGGTGCTATTGCTTATGTCCGTATTATGGATGGGGAAATCCGGCCAGGTATGGAAATAAAGATGATGTCTTCAGGGAAAGTGTATACAGTTACAGAAGTAGGATACTTTACGCCTCTTCCCAAAGTTACTACTGTTTTGACTTGTGGATCTGTGGGATATGTAGCGGCGAGCATAAAAAATGTAGGAGACTGCGCAGTAGGTGACACGATTACATCCGCTGAAAATGGTGCCAAAGAACCTCTTCCCGGATACCGTAAGGCGCTGCCTATGGTTTTCTGCGGCCTTTATCCTATTGAAAGTAAAGATTATGATCAGCTGAAGATGGCATTGGAAAAGTTGCAGCTCAATGATGCAGCGCTTGAATATGTGCCGGAGACGTCACAGGCACTTGGTTTCGGATTTCGTTGCGGTTTCCTCGGGCTGCTCCATATGGATGTTATCCAGGAACGTCTGGAACGGGAATATAATTTGAAATTGATTACAACGGCACCGTCGGTTATCTATCATGTATTCAAGACAGGCGGGGAGATGATAGCCGTGGATAATCCGGCGGAATTGCCGCCTATGACAAAAATTGAGCATATAGAAGAACCGATTGCCAAAGTAGAAATACTTGTGCCTTCTGACATGGTGGGTAATGTAATGGAATTGGTGCAAAATCGTCGTGGTGAATTTCAGACGATGACTTATCTGGATGAAACACGTGTGGATTTATCTTATAAAATTCCGTTGGCGGAAATTATTTTTGATTTCTTTGATAAGTTGAAGTCGGCAACGAAGGGGTACGCTTCTTTGGACTACCAGATTTCCGGTTACCAAAAAACAGATGCCGTTAAACTGGATATTCTGCTGAACGGGGATCTTATTGACGCGTTGTCTATTATTGTCCACAAAAGCAATGCAGCATCCCGTGGTAGAGTATTGGCGCTCCGCTTGAAAGACATTATTCCGCGCCAGCAGTTTGAGGTGCCGATCCAGGCAGCGGTAGGAAGTAAGATTATTGCAAGAGAAACGATTAAAGCTTATAAAAAAGATGTCCTCGCCAAATGCTATGGCGGTGACGTAAGCCGGAAGAAAAAGCTTCTGGAAAAACAGAAGGCGGGGAAAAAGCGTATGAAACAGGTGGGAAGCGTAGAAATTCCCCAGGAAGCCTTCATGGCGGTATTAAAAGATGACTGATTCCAAAACGCTTGGCCTTTACTTACATATTCCATTCTGCCGAAGCCGCTGTCATTATTGCGGCTTTTATTCTGTAGGCAGTAAATTGACAGACAGTTTCCTTGATGCATTGGCGCAGGAAATGGAAAATAAAAGCAAACTTTTTGAGGATAAACTTTGTGATACGGTTTATTTAGGCGGAGGGACACCCTCCGTGTTGTCCGGAAATCAATTAAAAAGCATTATAGAAGCATTGCACCGATATTTTCATATCTATGAGAATGCAGAAATTACGATGGAAATGAATCCTTGCGATATGACGGAATCATATTTAAAAAATGCTTTGGTACAGGGGGTCAATCGTATTTCTGTGGGGGTACAGACTAATCGTGATGAACTTCTTGTAAAAATTGGGCGCCGCCATACGGCTGCTGAGGCGGAGAAAGCTGTCAATCGGGCATTCAAACTCGGTTTTAGAAATATCAGTATTGATTTGATGTGCGAACTTCCCGGGCAGACAGTGGATGATTTTGAAAAGACATTAAAGTATGCTGTTCACTTGCCGGTTACTCATATGTCGGTATATAGTTTGATTTTGGAGGAAGGAACGAGATTTTCCCAAATGGCGTCGCGCGGTATTCTGGCGCGTCCGTCAGAAAATGACAGTTGGGCAATGTATCAGGCGATGTGTCGGATACTTCCTCATTACGGATTTGAGCGGTATGAAATTTCCAGTTTTGCGCGGACAGGGTTTCAATCTGCCCATAACAGGAAGTATTGGAAATTAGAAGACTATTTAGGGTTGGGGCCCTCTGCCTGTTCCCGCATTGGGCATGAACGGTGGGAAAATATTTCTAACTTAAGGCTGTATGAAGAGCGGTTGGCGGCAGACGAGCCTGTAGAAGAAAAAATTTCTCTTTCCCCAAAAGAAGAAATGGAAGAATTTGCATTTCTTGGACTTCGTATGAAAGAAGGCATCAATAGCAGGAAATTTTATCAGCGGTATGGGAAAGAAATAATGGAAGTTTATGGCAGTGTGGTGAAAAAGCTGGTGAAAGAAAAGATGATTTTCCTGAATAATGGGAACATTCAAATGACCTATAAAGGGGCGGCACTTGGAAATTATGTGTTTGAACAATTTCTTTTGGATTGAATCTGTTGGCAGGGAAGTATCCCTATCAGTTTTATTTTGTGAATGTTTTTACTTTTTACAGTTATTGCATTAAAATAAAAAGAACTTACTAAAAAGGAGGGAGCCGCATGCCGGTATCATACATGGAAATTGATTTAAGAGCGTTTCGTCACAATCTGCGGGTTATCCGCAGCCATTTAAAAAACGTACCGGCGCTTGCTGTAATCAAAGCAAATGCTTATGGACATGGGGCGGTAGAGTGCCTGCGTGCAGCTTTAGAGGAAGGCTGCGTCGGTGCTGCGGTAGCCCGAGTGGAAGAAGGCCGTGTCGTTAGGGCATCCGGTTTTGATTGTCCGGTTTATGTCCTTGGGCTGCCGCTTCCGGAAGAAATGTCCGTGGGTGTTAATGAAGAACTTATTCTTCCTGTTGATGATACGACTAATTTGGAGGCGTTGGAGATAGCCGCGTCCACTTTAAAAAAAATGGTGGAAGTGATGCTTCCTATTGATACGGGAATGAATCGAATCGGTACACATGCAAAAGATTTATCTGCCTTTCTGGAAAAATTAAAAAGATATCCCCACCTGCATATTCATGGGTTGTTTACCCACTTGGCAACAGCTGATGCAAAAAATAAGAGTAAAACGTATAAACAACTGGCAGAATTTGAAGAGGCCCTTTCCGCTATGCCGTCATTGGAGAATTTGGTTATTTCCGCAGCAAGCAGCGCAGGGGTCGTGGATATTCCTGAAAGCTGGTACAATCTGGTGCGCCCGGGGATTATCCAGTACGGGCCTTCTCCCTCAAATACAATGCTGAATTATCTGGATTTAAAGTATATGATGACTGTAGTAAGCCATATTACCCATGTGCAGGTGGTGCATAAGGGAGAAACCGTAGGGTATGGTGCTACATATACAGCAGGAAAGGATATGAGAATCGCTACGATTCCTATCGGATATGCAGACGGATATCCCCGTGCACTTTCTAATAAAGGAGCAGTTCTTATTGGAGAGAAACGCTGTCCTATCGTGGGGCGTATCTGTATGGATCAGCTTATGGCGGCTGTTGATGATACCGTAATGCCTGGTGATGAAGTCGTTCTTATCGGAAAACAGGGGGATGAAGAAATTAAAGTGGATGAGCTGGCAGAACTGGCCGGTACAATTCATTATGAAATTCTTTGTGGGCTAAGACGGATTCCACGGATATTTATTGATGAAAAATGATTATAAATACTGATTGATGAAATAAAAAAGAAGGCGCATTATTAATTTACGACCTTCTTTATGTGCTATATGCCGACATTTAGCGTTTTGTGCAACTTTATGATTATAACGAGAATGTTTTAATATAAATGGAGCGCCTAGAGGGATTCGAACCCTCGCACCTGGTTCCGGAGACCAGTGCTCTATCCCCTGAGCTATAGGCGCCTGACGAAAGACATTATAGCATATTCGCTGAGTTTGCTCAATTGCGTGGCGCTAAAATTGAATGGATCGTCTATAGTAATCAAACATTTGTGACATACTCTTAGAAAATAGTTTTAAGCCGAAC
>ERZ773035.2840-NODE-2840-length-10823-cov-19.370728_pt1 | contig 10823 bp, 10 predicted proteins | sample MGYA00511487_ERZ773035 | MGnify/ENA primary metagenome ERZ773035 (study PRJEB29015, sample SAMEA2737985) | human oral metagenome | biome: human oral; feature: human-associated habitat; material: dental | place: China | collected 2024 ...
GCGTGATCGGCATCACGCTCGGCGTTTCCCTCTCCAAAGCAATCGGTTCGTTTGGTGGGCTTACCACCACCATCGAGCTCCTTCCGGTCCTCGTCTCGTTTTCCTTTGCCGTCGGAATCGGTCTTTTCTTCGGCATCTATCCCGCACGTAAGGCTGCGCGCCTCGACCCGATCGATGCGCTGCGGTATGAATAAATAGGGGACTCAGTCAATCAAAAAAGCCCACAACGGAATTTTTCCGCTGCGGGCTTTTCACGTTGTGTTACTTATTGATAATCAGCGCCATAAAGACGAGATCCTCGGTTTCGGAGGCGTTGGCGATGGCATGCACCTCGCCCTCGGCGCAGAACGTCGTCGTGCCAGGGCCGATCTCAATCTCCGTGCCGTTGTCGTTGTAGCGTGCACGCCCCGAGAGAATGTGATAGGTCTCCGTGTTGCCCTCGTGCTTGTGTACGCCCATTGAGGCATGGGGCGGGATCGTCACGCGCGCATACATCGCGCACTTGCCATCGAGCTCCTGAGGACCGATGAGTTTCTGAATGTGGATCGTGCCGTTGCCGCCAAAGCGCTTCTCGGCATCGACGTGCTCGGATTCGATGATTGCCATGAAATAATCTCTCCTTTGTAAATACACGCAGATTCTGCTAGAATGAACAGGGAAGCCACAGAAAGTGCTTCCATATATTCTAAATATTCGCTATGGAGGGGGATTTTCCTCTTTTCATTTGTTTCTTCTCATGCTTTTCCTACGCCGAGTTCACGCATGAGGGCGTTCTGCAGGATGTTTGAGAAATTGATATTATGCTCTGTGGCGAGCGTGTCGAGCCAACGCGGAATCGAGAGGTTTTTGCGAACCGCTTTCGTGTCATGCAGACGGCGATAGGCGAGGGTATCGGCGCTGATGAGGGTTGCAAAGCTGCCGTCATCGCCCTTTATATTCGTCAGAGCGGAGGGGGCGGGCATGTCCATATGCTCCTCCTCCATGTGCCAGAGCATGAGGTTCAGCGCGTCCGCCGCCAGATCAAGCCCCTCGGGAATCGAGGATGCCTGCGTGAAGCAGCCGTCGAGATCGGGGAAGGAGATGAAGAAGCCCTCCTCCTCCGGCTGAAAAAGTGCGGGGTAAACGTATTTCATAGGGACCTATCCTTTCCGTTGTCTTATCTAAGTCCTGCCTGCTTCAATATTGCGTTTGTCAGACCTGCACCGGATTCCTGACTCGTGTGCCGTGGGACTTGAAATAATCTATCGCTATGGGGGCTATACCAGATGTCGTGATTTCCGCCGCTGCGCACTTTATAGCAGCCGTTTTTCTTTAGTATCTTGATAAGTTCGGAAATCTTCACGGCGACACCTCCTTTTATAAATATTATACACAATATTACACAACAAAACAACATTATTTGACTTGTTTTGAGATATGAGATAATCTCATGAATGGTTTTTTGAGCTCTTGGGATGAGATAGGGAATACGATGATTTACATTTTGAAATTCGGGGCGGCGTGGATTTTGCCGCCGGGGATCTTTATCCTCGTGCTGATGGGGCTTGCCGTCTATTTTTGGAAAAAGCGCGGGCTGCGGCGTGCTGCGGGAGCAGCTGCCGTGACGGCGCTCCTTCTCTATCTCCTCTCCATCGGTGCGGTTGCTGACCGACTGATGGGCGGACTTGAGCGCACATATGAGGTGCCCGAAGCACCGCAGGGGGATGTCATCGTCATGCTCGGCGGCGGAGCGATTGCGGACGTACAGGATGTGGACGGCGTGGGGATGCTCGCGCAGAGCCCGTCCTCGCGGCTTCTTACAACGTTGCGGCTTCACCGGCTCTACAACCTGCCGATCCTCCTCTCGGGCGGGCAGGTGTTCAGCGATACGGGCTCGGAGGCGGAGATCGCGCGGCGCGTACTACTCTCCCTTGGTGTACCGAGCGAAATGATCTATGTGGAGGGGCGCAGTCTAACGACGGGGCAGAACGCGCGCTATTCGGCAGAGATTCTGCGGCGCGAGGGCTTCACGCATCCGATTCTCGTGACCTCGGCATTTCACCTGCCGCGCGCCGTGCTCAACTTCGAGCATGAGGGCGTCGCAGTCACGCCCTATCCTGCCGATTTTTGGGTGAGCGGCAATCCACAGCTCTATCTGATTAAATTTGCGCCGAATGCGGGCACTCTCTATACGAATACGGTGTTCCTCCAAGAAAAACTTCGCATCTTTGTGACGAGGTATCTGGAATGACGAAGAATCTGACCGAGGGTGATCCCGCGCGGCTCATCTTCTTCTTTGCGCTGCCGCTCGTTGCGGGGAATATGATGCAGCAGCTCTACTCCTTTGTCGATACGCTCATCGTCGGGCGATTCCTCGGCGTGAATGCGCTCGCGGCGGTTGGCTGCACGGGCAGTCTCATGTTCCTGGCACTCGGCTTCCTCATGGGCTTCTGCACGGGCGTCACCATCTATACGGGGCAGCGCTTTGGTGCGGACGATCGCGCGGGCGTACGGCAGAGTGCGGCGGCGTGCATCATCCTCGGCGTTGCGGTTGCGCTCACGTTGACGGCGATTGTCCTGCCGCTGACGCGGACGCTGCTCGTGCTGATGGAGACGCCGCCCGAGATTCTGGACGGTGCATATGACTTCATCTCCATCGTCTTTGCGGGGCTGACCATATTTCTCCTGCTCTATCTGCAGAACTGCCTCATCCGCGCGCTCGGTGACAGCAAGACGCCGACGATCCTGCTCGCTGTCACGCTCGGGATCAACATTGTGCTCGAGCCGGTTGCCATCCTCGTTCTCGGCTGGGGGATTCCGGGCGCGGCGCTCGCGACCGTCGTCTCTCAGGCAATTGGCGTGCTCCTCTTCTACATCTATATTCGTCGGCGCGTGCCCGCGCTGCATACGCGCTGGTCGGATTGGAAACCGAGTGGAGCGGTTCTCCTAGAGCATCTCAGGATGGGGCTGCCGATGGCGTTTCAGTCTTCCGTCATTGCCATTGGTGCGATCATCGTGCAAGTCGCATTGAACAACCTCGGCGCGCTGCCCGTCGCGGCATACGCGGCGACGCAGAAGATCGACGCCGTTGCCGTCATGCCCATACTCTCGTTCGGCTATGCAATGGCGGCGTACACGGCGCAGAACTATGGCGCGCAAAAGTATGAGCGCATCCGCATGGGCGTGCGCGCGTGTCTGCGCATGTCGATGGCGTTTGCCATGGGCATCGGCGCGCTTCTCATCGCGTTCGGCACATTCTTCCTCGAACTCTTCGTCGGTGCCGATGCGGCGGGTGCAGAGGAGGTCATCGCCTATGGGCACACCTATCTCGTTGTCACCGGATCGACCTACACCATCCTTGCGCTTCTGCTCGTCTACCGCAACGTCCTGCAGGGACTCGGGCAGAGTGTCATCCCGACCATTGCGGGTGTGATGGAGCTCATCATGCGTGCGGTTGCAGCCATCTTCCTCTGCAGTTCACTTGGTTTCCTCGGCGCGTGCATGGCATATCCCCTCGCGTGGATCGGCGCAGCTATCCCCGTCACGTTCGCCTATTTCTGGACGGAGAAGACCTTGCGGCAGACGGTGCAATTGAGAAAGCACCGATAAATTCAGCCGCGCCACCTTAGCGCATCTTTTTTCCCGCTTTCCGCCCGCAAATCCTCCACATAGCTTTGGCAGCGTTGGGGTTGTTTCCTTGTTCGGACAAAATTCTGCACTAATCAGACGGATTTCATTTTATCAGCGACTCCTTTCTTGATGATCGAAAAGAGGATAAGGAATATTTTATGCCGATTTTATATTTTGATATTGAAATGATACATTTCCAATGATATAATTCTAAGAAGATAAAGCATGGTGTCTAAAGTATAAGGTGGTATCATGAACACGAGCACCGTTCGGATAACGCAAATCCGTATCGAGAATTTCAAAAATGTCACCATGGGGAAGCTCAGTCTGGAGAATCACCGCAAGGACTACAAAGCAAGCATACTGGGGCTCTATGGGCAGAACGGATCCGGAAAGACCGCTCTCATCGATGCCATTCAATTGCTGAAATACGCCTTGACGGGGTGTGAAATCCCCTCCATTTTTGCAGAATATATTCACGTAGATGCAACATTTGCCCATTTGATGTATACATTTGAAATAAGCAAAGCACAGCAACGATACCATCTGCAATATGATTTTTCCATCCGTAAAGTTTTGGATGCCTCGTCGCAGAATCTGGATCTCGGAGAAAGTTCTTCCGCGAAAAGCAAAGTAGAAATCTTCGACGAAATACTCCGTTGTTCATATACAGGTGAAGGCAATCGTAGTCGCTGCAACCCCATCATCAATACGATAACAGAAGACGACGTATTCATTCCCCGTTCCAAATGTCAGCTCTTGCTCGGTGGCAGTAAAAAGACCATGACCGATCTCTTTGTTGCAAAGAAATTGGCACAAGCCACCTCTCGCTCCTTTATCTTTTCCCGCGAGCTGCTTACAGCCATTCGTAAACGATCTGCTACGAATACCTCCACGGATGCAAAGAGCTATACGGATATCCTGGATATTCTGGTGGACTTCGGTAATTTTGAGTTATTTGTTATCGACACCAAAAATTCAGGCCTCATCAATCTGAATCTACAGCCGCTTTCTTTTAAGGTTGAAGGTTCTAAGCGGAATGCTGTTGGCACAATCATGTTGCGTCTTGACCAACCGGATACAATTCCTCTGGATGCCGTGAATATCGTCAAATCTGTTGTAAACAGCATGAATACCGTGCTGCAGCAAATCGTCCCGGGGCTGACCATTTGCGTAAAAGAACTTGGCTCCCAGCTTCTTCCTAACGGCAAGGATGGTATGCGTATACAACTTGTATCCTGCAAGAACAGACGAGAGATCCCTCTTTGCTATGAATCTGACGGCATCAAGAAGATCATTTCCATCCTCCATCTGCTCATTATCCTCTACAATCAACCGTCTATCACGGTGGCGATCGACGAGCTTGATTCTGGTATTTTTGAGTATCTTCTCGGTGAACTACTCCGCATCATAGCCGAAAAGGGAAAGGGACAGTTGATCTTCACCTCGCACAACCTCAGACCTTTGGAGACACTTGACAAGGGGTTCATTGCCTTTACCACAACGAACACGAAGAAGCGCTATATCCGTCTGAGCAATGTAAAGGAGACGAACAACTTGCGTGATTTCTATTTCCGCGACATCACACTTGGCGAGCAGCGCGAGGAGGTCTACAAACCTACCGATAATGCAGAAATCGCGCTGGCATTCAGAGAGGCGGCCGAAATCCATGGCGCGTAAGAAGATCGTTTTCATTATCGTGGAGGGATCCTCCGACGATACTGCACTCGGTGTTCTGTTCTCTCGGATTTACGATAAAAACACAGTGTATGTTAAAATCACCTATGGCGATATCACTTCTGCAATAGATGTCAATGCAGGAAACATCATTAGGAAGGTTGCAGAACTCGTTCGCAGTTATGCAGATAACAACCATTTCAAAAAAAGTGATTTTCAGCAAATCATTCACTTGCTTGATACGGACGGAGCCTATATTTCAAATGAATATGTTCTCGATACCCCAACGGCTCAAAAACCGATCTATTCAGAAACGGCGATTCGTACCGCTGACCGCACAGGTATATTGAAGCGCAATGCCAACAAAAGTCTTGCTATGGACAAGCTGGTTGGACGGAAAAAGATCTGGGATGTTCCGTACCAAGCATACTATATGTCCAGTAATCTCGACCATGCCTTATACGGGAAACAGAACAGCAATGACGAAGAAAAGGAAGCAGATGCCTACATTTTCGTCAAGAAGTATAAGGATGATATTCCTGCGTTCATAGACTTTCTACGCGCATCGAATTTTTCTGCGACTTGTAGCTATATCGAAAGCTGGAATTTCATTCGCCAAGACCTTCATTCTCTGCAACGTTATACGAATCTAGTTTTCGCGATTCCTAAAAAAATATATCAATAGGGCAGGTACAGAGCGCAATTGGCTCTATACCTGCCCTTATTTTTGCCTTTTACAGCATATTCCGCAGGAACTCCCGCGTCCGCTCCTCCTTCGGTGCGGAGAAGAATTCGGTGGGAGCGCCCTGTTCGACGATGACGCCGTTCTCCATGAAGATGACGTGGGTGGCTGCCTCGCGTGCGAATGCCATCTCATGTGTGACGACAATCATGGTCATGCGCTCGGCGGCAAGCGCACGCATGGTGCGGAGTACTTCGCCCGTGAGTTCGGGATCGAGGGCGGAGGTCGGCTCGTCAAAGAGCATGATGTCGGGCTTCATGGCGAGGGCGCGCGCGATGGCGACGCGCTGCTGCTGTCCACCCGAGAGCTGGCTTGGGTAGTAGTTCTCGCGGTCAGAGAGTCCGACCTTGGCAAGGAGTTCGCGTGCGTAGGGCAGAATCTCCTCTTTGCTCTGCCCCTTGACGTGGCAGGGCGCTTCGGTCAGGTTCTCGATGACGGTCATATGGGGGAAGAGGTTGAACTGTTGAAAGACCATGCCTGTGGACATGAGGATGCGGCGCACGTCGGCGTTGCTTGCGTATGTTGCCGCCCGTTCTCCGACCTTCGTCCAGCAGAGTCTTTCTCCATTGATTGTGATGTCTCCGCGGTCGATCGTCTCGAGTTTGTTGATGCAGCGCAGGAGGGTGGACTTGCCCGAGCCGGACGAGCCGATGATGGCAAGCACCTCGCCGCGTGCGAGGCTGAGGTCGATGCCTCTGAGGACGCCGAGATCGCCGAAGGATTTGTGGATGCCGCGCATGGAGAGCATTGTCTCGTTAGCTGCCGTATCTGCCATAGTATGCCTCCAGTTTTTTGAATCCATAGGTGAGCACAGCGGTCATCGCAAGGTAGAAGATGCCTGCGATGAGGAAGGGGGTCATGTCGAACTCGCGCTGAACGATGGTGCGCGCGACGCGTAGGAGGTCGTTCATGGCAAGGATGTAGACGAGGGAGGTGTCCTTGACGAGGTTGATGGTCTCGTTGCTGACGGGGGGCAGGGTGATGCGCAGCACCTGCGGCAGGACGATGCGCCGCATGGTGAGTGGAGCGCTCATGCCGAGGACGCGCGCCGCCTCGAACTGCCCGCGCGGCACTGCCTGTATGCCAGAGCGGAAGATCTCGGCGAAGTAGGCGGCGTAGTTGAGGACGAATGCGAGGAGTGCCGCCGCAATGTCCGGGAGCATGATGCCGACCATCGGTAGAGCGAAATAAACGAAAAGGAGCTGCAGCATCAGCGGCGTGCCGCGCATGATCCAGATATATACCTCGAGCAGTCGGCTGAGCAGCCGAAAACGCGAAAGCCTCCCGAGCGCGGCAAAGAGCCCGAGCGGGAGGGAGAGGGCGAGTGTGACACAGAAAATCTCGAGGGTGATGGTCGAGCCCTCGAGCATGAGCAGTACCGTATCTAGTGTTTTTTCCATTCGTTTTATCGTCCTTGCAGCGGCAAAAAGAGACTGCCGCCATTGAGCAGCAGCCTCCCGTTGTCACATATTTATTTTGTGATATCCTTCGTGAACCACTCGGTCGAGATCTTTGCGATTGTGCCGTCCTTTTTCATCTCGTCGAGCACCTTCTGCACCTCGTCACGCAGAACAGTGTTGTCCTTGGCAAATGCAATGCCGAACTCGCTCGTGGGACCGACGACGACATCGAGTGCCTCGAGCTCCTCGGGGTGTTTGCTCATGTAGTAGCGGCCGACGATCTCGTCGCCGATGACGGCGTCAAGGCGTCCGTTCTCGAGATCCATGAATGCCGCAACATAGTCGGGGTACTTCTTGACCTCCTTGACATCGTTCTTGTAGAACGGGGTTGCGTCAATGTACTCCTCCGCCGTGCCCGCGCTCTGCGTGCCGACAGTCTTGCCTGCGAGACTCTTCTCATCCGTGACGGCGGTGTTGCCCTTCTTCACGAAGATGATCTGACGGTTGTCCATGTAGGGCTTGGAGAAGAGCATGTTCTCTTTGCGCTTCTCGGTGATGTCGAGCCCGTTCCAGAGAATCTGCACGCGGCCGCTCTTGAGCTCCGCCTCCTTGCTCGACCAGTCGATCGCCTTGAACTCGACTTCGCGTCCGAGACGTTTCGCTGCCTCCTTCGCGAGGTCGACATCGAAGCCGGTAATCTCGTTCTTCTCATTCTTAAAGCCCATCGGCGGGAAGTTGTCGTCGAGTCCGACGATGATTTTTCCCATTTCTGCTGCATTGTCCGTCGAGACCACTTTCTGATTTCCGCCGCAGCCTGTGAGGAGGGCTGCAGAGAGAGCCATGACCGCCGCACCTGTGAGCATGTTTTTCCAGTTCATCTTCGTAACCTCTCTTTACTATTGCTTTAATAAGATAAAGTGCTAACGTATGATATTATACGGTATAGATTAAAATAAAGTCAAGTTTTATTTTGTGGAGGCAGGGTTTTTTTCACAAAGGTCGAAATATTTATAGGTGCAATGGTTTCGAGCGTAATAATGAAGAGATAAATCGAGGGAGGGCTTATCTTGCGTGCAATATCCGTGGACGATCTTGAAAATGGAATGATACTTGCGCGAACGATCGTCAATGACAAACGTGTGGTTATTGTATCGGAGAATACGGAGCTGACGGCAGCACACATCACGCGTCTCAAGTTCCTGAAGATTCCTGTTGTCTACATCAAGGACGAGACGGAACTGCAGGAGGAACGTTCGCCGATATTCTCGCGCAGCAATCTCTTTATCAAGCAGTATGAGAATGTGGTCGGGACGGCGCAGTCCATCTTTGAACAGACGAAGAAAACGGGGACTGTACCCGTTGCCGAAACAAACGAGATGGTGCAGGAGGAGCTCCTGCCACTCTCGCGCCGCAGTGGGACGATCGACTATTTGAATGAGATCAATCATCTGGCAAGTGACATCTACAATCACTCCCTGCGCGTTTCAATCCTCTCAGGCGTTATTGCAAAATGGATGCAGTTTGATCGTGAGACGGCAAAGGATGTCGTCCTTGCGGGATTCCTGCACGATGTCGGCAAGTCAAAATTCGATCAGCGTCTGCTTGAGAAGAACACCGCAACGCTTGAGGGCGAGGACTATGAGCGCTACATTCAGCACACGGTGGACGGTGCACAGATCCTCAACAATGTTGCGGGACTGACGGAGGGCGTACGCCTTGCCGCGCTCCAGCATCACGAGCGGATGGATGGGAGCGGCTTCCCGTTCAACATCAAGGGTGATGACATCCATCTCTATGCGCGCATCGTTGCTGTCGCAGATCTCTATGATAATATTACGGTGGAGCGCGAAGGGTATCCGCGTCGCACCCCGTTTGACGCAGTGGCGGAGATCGCACGCCAGATGTACACGGCGCTCGATCCGGAGGTCTGCATCCCCGTGCTGACGAATATCAAGAACGCTTTCCTCGGCTCGCGCGTGCTGCTCAGCAATCATCGCGAGGGCACGATTACGGCGTATCCGCACGGCATCGTTCCGCTTCCGATCGTCACAATCTCGGAGGATGAAGTGATCGATCTCAACGAGGATACAAAGATTACGATTGTGGAGTACAACCCCAAATAATCTGTGTGAGACACTCAAAAAGCCCATCGGAATTATTCCGATGGGCTTTTGCTGTGGAGGCTCAACTGACGCTTTGAACTAAATTGTACCACTCAAGAGCTTCATCATAGCATTGTGCTACACACTCGGGTGCGATGTGCTCACGTTTACAGTAGGTGAGCACCTTGTTCCAGTCCCCCTGTTCATAGGCGATGATGAGATCAAGAATGCGTCTCAGTTCGTTGTCCTTGCCGAGAAGTGCATCGTTGAGGTCGTCCGTGAGAGCTACTTCTTTGAGCACCTCCTCCATCGGTAGGCTCAGCAGGACATCGAGCAGGGAGAACATGCCGATCAGGAAGCCCGTATCCGGTGTCAGGCTCGGGCGTTTCAGATCGTAGGCAATGAGTTCGCAAAACTTTGCACGCAGGAGCGAGATGGTGAAGAGCTCGGACGGCTTGTCCTGAGATAGGGTCTGCAGGCTGATGAGTGTTACCCAACGCCGCATACCGCTCGCACCGAGCAGAAGCGTTGCCTGTTTTAGGTTGGAGACATGATTCGTGAGACCGATCCCTGCAGAGTTGATGTAGGTGAGGAGTTTGTGAACGAGGTTTGTGTCTGAGGAGATGGCACTGGTGACGGAGGCAAAGTCGACGTCCTGACGGTTGATCTCCTTGAGCAGACGCATGCGCGAGAGGGCGTTGCTCGTAAGTTTTCGCTGATGCAGGATCGTCGGCTTGCAGAAGAAATAGCCCTGAAAGAGCACATAACCGAATCCGACCGCTTGACGAAATTCCTCTTCCGTTTCGATTTTCTCTGCGAGCAGACGGACGTGACCGGGGAGTATGTCACGCATTTTCTGACGCTCTTTCGGATTTTCCGTGATGCGAAAATCCACCTTGATGATGTCCGCCATCTCAATGAGCGGCTCATAGCCGGGCATGAGGACGAAGTCGTCGAGCGCGATCTTGTAACCGTCCTCTTTGAGCTCTCGCACCGCCTCCACAATCTCCGACGTCGGCTGTACGGTTTCCAGAATCTCTACGATAACGCTTTCCGAAGGGAGGAGCTTCGGCGCACGGTTCAACAGGTTTTGCTCGGTGAAATTGATGAATGCCTTCCGACTGGAGACCAGTTTTTTCATGCCGAATTCCAGCATGGCACCGACCATGACGCTCTGCGTCGCTATATTGCCGTCCAGCGTCGGGTCATAGGCATTCTTGAGACCGCTGCGGAAAAGGATTTCGTATGCGTATACTTTCTTCTGCTGATCGAGTATGGCCTGTCGGCCGATGA
>ERZ773035.2841-NODE-2841-length-10821-cov-74.289987_pt1 | contig 10821 bp, 6 predicted proteins | sample MGYA00511487_ERZ773035 | MGnify/ENA primary metagenome ERZ773035 (study PRJEB29015, sample SAMEA2737985) | human oral metagenome | biome: human oral; feature: human-associated habitat; material: dental | place: China | collected 2024 ...
TGGCCTGGACGCGGTCGATGAGCTTGATCGGCTCGGGCATGGGGGCTCCTCCCGGGTGGGCGCGGCTGCTGGCGGGTCAGCCCGGCCCCGCCCGGCGGCGGCTCCTCACCGGTCACCGGGCGGGCGCGGCTGACGCCGTCATGCTACGACGGCGTAGGCGGAGGGCCGCGGGGCGGGCCGAGTCCCTGCGCGCGACTGCCCGACCCGTGCACGACGTCGGGCGCGATGGGCGCGACCGATCGGGCGGTGTCTCACAACACGTGCGGGTCACCCTCGTCAGTGACGAGCACTACTATTAATACTGTGTTGCGCCGACCGGTCCGATCGGCGTAACGAAACGGACCTCGGGAGGTGGGCCCATGGCACGAGCAGACCTGCTCCTCGATCTCGTCGAGGCCGAGCGTCGCGGGGACCGTGATCGGTTCCGTGTTGTAGTCGAGGGCCTCATCGCCGAGGAACGCGCCAACCAGCATCATCTTCTGGCCGACCGCCTTTCCGAGATCATCACGACGGCGGGACAGGGGCTGCCCCGCGACGACCATGCCGCAGCAGCGCGGGACCTCGTTCAAGAGGTCATGGCGCAACGCCGCCTGGAAGACCTGGAGCTCGCCTCCGTCCCCCGCCGCGTCATTGCCGAGCTCATCGAGGAGCAGCAGCGCGCGGACCTGCTCCGAAGTTACGGGATCGAGCCGCGACACCGGATTCTACTGGCGGGACCACCCGGGAACGGCAAGACAAGCGTGGCCGAGGCCATCGCCACCGAGCTCATGCTGCCCTTCTACACCATCCGGTACGAAGGCATTGTCTCCAGTTTTCTCGGGGAGACCGCTGCGCGACTGGACAGCGCCTTCGAGTTCGTGAGGACCCGGCGCTGCGTACTCTTCTTCGACGAGTTCGATACGATCGCCAAGGAACGTGCCGACGAGCACGAAACCGGCGAGATCAAACGCGTGGTCTCCACTCTGCTTCTCCAGATAGATCGACTACCTCCGCACGTTATTCTGGTCGGCGCGACCAACCACGGCGAGTTGCTGGACCGTGCCGCTTGGCGCCGTTTCCAGGTACGGGTCGAGTTGAAACCGCCGTCGAGGGCTCAGGCGACCGGATTCCTCGCCCGGCTCGCCGAGCGCTTCGGCGGGGACCTCGGATATGCACCCCGTACTCTTGCGGACCGCTTGGCGGGTTCCAGCTATGCCGAGTTGGAGGAGTTCGCCCTGGATGTCCGACGCCGTACGATCCTCGAGTCGCCGGGTGCGAACGTGCGTAGGATCGCCAAGGAGCGACTTGAGCACTGGACGGACACGGTACATTCATGACCGACGACGCTCGACCGATTCTTGTGTTCAATGCTCCGTTTATACAGAAAAGTGGGTCAGGTCCGATTCAGGATTAATATGCGCCCTGCCACTCCCTTGTTCCCGAAGAAGACTCGTGGGCCTTCTACGACGCCATGGCCGCCAGGTCCACCTTGCGCTTGAGGTCGTGACCCCAGCCGTAGTCGCTGGTGCGGCGCTGCACCTGGCCCAGGACGATGCTGGGGGCGATGCCGAGCTCAGCGGCGAGGTCCCGCACGGCTTTGAGGTTCCGCCTGCTGGGGAGTCGATCCTCGTACTCCCGTGGCACAAGCAGCCGCATGGCGTACTCGTTCGCCTCGTCTTCCATCTTGTCCTTGGCATCAGTGAGATAGAGACCCTTGGGATCGTGGAGAAGGACGTGTCCGATTTCGTGGAAGAGAGTGAACCACAACTGGTCGTCGCTCTTCCACAGTCCGGAGAGTTGGATGAGGGGCCGTCCCTCGAACCACCGGGTCGCCCCGTGGATCCCCAACCTGGGGACCGCTGGCACCAGGACGAGAGTGACGCCGCACTCGCGCAGGAGACTCTGCGCCGTGCGGAAAGCACCTGCTGGTTCCTCGACGGTTAGAGCGCGGATCCCGGGAAGCGCCCCTTCCAGCCCGCCGCGGTCGTACTCGGGCAGGTCGGTGTCGTTCACACTCAGCTCGGCGGCGCGCAGCCAGACCGCGAGCGCCGGCGAGTCCTTACGACCGACGGCGGAGCGCCGGTACGCCACAGCACCCTGCTCCCAGGTCGAGAAGAAGGAGTCGAAGGATGCGACGCCGAATAAGCGGAGAAGATCCCGCACCGTGCCGGCCTTGTCTCTCCCTGCCGCGGTAATGAGTCCCTGCTCACGCAGGTACCTCAGTGGGAAGGCCTTGGCCTGTTCGTACTGGCCCGTCAGGACCTCGTCGGCCTTGCGGCGGGCCAGCGCCTCTCGGTAGCCGGTCTCGTGGAGATTCCAGATGCGGGCCGGCACATTGGTCACGCTCTCCAGCCTGAGTGCCATCTCGTGGCTGAGTGGGACCTTGCCGTGAAGGAGCCCGCTCACGTGCTTGCGGCTCACGCCAAGCCTGCGGGCGAGCTCGGCGGCATTGATGCCCTCGTCCTCCATCCACTCCTTGATGAAATCGCCGGTGGGCACAACGTAGTCGGGATACTGAACCATGATTGCCCTCCTCGCAGATACGGGTCGAACTAGTGGTAGTCCGTGATCTCTATGACACGTGCGACGACGGGCGATCCGCCCTCGTCGGTGACGATGAGCCTCCAGTTGGCGGTGAGTCGAGCGGACCACTGACCCGCACGATCGCCGGTCAGTTGCTCCCAGCGACCGGTTCCGCGCAGCAGATCGGCGAAGGACTCGACGTTGTGGAGCTCAACGATGCGCAAGCGCAGCTTCTTGGCGATGTTGGCGTCCAACTTGCGCTTCATCTCGCGATCGTTGGTGCAGATCTTCTCAATCTTGCGAGTTGCGTACCTCACTTCCATGGCTAGCCGTTACCTATATAGTAACATGACTCTGAGACGCGCGTAACACATTGCCACGAACCTCACACCGTCGCATCCGGAACGGTCAAGGCGGGCAAGTCTTCCACGATCCCCTGGGTGCGCACGGAGACGGTGGTGACGCGGGCGATGAGGTCCAGGAGGTAGCGGGGCTGGGCCGGGGCGGTGGGGCCGCCGCCGGCACCCTCGGCCATCCAGTCGTTGGGGTCGTTGACGATCCCGGAGGCCTTGTGGGTGCTCACGCGGTAGCGATCCAGCAGCCAGTCCATGCCACTGCGCGACCCCAGCAGGTAGTCCTGCGCCTGGACGGGAATGCCGGAGATCGTCACGTGCTCGTTGTAGACGATCGAGGTCTTGTCGTCCTGGAGCCTGCCGTCCCGCCTCACCCGGGCGTAGCGCATCTTGTCCACGTGCAGCAGGCTGGGTGAGATCGTCTCACGCAGGTCCCAGGGCACGTTCTCCCCGTCGACGACGAGGCTCAGCGGCATCGGCTCCACGGTCTCGTAGTCCAGGTGCAGGTCCGCCAGGCCGCGCCCGGCGGTGGTGAAGGCGACGAAGTCCTCCCGGCCGGCCACCAGCGGGATATGCGGCAGCGACTTCTTCAGGTCCGCCTCGTACCGCCTCCGGTACTCGGGGGAGTGCAGGAGCGCGTACACGTAGTAGAAGACGTCATCCTTGGTGACCTCCGGCCCGTAGGCGGACTGGTAGCTGCGCAGGGTGGCGTCGGTGATGTTGTCCACCCGGCGGTAACCGCCCAGCACCTCGCCCTCCTGCCCGACGGCGGTGCTGGACTCCTCCATATCCGTGCCACCCGAGAGGTCCAGCATGCCTGACTCGGCCACATGACGACCGCCTACCGGTTCCCACGTCCACCGCGGGAAGAACTGGCCACCCTCGGAGCCATAGAAATTGAGGTCCGGGATATGCTCACTTAACAAAAGTGTGAAGGGTTTTAATGCCCCTGTTCCAACAACATAGAAACCAACATTGTCGTGTCCAGGCGTCGGGAAGATCTGCCTTAGTTGATACTGGCGCTCGTTAAATACTGGTGTGTAATACACCCACTGGGGACAGAAGGGGCGATATGCTGCGAAGCGAATGTTGAAGGGTGTTGAATCAAGTTCAATGCCTCGCCTGGCTGCCGTCAGGGTTCCTGCACTGATGGCAAGACTATTATTGCCTTCCGGATCGCTTCCATTAAGTACCTGCTCGTAGGCGTAGCGCATCTCCTGGATTCGTTCGCGAAGTCGTATGAGGGAGTAAGAGTACACCCAGGCGTCTCGATTTGTTTTCAATCCATTTGTGCGGCAATGGAATATGCCATGCGGTGTGTCCTTACCGCCAATCGGCTGCCAGGACTCGTAGTTCGGGTCGCGTTGGTTGATCCAGTCGCCCTGGGCGTTCGGGGTGATGGTCTCCCACTCCAAAGTGTCGATCTGCGATTCCTCGACGATTCGTAGCTTGTCCTCCCGGGACAGGTAGTCGCCGATGTTCCGGTAGTGCAGCACAGCCGGTCCCTCATGGGCAGGGTCCTTAACCAGGAAGGTGACGGCCACGGTCGCGCGAGAGCCGGAGTCGAAGACCTTGCCGCCCTCACGCTTTGAAAGCTCGCCGGCGGTGCGCTGGTTGCCCCGCAGGTTGTAGACGTAGAGGTGGGAGAACTCCTCGGCCAGGGTGAGGCGCACGCCGTCGGCCGTATTGCCGTCGATAAAGCCGCCGTTAGTGACAAAGCCGATGACCCCGGCCTTCCCGATACGGTCCGAGGCCCAGCGAATGGCCCGGAGGTAGGAGTCGTACAGGGAGTTCTTGTTAGTGCCCGTGGAACGGGCCGCGTAGGTCGCCTCAATCGTGGCGTCCAGGGACGGGTAGTGCTGATTGGCGTTGTTGTCATTGGCGGACTCCTGCCCCACCGAGTAGGGAGGATTACCGACGATGACCTGAATCTTCTGTTTCAGCTGAGACGTGGCCCGCTCGTTGTTGGCCACGAACATGCTCTGATCCAGCGTGTCCCCGTCCTCGGTCATCTGGAAGGTGTCGGTCAGGACGATTCCGTTGAAGGGCGTGTAACCGGCCTGCGCGGGATCCGCGGAATCACCGTCATCCGCGACGGCCGGCGGCGCGTCGTCGCGCACGAGGTCGCGGTAGGTGACCTCGATATTCGCCGCCGCGATGTAGTAGGCCAGCAGCAGAATCTCGTTGGCGTGCAGCTCGCTGGCGTACTTGCGCGCCAGGTCTGTCTTGCTGATGAGACCCGACTGCAGGAGCCGGACGATGAAGGTCCCCGTCCCGGTGAAGGGGTCGAGCACATGCACGCCCTCATCGGTGATACCGCGTCCCAGGTGGGTGCGGGCCAGCCGGTCCACGCTGCGCAGAATGAAGTCGACGATCTCCACCGGCGTGTAGACGATCCCCAGTGACTTGGCCGTCTTGGAGAAGGCCAGGGAAAAGAATCTCTCGTAGAGCTCGGTAATGACCCGCTGCTTGCCCACCGCGTTGTCGATCCCGGTGCAGCGCTCGCGAACCGACTCGTAGAAGCCCTTCAGCTCCTCGGTCTCCGCCTCCAGGTCGGAGCCGTCCAGCATCCGGAGCATGCGACCCATCACCTGTGCCACCGGATTCTCGGCCGCGAAGTCATAGCCGTCGAAGACCGCGTCGAAGACCGGCTTGGTCACCAGGTGCTGAGAGAGCATGTCGATCGCGGAGTCCGCGGTGATCGAGTCGTTGAGATTGGCACGCAGGGCCGCCAGGAAGTGCTCGAACTCGGCCGCCACCTCAGGGTCGCGTACCCGCTTGGCCAGGCGCGTGCGGTGGCGGGCCGCGATGGCAGCCACATCCTTGGCCCACTGCTCCCAGTAGCGCCGCGAACCGACCTTCTGGACCAGGCGGGCGTAAATGGCCTCCCTCCACCTTCCCAACGAGCCCAGGTCGAAAGCCGCCTGCTGGGGCTCCGAAGTACCAAAGGAGTCACCCTCGTCGTCGGAAGGAGCACCGAAGGGGTCAATGATGGCGATCTTGTCCGGCTTGGACCGGTTGAGGTCGATCTTGTTGACCATGGCGTCGAAGCGCTCGTCGTGAGCGCGCAGCGCCTGAAGCACCTCCCACACCACCCGGAAGGTGTCATTGTCGGACAGGACGTCCTCGGGCGACATCCCCGTGGGGATCGCCACCGGCAGGATGATGTAGCCGTACTGCTTGCCCGGCGCCAGGCGCATCACCCGGCCCACGGACTGGACGATATCCACCTGGGACTTGCGCGGGGACAGGAACATGACCGCGTCCAGGGCCGGGACGTCCACGCCCTCAGACAGGCAGCGGGCGTTGGACAGGATCCGGCAGGACACGGATGTCCCCTCCGATTCCGATGCCGACGACGTCTGCCGGGTCGGCGCCGGCCTGCCCAGGTCGCCCGAGAGCCAGGACAGCAGGCCGGTGCGCTCCATGATGTTCATGGAGCCGTCCACGTGACGAACGGCCACCGAGCCCAGCCGCTTCTGAGCCGGGGCATCGGCCAAGGCATCAGAGTCGGTGCCGTCCGCATCATTCGCGTCGTCGGGCGCCTCGGGCTCGTCGGTGAGGGTGAGACGATAGTCCTCGGCCACATTCGTGAACGAGGAGGCGAAGCGCTTCGACGTCCTGATGTCGCGGGCGAAGGCCACCGCCGTGCGCATCGGCTGGATGTCCCTGCCGTAGTCGGCTGTGTTCACACTGCGCTTGGCCAGAGCGTTCCAGCAGCCGACGATCCGGGCGGCGTCGTCGAGCGTGAGCTGGCCGTCCTGAGCCAGGGAGGACTGCATCTGATCGGCGATCTGGTCCTCGGAGACCGTCAGGACCAGCACCTTGTAGTCGGTCAGCAGACTGCGGGACACCGCCTCACCGAAGCCCAGGCGGAAGAGCTCCTCGCCATAGGTCTCGACGTCGTCCATGGAGGCGAGGATCGCGTTCTTCTGACCGGCGCGCGCCTTGGTCGAGTCGTCATAGATGCGGGGAGTCGCCGTCATGTAGAGGCGCTTGGAGGCGTGGATGTAATCGTTGTTGTGGACGCGGACGAAGGCGGACTCGTCAGCTCCCGAGACGGTGGCGCCCGTCGTACGGTGGGCCTCATCGCAGACCACCAGGTCGAATTCGGGGGCGCCGAGCTCCTGAGCCTGGGCGACGGCGTCGATCGATTGGTAGGTGGAGAAGACCACCGTCATCGGGAACGTCCCGTCGATCGGGGCAGCGCGGCGCGTTAGACACTCGGCGAGTGCGGCCCCGTCCGTGGTCGCCGGGATCGCGAGGTCCACCACTGAGATGTCCTCGCTCAGGCTGGTGCGCTTGCGCCCCTTGCCGACCTTCGCATCCGAGCAGACCGCGAAGGAGCGCAGCGGCACCTCAGACTCCGCGCTCCACTCCATGAGCGTCTGCGACAGCAGCGCGATGGAGGGCACGAGGAACAGGACCCGGCCGCCGGGACCCGCCATGGCCTCCGCAATGCGCAGGGACGTGAAGGTCTTACCGGTTCCGCACGCCATAATGAGCTTGCCCCGGTCCGCCGTGGACAGACCCGCGCTTACCGCGTCCAGGGCCCGCTTCTGGTGCTCGCGCAGGCTCTTGCCACCGGTGCGAACCATGACCTCGGGGGTCTCCAGGCTGAAGGAGTCCCAGTCGATCGTGGAGTTGAACAGGTCCTCCAGGCCGATCCGGGAGACCGGGATGGCCTGACGAGACACCGTCTCCTCCGCAGCCGAGTTCCAGTGCTCCGTGGTGGACACGAACAGCCGCGAGGTGAACTCTCCCGTTCCCGACTCCGCCAGGAAGGAGTCGACGTCGTTCTTGGTGATGACGCCGGTCTGCGGGTCATAGAATTTGCACTGGATGGCGCACAGCTTGCCGGTCTCGCGCTCGCGGGCCACCAGGTCGATACCATGATCTGGGCGTGCGCCCCTCTGTGGCCAGTCGCTCCACATCCACACCTCGTCGAAGCGCTCCGCGTAGCGGGGGTCGGTGAGAAGGAACTGGCGTACAAGGCGCTCGAAGCTCGTCCCCCTACCCCGCTGCGTCTTCGCCTCGAAGTACAAACCGTCCAGGATCACACCGATGCTCGACTCGCTCACAGGCGAAAGCATACGAGAAGACTCGCGGATCACCACACGACGGATACTTCGGGCGCCCCGCTCTCGCGCCGCAACGGGTCCTGGCGGCGCGGGGTGCCCGAAGGTTGGCTCAGAACCTCAGTGGCGAGGTCCCTTGCTCACGCAGGTACCCCTGGGGGTCGGTACTCTCAGAGGTATGGTCTGGCGAAGTGCGAGCGGCCGTGCCCGATCGACGTCTAAGTGATCGGCTAGCGCCGTCGTATGGACGAGATTGCCCGGACTGGCGCCCCGCCTCAGCCCTGCGCCCCGTCGAGGAGCTCGGCCGCGAGCCCGGGGTCGGCGTGAGCGCCCCGGCTGGCCGGGGACGAGGTGGTGTCGCCGCTGACCGCGAGCGCGCCGTTCCGGTGGAGGTAGCGCAGGCAGACCCCGTCGTTCCGGCCCGTGCCGGGGGCGACGACCTCCACCCAGCTCATGCCCGGGCACGCGCCGACCGCGGCGAGAATCGGGGGCGTCGAGGCGCGCAGATCCGCCTCGCCCGCGCCGTCGGCCAAGAAGATGTGAACGTAGACGCCGCTGTCGGCGGCGTCGATGTCGAGGGCGACCACGCCCGGCGCCTGCCCGACGGCCACCCACGCGCCCAGGTCGGCGCCGTCGAGCCGCCCCACGCCGGGGCCGATCTCGAGGGTCACGTCCGCCTGCCCGATGTGCGCCCTCTGGTGGTAGCTGATGGCGCCGACGCCCGCGTCCTGCTCCAGGCCGGGGCGCGCGGCGGACAGGTTCTCGACGGCGATCTCGCCGCGCTCCACCGTCACGCTGCCGGGCTCCACCGCCACCGCCTCCGGCCCCTGACCGGCGGCCGCGGCCGCCATAATGAGCTGGGAGCGCAGCCCGTCCGACACGCCCCAGGTCTCGATGTTCGCCTCGATGCCGATGGTCAGTCCGTTCACCGGCCAGGTCAGCTCCATGTGGAATTGGATCCTGGCCGATCCCAGCGCGGGGGAGGCCTCGTCGACAATGGCTCCGTAGGCGGCGGCGACGTCGTCCGCGCCCGCGCCCGCGGCGACGGTGGCGGTGAGCGTCCGCTCCGCCGCGCTGCCGTCGGAGCCGAAGGCGAGATTCGTCAGGACCGGCTGCTTCTGCGCCGCCACGAGGAGGGCCTGGCGGGCGGCGGCGCGGGCGGCGGTGTTCGGGTCCGGCAGCGGGCCCGGGCCGGGCGGCCTCCAGAGGGACTGCATGGTCAGGGCGACACCGCCGAGGGTGAGGGCGGAGCCGAGGACCGCACCGGCGGCGAGGAAGCCGACCTCCCGCCGAGTCGGGCGGCGCCAGCGGGAGAGGGCGCGGGCGGGGGTTCGGGCGGGCTGCGCCGCATCCTCCCCCGGCCGGTCCGCGTCCGGCGCGCCCTGTTCGGGCCAGTCCGCGTCCGGCCGGTCCGCGTCCGGCGCGCTGGAATGGGTCGTGCTCATGGACGCACCTTAGAGCCGAGCCGCGGGTCGCCGCATGGGCCCTTCTCCCACCACCGGACCTCAGCGCGGTCGCGGGGATGCGGCCCATAATCCATCCATGACTCCTGTTGAACGCACCGGGACCGCGCGGGCGCTCGTGGCCGGGCTCGTCAAGCGCCTCACCGTCCGTCTGACCGCCGACGGCGCCCCGCCGCGCCTCATCGTCGGTCTGACCGGGGCGCCGGGGTCGGGCAAGTCGACCCTGGTCGAGTGCATTGGAGCCGAGCTGGCGGCCCGGGAGCTGCTCGCCGGATGCGTCCCCATGGACGGCTTCCACATGTCGGGCGCCGTCCTGGCCGAGCTGGGCCGCCGCGGCCGCAAGGGCGCCCCGGACACCTTCGACGTCGCCGGCTACATCGCGACGCTGGACCGGGTCAGGGGCCCGGACGAATTCGGACTGCCCGCGGAGGTCCTCGCCCCGGTCTACCGGCGCGACCTGCACGAGCCGGTCGCCGCGGGCACGCGCGTGACCGGCAGCGGCGTCGTCCTCACCGAGGGCAATTACCTGGCGCTGGAGTCGGGGGGCTGGGAGGGGGTCCGGACCCGCATCGACCTGCTCGTGATGATCGACGTCGCCCAGGACGAGCTGATCCGCCGGCTCATCGCCCGCCACAAGAGTTTCGGCCGCTCCCACGTCGCGGCCGCGCACTGGGTGCGGGCCGTCGACGTGCCCAACGCCCGCCTCGTGGCCGCCAGCGCCGACCGCTGCGACGAGCTCTGGCGGCTCGAGCCCGACGACGACCCGGCCGCCCGGCCGCCCTCCTGCGCCTGAGCGGCCGGTGGCCCGTGCGCGGGCGGCCGCGGGGGTGGTCGGTCTCCGCCCTGAGCGGCCGGAGGTCCGTGTCCGCGGTCAGTGGCCCGCCTGGTCCAGGAGGGACTGCGCCAGCTCCTCGTCGTACTCGTCCGACCCGTTCGACGTCTGTCCCGGCTCATTGTCGGAGACGACCCGCAAGGAGCCGTTCTCGCAGTAGTACGCCACCGAGCGCCCGCTGCCATTGCCGCTGGTGTCATCGGAGCCGAAGGAGATCTGCGGCGAGGAGGCGCAATTCCTCTGGGCCCACTGGATGAGGCCCGACGTCGTGGCGGCGTCGATGGTCTGGCCCTTGAGCACGACCCGGGTCCCCAGCTCCGGGCTCGGAGCGCTCACTCTGAGGATGGTCCAGTCCTTCTCGGCCAGGCTGGCGATCTCGCCCAGGGACAGGGGCAGTGCGGTGGAGCCCGGAAGCATCTCCAGCTGGACGGTGAGGTCGCCGGCCTGCGCCACCTGCATCAGGCTGAAGGCCCCGGTCAGGTCGGCGGGCGGGTCGGTGCGGATCCCCGCCACGCCGTCGGAGCGGTGCACCTCCACATTGAGCGAGGTGACGAAGACGTGCTCCACCCCGTCCCCGAGCATTCCGGTGGCGA
>ERZ773035.2846-NODE-2846-length-10805-cov-3.777767_pt1 | contig 10805 bp, 9 predicted proteins | sample MGYA00511487_ERZ773035 | MGnify/ENA primary metagenome ERZ773035 (study PRJEB29015, sample SAMEA2737985) | human oral metagenome | biome: human oral; feature: human-associated habitat; material: dental | place: China | collected 2024 ...
ACGTGCATGCAAATCACCACGTTTACCTAGAGTAATCATTTTTTCAACAGTTTTATTCTTGCTATTGCGCTAGCATCTATTATTTTCCGAACGATTGAACTTATCTGCAAGCAAACAGAAATTGTCAGCTTTAAAGATTCTCTTCGTGGCTTTTAAAGTGATTTGATCGGAAAGATCTTTGTAACAGTTCTTGTTAAATCATTATTACTTTTTCTATGGGGTCTAATATGGGCGCTGTCCATGACTTTCACCTTCGGGGTATTAATCTATGTACTGATGTGGTACATCGTAATAGCTAATGGAGGAATTGAACACTTGGGTAGAATAGTTAGTGAATCTTTTGAGCAGCTCCCTAATGCATTTAATAATGAGTACCTGCTAAACAACGGGTTGATCACCGTAGCAATCATTGCAATCATTGTTAGTATTCCCCTCGGTATCATTGGACTATCTATCTACCTGCCTAAATATTATGCTTATTCTCAAACAGAGTAGGTTCTTTACGATCAGATTACTGAGAGACGTTATGCAAGGCCGCTTGGAGTTATTCGCGAGAGTAAATCATTGATGAAAGGCTACAAGTGGAAACGTTTCTGTTAGAAAAATAGATAAGTTATCTGGTTCCACCTTTTCCTTTAGCATCTCACGCCGGACAAGATCCTGTGAAATCACAAGCATCCCACGACCAAAATGATTTTGTAATTTTTTAGCTAGGCTGGTTTTCCCAGAGTCGGAATTACCCCGAATGATGACTAGTTGCGCCATTAGTCAATCTCCTTCACCAAACGATTGTACTCGCGCTTGATACAACGGTTCATGACGATATGATTGCGACCTGCCACCCGCAAAATTTCTTCCGCTTCTTGACTTTGAAGTCCCAGCTGCGCCCAAAAAATCTTGGCATCCGTCTCAATAAAATCACGCGCCACATCCGGCAAAAATTCGCTTCGCCGAAAAACATTGACAATATCCACGGAAATAGGAATATCCTGCAAACGCGCATAAGCCGTCTCGCCCAAAATCTTTTGACCCGCTAACTTAGAATTGACCGGAATGATCTGATAACCCAGTCCCTGCATGATCTTTGAAATACGATTGCTAGTCGTTTCCTCGCGGTCAGAAAGTCCGACAACTGCAATCACTTTGCTCGTCTCCAAATAGGTCTGAATCATGTAATCACTAGGATTTTGAAATCGTACATAAAACACCTCACTTATTTCCTTATGACCAGTATAGCATTTTTTGAAAAAGGAGGTAAAGATTGGAGCCGGGTTTTTTTTAGTAACGAATCAGCAAATAGAACCGCCAATTATGTTATAATGGTTAGGTAAATAAAAATATAACCATTTTATTAATGACAGAAATATCGCTAACATCAAAGGATTATAATGAAAAAATTTTTTAATTTATTGACAAACTTAACGATTATAGCCGGTATCCTCATCATCAGTTACCCTGTTATTAGCCAAATTTATTACAATTACCAGACCAAACAAGAGGTTAAGGACTTTGACTCGTCTGCACAAAAATTAACTTCTGAAGATGTGACGGAACGGATAAAGCTAGCTACTGCCTACAATCGTTCTTTGCAAAATTTGACAGTAACGGATCCCTATACCAAAGAAGAAAATGCCAAAGGGCAGGCAGAATATGCTCGAATGCTAACTGTCCATGAAAAAATAGGCAGAATTTCCATTCCTAAAATTGATGTTGATTTACCAATATATGCCGGTTCAAGTGAAGAAGTCTTACAAAAAGGGGTGGGACATCTCGAAGGAACCAGTTTGCCGATTGGCGGGCAGAATACTCACACTGTTCTAACTGCCCACACGGGCTTGCCCAACAATCGTCTTTTTACCGACTTGGATAAAATGAAGGTGGGTGATAAGTTTTTCATTCAAAACATCGCTGAAACACTTGCTTACGAGGTTGATTCCATAACGGTGATCGAGCCGACCCAGTTTGACTCTCTAAATATTGTACCTGACAAAGACTACGTGACTTTGCTGACTTGTACTCCTTATATGATCAATTCGCACCGTTTACTTGTGCGGGGCCACCGGATCCCTTACAAACCAAGTGAAGAAAAAGTAAAAAATCCGATTAGTCATATTTCTATTCCACCGCTTTATCTAGTCGTTTTCGCAATTCTATTTCTCATTTTCATTATTTTGGCTTGGAATAAGTGGAAATCGAAAAAAGCATAGAAAGAGCTATCATGTCAAGAAAAAAGAAAAACCAAAAACGGCTGCGACTAACCTATAAGATACTTACCATTCTGGGGTGCTTGATGATCTGTTATCCCTTTGTCAGTCAGATTTATTACCAATATGTGACTATGCAAGAGACAAAGCAATTTGATGACGAGAAAGGTAAATTAGTTGACCAAGATGTTGAAAATCGTATTGAACTCGCCAAAGCCTATAATAGCACCTTGTCCCCAGAAAAAATAGGAGACCCTTTCTCAAGCAGAAAAAAAGAGGAAGGTGTAGCTGAATATGCTCGCATGTTGCAACTGCAAGAAAAAATTGGTTATGTCACTATCCCTTCTATCAATCAAAAAATTCCCATCCGGGCAGGGTCATCTGAGAATGTCTTGCAAAACGGAGCAGGCCACTTAGAAGGAACCAGCCTACCCGTCGGTGGAGTTAGCACCCATACGGTCATCACCGCCCACAGAGGACTTCCCACAGCCAGACTTTTCACCGACTTGGATAAGGTAAAGGTCGGAGATGTCTTTTACATCACCAATATCAAGGAAACCTTGGCTTATCAGGTAGATAAGATTTTAACCGTTGAGCCTACCGATTTCAAACCAATACTGGTTAAAGAAGACGAAGATCGTGCCACTCTTTTGACTTGCACACCTTATATGATCAATTCTCATCGCCTACTCGTTCAAGGCAAACGCATACCTTTCCACGAAGCTGAAAAGGAGAAAAAAACAAAGATTGACTTTTTTGCCCAATACAAATGGTTTATCCTTCTTGCTACCGGACTCATCCTCCTACTCTTAGGCTATCTACTCTTTAAAATGTTAAGAAAGAAAGGAAAAGAAACATCACTTTCATGAAAAAGAAAAAACAATTACTTGGGCTGAGCCTCCTGTTAATTGGAATTGCGCTCTTCCTCTTTCCTTTTTTATCTATGATTAAAGAGGACATTTGGCAATCCAATGCTCAGCGCACCTATCAGCAGACCAGCGAGGAAACATTCCAAAAACTACGAACAGCCTTAGAACAAACCACTGTCACCGGAGCTATCCAAGATATTTTCCTAACAAAAAAAGAGACCGACGCCAAGCAAAAAACGCCCTACTCAGATCTGCTAGATACCAATCAAGTCGCTGGACGCATGACCATTCCTGCTTTAGGACAGCATTTCGACCTCTATCTTGACGCTGACTATGATAAGCTCCTAAAGGGCGTAGCGACTCTCGTCGGAACATCTGCTCCTCTGGGTATAAAAGGGCAACGACCGATTATCGCAGGACATAGAATTAATTATAATGACGTGTCTTTCTACTTTCTCCCCTCTCTCAAAAAAGGAGATAAAATTTATTTCGATATTCTTGGAAAAAATCTAGAATACGAAGTGACCGATAGCGAGATCATTGATGAATACGAAGGCGAAAAACTTAAACCAATCGAAAATGAAGACATGGTTACGCTCATGACCTGTATGAACGAACCAAGATATGACAAACGGCTCCTTGTCAATGCAAAAAGAGTTGTTTCAGATAGTGAAAAAAAGCAAAATGTATCTACTAATCCCTTGATTCCCTTTGTTAGCAACCAACATATTAAACTTGGTTTCAAATTACAAAGGCTTGCCCCTTATTTGATTGTGATTGTCGGAACAGCAATCTTTCTCTTTTTCAGCAAACGGCTATGGAATATCATAAAAAAACACTGATTCATCAGTGTTTTTTCTCGCTTTTATAAAGCTTATATCCTATCCCGATTAAGACAACGGCAAATCCTAAAAACCAATAAATGGCTAAGGTTCCCGTTTTGATAATCGGTGTTCTTGGTGATGTCGGTGGCACCAGTGTATTGGTAATCACCGTGCCAGTTTTATCTGCCATGTTTTGATAAGTTGCTGTATAGCCATTAGGAACATCTTCTTCAGCTGTGTAGGTGTAATCTTTCCCTGCCGCATCTGTTTTTTCTAAATTCATAAAGGTATGTTCCCAGTTGTTGCTGTCATTCAACTCAATTTCATCAATGACTTGCCCATTTTGTTTGAGACGAACAGTGATACTGTTTAACTTTTTACCTTTCCATTCCTTCCGAACTTTAAAGCTGGTCTTGTCTTCTCTCTGTTTTAAAACTTGCTTGGGATAGACATGAACGGCGTCATTTCCTACCGTGAAATAGCTGCCATCGGGTTTTGTCACAGGCAGTTCCACTTCTAATGGAACTGGTGTCGCATCACCCAACATCTGATTTCCTGCTAACTTTGATTTTTCTTTATTGACAACAATATAGTACTTACCTGCCTTCAAACCGCTAAAGATGAGACGACCACCATTTTCAGTTATCTTTGTTTGAACAAGCTCTCCATCCGCCTTATCCTTGTGAATATCAAAGGCAACGCCATCAATGGTTGAGGCCTCACTACCAAAATAATTCTCAATGTCTAAAGGTTGTCCAGAATAACTATCTTTTCCTCCACCTTTGGGCCAACCATTCAAATCTTTTAACTTAACCAAGGTTAACACAATATCGTAGGTTGCATCTGACGAGGCTTGATTTTCCTGAGATGAGACGGTTGTAAATGGCCGCAAAGCTACCAAAATAACAATGGCCGTAAGTATGGATAGCAGACTGCTCAATATACTTTTTCTTGTCATAGTATCCTCCTAAAACATAGCACTTGCACTCTTCACTAGGATATTCAACTCTTTTAAATACCCTAGTGAAGAGGTAAGGATTGTCCTTACTTCTTCATTTTATTACTTAGCTGAACGACGTTTCGCAATGAAACCTAAACCGACAACCAAGACACCCGCTGCAATCACGAGAGCGGAACCGATACCACCCGTTTGTGGGATAGTAACTTTGTTGTTGTTAACTTGGTTAATTGCACCTGTGTAAGTTGTTGAAGAGATGGTGAACTCAACTGGTTGCTGCAACAAAGCATAACCATTTGGTGCTTCAACTTCGACCAATTTGTACTTAGTTTCACCAGTGGCGTTGTCATTTCCTTTTTCACCATAAGGAAGACCTTTAACTTCAAAAGTACCATCAGCTGCTGAAGTGAAGACAGTTGCATCTGCTTTATTAGCAACCCACTCATTTTTAGCAGGAGTTGTTCCTGATGCAGCTGTTTGTTTCAAATACTTGTCACCAGCTTCATTTGTAACAACAAACTTAGCCCCTGCAAGCTTAGCTGATGTCGCTTTGTCAACTTTTTCAAACTTAGCACCACCAGTGTGGAGTTCTGGGTTTTCATTAGGTTTAACTTCTTTTGTTGAATCTGGGTTAGTACCATAAGTCAACTTAACATCATTGGGGTTGGCTGCACCCATAACTGCTTCTTCATTGATGACTGCGTCATAAGTAATAGTGATAACATCTTTTGGAGATAGTGTTTTGATGTAATCTTCTTTGAAGGCAACATTGATTGCTGCGGCTTTTGTACCAGCTACAGACGTACCATCAGTTGAATAGTTAGAAGGATCTACAACAGTGTCACCTTTTTTTACAACAAGTTTACCTGTGTAAGTCAAACCTGCTGAGAACTTATCGGTGAATTTTAAAACTTTATAGTCTTTAATACCTTCTGGCATTGTAGAAGTGACCTTGAAGGTCTTTGTTTCACCAACAAGAGCAGTATCGTGTTTAGCGTCTTCGCTAACTACTTTGTCAATACTTGGTTTGTCAACGGTATTTTTGGGATAAACATGAACAGCGTCAGTACCAGTTGTGTACCATCCACCTGTAGCCTTAAAGACTGGAAGATTGATTTCCACAGGAACAGCAGCTGAGTTAGCCAATTGTTCATCTGAAGTAAGTGTTGATTTTGCTTTGTTTTCAACGATATAGTATTTACCAGCTTTGAGACCAGTAAATGTAACAGTACCATCAGCTCCTGTTGCTGCTCCAGCTACATGAGTACCTGTTGGAGTGTCTTTGTAGACATCAAACCAAACATTTGCCAATGTTTTAGCTCCAGAACCAAAATAGTCTGTCACATTCAATTTTTGACCAGTGTAATCTTCATTGTTTACACCAGTTTGTTTTGGCCAACCTGTCAAGTCTGACAGTTTAACCTTTGTCAAAACAACATCGTAGGTATCGTTTTCGCCAGGTGCGTTGTCTTGCGCAAAAGCTTTAACTGCTCCAAATGCTAAAAGCACGATACTAAGAGCTGCTAAGAACGAGAGGAAATATCGTTTTACGTTTTTCATTGTTTTGCCTCCTAAAAAGCCTTTCTGTTTTTTTGCATATAATGTAAAATTACTGCCAATGTTAATGTTAAAGTTCCCATCAAGATATATGGTAGGATACCTGAGCCACCTGTGTTTGGATAAGTCGGGTTCACCTTGTTTTTCACCGTCAGGGTTGCCGTTTCACTGATATTTGTATCTGTAAAGGTAACTTTCTTTTCAGAGGCATTACTGATTTCCAAATAATACTTTGGAACAACCTCCTCGATGTAGTAGGTGTAGTACTTACCGGTGGTCTTATCCTTAGGTGGGTAGCGTTTTGTAGCTTCCCATAGATATGGAGTTGTTGCAGTTCGTTCCAACTGAATTTTCTCAACAAGCTCTCCATTTTGAGTTTGCCCGTCCGTTGTCCGGTACAACTTAACCTCTAGTTTCTTCGGTAGCTGGTCATTGGCAATCGGATTGCTGTCCTTGTCATACCAGAGTTTCTGGATCTTGATTGACGGATACCTCGTGTTGGTGATGACAAAGCCATTTTGAGCGTCACCACTGTAATCGACATCATATTCAGGCGGAATCTCCTTTTCCCTGACCACGTATTTAAAGTCGGTGATTTTCTTCTCTGCTGCTTCTTTTTGTAATAATTTAGCGGCAGATTCTTCATCTGGTAGCGGACTAAAGGTATCTTTCCAGTTATTGTTTTCAGAGAGCTCTTTTTCTTCTTTAAGCTTTTCTCTTGCAACACCGTCTTCCTTCCAAGTCGCGTAGAGCTGTGCCGTTATTTTAGAATGTGTTGTTTCAGTGTCACGCCACTTCTTCTCAACCGGAATGGTAATCCGCTTGTTAACCCTGTTGGTAACTGCATTGGACTCACCAAAGTTTGGTCCGTTATTATACTTCACTTGGAAAGTATTGATAGCAATCTTGCCACCGATATTATTATCCTTATCATAAGCCGGAACTTTCATATCAAGAAGAGCATGGAGCAAGTTATCTTGAGGAATAACAGTGCCCGTTTTAGAAACAATCTTGATTGCGGTGACATCCTCCCAGTGAGTTGGAGTATTTGTCCAATTTGGACTATTCATCTCCGTAGCGGCGTTCATGCTCGGATATTTATCTGTCCGGTAATAAATATCAAACTGATTTGTTACGTCGTTTCCTGCCATTTCCAGCTTGACCGGTCCAGTCAAAGTATTGGAGAAGGCCGTACTCTCGGTTCCCTTCGTTCTACCATCACCGACATGGGGAAGAACATCATAAAACTCAACTTTAGTCAAAGATTCATTGATATAATTTTGAATTTGTAGGTCATATTGGAAGTGACCTGAATTAGTCGTTACACCACTATAATCTGTTTCAATCTCAGCTTTGGTGAAAGACCTGCCATAGTACAAAGCTCCACCTTCAACCAGTGGTTCTATACTACGGATATATTTGAAACTTTGTCGACTTGATACTGTATTCCCCAAAACTTTTGAAGTTGTTTTTAAGATTTTATCTGTCGTTTCGCCATTCATGTTGATATCTTTGTCGTCATCCACAATCTGACCCGAATCTGCTTGAATAGCACTTGGGAACGGTTCCCCATTGTCTTGGTAGAAATAAAGTTCATTATTGTTGTTAAAAGTTGTTGTCTCCGATGTTGATTTAATGATTTCATCGTTAATGACAAAATTCTTTAATTTAAAGCTGTAACCCGTACCATTATTTAAGTCTTTTACTAAACCTGATTTTAGCCTTATCTTTATAGCTGTACGACCCGTACCACCATAGTTTTCAATGACTGAAAATTTATCAATCATGCTCAGATTTGCTAGCCCGATTGCTTCAAGCATATCTTCTGCTTTTGTTGTGTCTACACCTGATGCAATACTAACCCCCTTAGGAAGAAGATCAACAAGCGTTGGATTCTTTAGATAGCGCGCTTTGGAAAGATTTTCTAACCCTAGACTTATTGCAAAGGTCAAAGATTCTCCTACTAAACCTGCTTTACCTGCTTGGTCAGTCGTTTTTGAAAGTTTAATCTTTTCTTGAAACGGTACGAATTGCTTACTCCATTTAGCGGATGTATTAATTGAAACATCTTGATTTTTAAAGTTCGTTACTTTAGCATCAAGGCTTACCACATTTTCAATGTTTTTTTCAGGAGAGTAGGAAACATGATAAGGGTCTTTGAAAGCCATATAGACGAAACCATCAATGTACTTTCCAACTGGTAATTCATATCCGTTAATAAAGTGGATAGTTATTTTAGTGTATTTTGGAGTGACAGCCGGCGCTTCCGATTCTGTCATTTCTCCATTTTGGATCTTTTGGGCAGCGGCATTTAGCTCATTTTGTGCTTCTTCATTAATCTGCTGTCCTGGCTTAAAAGTATCATAATTACCATCGCTCTTATAGGCACGGATTTCTATCTTGTCATTACTGATAGGAACATCCCCTGTTGAACCTCTTTCAAAGAAAGAACTGACACTAGTCAAATAAAGCCTTTTGTCGAATTTACTAGCATCTTCAGTCAGCACAATTTCTTTAAGTGGTTTTGACAGTTTATTTTCTACCTTAACTGTATAGTCTAGTCGCTGTGCATAAAGTCCCAGCACATCATAGTTTACTGTTTCATGTTCTGTTCTTTTTGCAAGAATCCCTGTTCCATCAAAATTGTCCGCAATGAGATTAAAAGTGATGTTGTCACTGGCAGTATATTGCTCATTTGATGATGGGTTAAAAGGAGTTGCTGTGATTTCTGCCTGATTTGTAAAATCAGGTTTGTCTCCATTATCCTTTTTGTATTGAGCATCTGGGAAAGACAGGTACAATGTAGCCTTGCTGACATCAATATTATGACGGAAATCTGTATCAAATTCACTTTCTGAAAAAGTCTTTGTATAGGTGACTGTCCCATCACCGTTATCTGTCCAATCCGGATTCAGACTCTGATCAAATTTAGCGGTAACCTGATGACCATGACTATCTATATAAGTTGGCAACTTGTCCTTGATGACAACTTTTTGCATCATCCGCTGCTGACCTGAGTTTGGCTGTACAGTGTAAGTAAAATTAAATGCTATTGGTTCTGCGCCTGTTTCAGAAATCCTAGTTGAATCCCCAATCTTAGCCGTCCCACCGTAGAAAAGTTGACCATCTTGATCGCTAACACCAACCACCTTCCTTAGGTTCATATCTGGATAGGTTGGAGTATACTCTTTATCCGTTGCCGTAGCTAAAATGTTCCCTTTCTTATTCTTTAGCGTAACTTTAGGTTGCAGTTTATAGTCTTTTGGAACTAGACCCTTAGTGAATCTGAAAACATAGGGCATGCTGATTTGAGCGGTTGAAGAGATCGGATTGAAATAAACACGAAAAATAGTTTTGTCGTTTTTCTTAATCAGTTCTGTATTTTTCACCAGACCCGGGTCAGCTGCATTCCCGCTCTTAGCGTCTCCTATGGCAATATCCTCTATATAAGCGTTGGTCTCTAACACCTTTCCTTTTGGATACAAAGCTGTTGGAATCTCAATATCTAGGTAAGCCCCCTCTAACGGTGTTGAGGAGCCTATCGTAGAGCCATCAATGTTAACGTAAGAGGTAATTGCTTCACCTGTTCGATAGGCTGACGGAGGGTTGGGAGTTATTGTTACTTTAGGAGCACCTGATATTGCCGTTGGCGTAGGAGGAGGGCCCGGTGGTAATGCATCGTCATCATCTTCTGATGTAGCCGTAGCTGAAGTTGTTTGACTCGTTGAGCTGCTACTTTCTTGACTAGAACTACTAGGGGTTTCCTGACTCACGTTGACAGTGCTTTTCTGAGTTTCACTACTAGAACTTTCCGAGCCTTCTTTTTTGGCAGTTTCAGCAGGATTACTTACTAGAGCAGAAGACGGGCTGGTCTGTTCTTGTGCGAAGGCAAGAGAAGCACCACTCACTCCTTGTAAAATTGTGTTCATAAGCAGAATCAGAACTAAAAATAGACTGCCTTTTTTCTTCATTGCCTCTCCTTTTCTAAAATTATTTCACCTTCCGGACGAAATTCAATACATACACACATATATATATTGACCTATTCCAAAAAGAGCCGCTTTATGAAATTCATTTCTGTATGGAAGTTATGCTATTCCCTCTAGGACCTTGATTTAACGAAGCCCAAAAGAAAATCCCAACAAATGAGAGTCCTTCATGGTGTTTGTTAGCTGAAACAAGTTAACGCTTTCTTACACACTGGACACTTTCAATCATTGGTTGTGTTACATACTTATACAAGTGTGAAATCTTGATAAATATAACTCTAATTGCATTTTAGCACATTTATTTAATTAAGACAAGTCAAAAAAGTTTAATTTTCAAATTATTTCTATATAATAAGAATAATAAAAAACGCCTGCTTACGAAGTTGTTCTTAAACAAAAAAACA
>ERZ773035.2847-NODE-2847-length-10804-cov-3.749372_pt1 | contig 10804 bp, 10 predicted proteins | sample MGYA00511487_ERZ773035 | MGnify/ENA primary metagenome ERZ773035 (study PRJEB29015, sample SAMEA2737985) | human oral metagenome | biome: human oral; feature: human-associated habitat; material: dental | place: China | collected 2024 ...
CACCTGGGAACATCCCCGCGTGCGCGGGGAAAACATCGGGACGATCTGCTCCGTGTAAGCAGGCAGGGGAACATCCCCGCGTGCGCGGGGAAAACTGCCGACCTGGGCGGCCCAAACGGTGGTGTCGGGGAACATCCCCGCGTGCGCGGGGAAAACGATTCTTTGTTGCCAAAGTGCATGCCTTTGCGCGGAACATCCCCGCGTGCGCGGGGAAAACCAGATGAAGCGGTTTGAGCGATGGTGGATAGAGGGAACATCCCCGCGTGCGCGGGGAAAACAATGGAAACCACTTTTTTCCGACGATAACATCGGGAACATCCCCGCGTGCGCGGGGAAAACCCGGCTTCGAGTTCCCATAGGCGTTCCATGAGAGGAACATCCCCGCGTGCGCGGGGAAAACTTTGGGGGATTGGTACAGCCACTCTGCGAAGAGGGAACATCCCCGCGTGCGCGGGGAAAACTGTTTCTTACGTAGCTGCTCAATCACCCAATACGGAACATCCCCGCGTGCGCGGGGAAAACCATTGAAAACCGGGTTGTGTGTCCATGGGAATGGGAACATCCCCGCGTGCGCGGGGAAAACAAGGTGCAGGTGGTGCGTCGATGCGCGCTGCGGGGAACATCCCCGCGTGCGCGGGGAAAACGGTAGGGGGAGGTGCCTATAGACGCCCGAAAAAGGAACATCCCCGCGTGCGCGGGGAAAACTCATAGGCTCACCCCATGGGTTGTATGGCAACGCGGAACATCCCCGCGTGCGCGGGGAAAACCTCACGTACGGGTGCACGCAATTGGTATGGCAAGGAACATCCCCGCGTGCGCGGGGAAAACTTGCGTGTCTATGAGGCTGCTAGGCTACACGCCGGAACATCCCCGCGTGCGCGGGGAAAACTTTCGGATAGCATTTTCCTAAAAATCAATGTTGGGAACATCCCCGCGTGCGCGGGGAAAACGTGATGGTGATAGCTGTATAAGATCCTAGACGGGGAACATCCCCGCGTGCGCGGGGAAAACTGTGAGCCATGGTGTACACCCGAACACAGCGAAGGAACATCCCCGCGTGCGCGGGGAAAACATTTTTCCGCTTTCTATCACCCAGAGTGGCAGTGGAACATCCCCGCGTGCGCGGGGAAAACTACGGATTGCTTCTTTGAAGCAATCACACACAGGGAACATCCCCGCGTGCGCGGGGAAAACAGATCCTCACCAGCTGAAACAACAAAAAAAAATGGAACATCCCCGCGTGCGCGGGGAAAACGACGGCTGCAGTCTGCGGTGGTACGCCAAGCAGGGAACATCCCCGCGTGCGCGGGGAAAACACTTTTTTGCCGTCTAGTTCTGCGTAGCAGATGGGAACATCCCCGCGTGCGCGGGGAAAACACTTATTGACGTGCGGTTCCTCGTTCCTGATGGCCATTTTACATTCGGTTTTGTTTTTCTGCACCGTGGGGGTTCCATGGAATCCCCCTGCAGCTTCCTCCTTTCTGAGTGTTTTAGTGACCGAATCGTCGTTTACGGCCAGCTCGGGACCAGCCTACTTTCGGTTTTCGACTGCGCTTTTTGGTGGGACGGTGGATGACTTTCAACCCTTCGCAGTCAATAACTTCCCAATTATGGTTGTGAACTCGGAAATCATAGCCTTGCTCCAGCTGGCGGCTGGTGAACGTCATGATTGCCCTACCAGATTTGCATTCCTCAACGACTAGTTCCCAGAGCTTATCGCGAATACGGGAGTTGACCTTGCCGACGAACGTTCCGGGGGCCACCTCGGTGAGCCACCTGGTGAGATGGCCTCGGAGCGATTCGGGGCAGGCTGCGAGCACTATGGTAATCATGACGCATCAGTGGCATAGTTATGGCCTCCCGGAACTGGACCATCTTCTGTGGGATCCCATAGTGCAAGCAGTCCCTCTTCATACCAATTGTCGTCATCAGTATCGGGGGTTTGTTGCAGCAGAATGGTTTTGATGTCTCGGACGATCCGATTACCCAGTTTTTCCTGCTTGAATTTGTCACGGCATGCTCGGCGAACATAGCTTGGTAACTCATCTTGCGGAAAATCGTTGTCTCGCATAGCAGCTGCGGCTTCGAAAGCGATAGGGATTGTTACGTCAGCCTTGTATAGATCTGCAATGTCATAGACAAACGCGCGATCGTGGCCGCAGTGGAAAACTCCTAACCCTGGGGCGCATCCCAGTGCAACAATAGCCGCATGGGTGAGACCATAGAGGCTTGTGTGGGCGGCTGATAATGCCATGTTGATGGGGTCGCCACCAGCGAAATCATCTATGTCGTACTGTCGCTTGTTCCAGATAACGTTGTACTTTTTCGACATTTGGGCATAGATGCGCTTGACTCGTGCCCCTTCTCGGCCACGCAGTTGCTGCATGGTGAGTTTGGAGGTGTCTTCACCAGGCCACCGCATGCCATACATGGTGCGGGCGGCAATCATCCGCATTTGTTGATTGCTGACGATTTTTGCCTGTGCCTCAAGGAGTTTCGTGCCTCGGCCGATGGGGCGGCCATGCGCATAATAGCGGACGCCTTCCTCACCAACCCAGATCACGCACATTCCAGAATCGGCGACCACACACATGGCTTGGTGCGTGATTTTTGTTCCCGGACCAAGCATGAGTACCGACAGGGTTGCACTCGGTATGTGTAACACTCCGGCCGCATTGGTGGCGGTGAGTGCCGATGAATCTTTCTCAATGATGCAGTGCTCAAGGTAAAGAAACGAGATCCGATCCGATGCCCGAACTAGGCTGCCGGGCGAGGTGGGACGCATTCCTGGAATAGATTTCATGGCAGTTATCCACGATAAGGGGCCAGCGTGAGCAAGCCCAGTCCGTACGCTTTGCCTTTGCCAACGCCCTTGGTGAGAGCGTCGTAAAGCAAAGTCGGGTCGGTAACCGTGAGTACACCATCAAACTGGCATTTCAGTAGGGATACGCCGCTGCTGTTTTCGTGTTTGAAGCTGTACTGCTGTGACTTGGTGACCGTAAACGTGGGCTGGGTGTCATCCCCGGCGGAAAACCCCAGGCGTGGCGCCCGATCAAGTAACCACCGAATCTGCTGGTCTTCCTTGACTAGTGGGATTCGCTGCTGCTTATTGTTCTCGTTTCGGCGCGACAGTACCGGATTGGCGGTGAGCCGGAACTGGTATCGTTGCCCCGTCATGAGTCGGTCGAGAAGCAGCGTGTAGTCACGGGTCTCCCACGTGGGATGCCCAGAGTTTGGCCAGCCAGCCTGCTCCGCAATGGGCTCGAAGGAGGGTTTTCGGTCGCTGACCACCCACAATGTCACCTTGTCGCCGATGCGTTCCAGCCGCCACAATGTTCGGGGGTTACCGTCACCATTGTGGGGTGGGAACGATGATTCGATAGCCGCGTGCATTGTTTGTGGCGCAGAGAGGAATTTTGCGGTTCCCCGCCGGCGTGGATTGAGCGGCATGCGACTTAAATAGTGCATCAGGAGTCACCTCCAATCAGGGCAAAGGGGTCATGGTTATTATGGTCATCGTTTCCTACACCATCTGGGTTATTAATCCAGGTGAATCGGTGCCGGACCGGACGGAGTTCATGCTGCCGGGCCCGTTGAGTAAACCGCACCGGCAGGTCCCGAATAAACTCGTCCGGGGTTTCGCTAGCCGGACAATCTTGCGAAATCGCCAACTGGAGCTTTTTTGGTTGCCGCCGGCGATACCACTTGGCTGCCAACCATGGGTGGCTATTCAACGCCTCGTCAAGCGTCTGGTCGGTGAGCCCAATGACTAGCTTGCTTGCCGGGGGACAGGAACGACGCCCCAAAAATAGTGGGTATTTCGGTGTGGCAATATTCTCGGACAACCCGGTCAGGAAATCCTTGTCACCCTCGATGGCAACCAGGAATCGGGCGTCCGCAAGGTAATACCGCCAAGTCAAAGCCTTGGCTTTGCCCGTGCGCCAGTCCTTCTCGGTCTGGAAATCCTCCAAGATCTGGCCAGCCTGGTCGATGCGTACCCCCACCGTGAGTCCTGCCAGATCGGCCAGGTCCGCCGAGCGGGAACGCCCCTGGGCTGCGGCAAGCAATCCAATGATGCCGCTCTTTGTCGGTTCCCGCCGGGTATCCCGGTAGTTAAACCGGGAGGAATCACCCCAGGCCTGTAGGGGGGCCGAAAAATCCAACAATAATACTGTCATGGCTTAAGCATCTTCGCTATTAGTCGCCTTGGCTGCATTTTCGGCGAACGCAACAAGCTCGTCCAGCGTTGCCTTCTCGCCGAAATTATCCAGGTTCGTGGCTTTCACCGCGGAACCAGTGGCCAGGTAGCGGGTGTTTGGCTGCGACCCATAGGCGGCATCGGCGTTTGCTGCGTATTCGGCCAACCGGGTGACCGCTTCGGTCATGCGACCCGATTGCGCGGTGATGGCGTCTTCGAATGCATCAACGAATGAAACTGGTTGGTCTTCACGAATTGATACAGCGAAAAACTCTGGCCGGGTACGGTTCGCAAATGTGTTCTGCTTACCGGTGGGCATGGAGACCGCGAACGCCCGGGCAAAAGCAGCCAAAGCCTTGGCCGCGGCCTCTGCCGAACCCAGGTTAGCGATTAGCGCCGGCACGTTGATGGTGGCGTACCGGTAATACGTTGACGAGTTGAACTCCAGGGTTCCGATCATGCCGGCTCCGGCATTGTCCTCCGGGGCATTATCATCAACGGCGGTGAAATAGTCGAATTCGGCATCCAGCGGGTGCACACTGATGGCGTGTGCGACCTGGCAGCAGGCGTCAGCGTTCAGATCCGGGGCGTCGGCGATCATGCGGCCAAACAGAGCCACATCGTATGCGTGGTCGTCGGTGAATGCTTGCTTGACCAGCTTCTTATCGAATTTTCCATCATTATTGGCATAGGCATCAATGGCGAGGGCTGCGAGTGCCTCAATTTGGCTGCGGCCCAAAAACACCAGGTATTCCGTCAATGGTTTTGCCGGTACCATATCGCCATCCTTGGATTTTTTCGGTTTTGCCATCTTCAGCCCGGCGGTCTTGAGTGCTTCCACGGCCATGGTTTCTGCCTCGGCTGCGTACTCCGAGTCCTGTTCGACGATTGATGCGGCGATGCGCTCGACTGCGCGGAGCGTGCGCTCACCTAGTGCGGCTGGGTCGACCAGTTCCTCAAATTCCCGGCGGATGGCGCGTTTCCACGATTGGGATGACACGCGGGCGCGGCGGGTTCCCCCGAAGACTGTGGATTTGGGTGAGCCGGAATCGTCACGGTTGAGGTTGGCGGGGCCGGTGGATTGCAGTGCATGAAAATCGATGTAGTAGGACATGAGTGAGACTCCTTATTTTTGAGAGGTTACGGGGATGGGGGATTGGTACAGTTGGCGAGCCCAGTTAAGCTGTACCGCTTTACGACGCCCAGGGTCCTGGAAGTAGTACAGGTCTTTAGCGAGTGCACCATAGTCCAAAGTGATACTGTCTTGGGTGCGGAACAGCTTAATGAGGGAACGCAGATGATGTGCCACACCTTCTATTGTTTGGCTTTGCACCATGGCGGTAAACCGTCGGTACAAGGAACTATCAAATAGTTCAGTGCCTGTAGCGGTGGCAAATTCCCGCACCGCGGTGCCCAGAGTTCGCGGCCGCGAACCCTTCTCGGTTTTCACATGGACACCGTGCCGTTTTGATTGTTGGTGCACGGCATACAGCGTGAGCGTGAGAAACGCTGCTTGTTCACCCCGGGTGGGGTTTTGTCCCATGCCGATGAGGGATTCCGGGAATGACTCGTCGTAAAGCACATCCCAGGTTTCCGGTGAATCACCAATGCTGCGATTGGCGACGTGGCGGAGTGTGGCGAGGCGTTCCTTCGCCCACGATGAATTATCCTTATATCCGTCTTGCAGCTTTCCCACGGTGTGATAAATGTATGCTGCAAGATCATTACTTTTCGATGACATTACTCTCCTTCACTAGTAGGTGATTGAGCTTGGGGAAGTGCCTTATAGATGCGGCCACGGAACCATACCTCCACCTGGCCAATGCTGTAGATGGTTTCGCCCCCGTTCGGATTACTGATCTTCCGGCCGGTCCACGCGGCGGGCGACGCCTCGTGCGCAATACGTCGCCCCTCCGTGAGCATGGTGCTGCGCAGCCAATCGGTCCACTCCTGCAGCTGCTGTTGGGCATCAGCCTGGGAGATGGATAACTTGCTTAACCATTCACGGAACCGCTGGTCGATCAGGGCATAGGCGGCGGCTCGGGCTTTGTTTGCGGCAGCCTCGGGGGATTCCTTGCTGTTGATCTCGCAGCGGCGTACATCAGCGGCAAATTTTCCCAGCTCCTTCGCGGCTGTCATTGCGCGCTCCACAGCACGTTCGGCAATATCCCGCAGCTCCTCGCCCTCATCAATGATTGCTAACAGGCCGGGGAACGTGAGACTGTCGTGGGCGACGGTGCTATAGACTGCGCTTTGTGCCCCATAAATCATGGAGGTGACATCCACCGTGATTCGAAAATCCTTAGGCAGCGGATCGCCAATACGCTCGGCCAATTGCATGATGGTGTGCGGCGGCATGGCGCTGGGAAGCTTATCCTTACTGTTGCGCTGCTCAATCGTCACGTAGCCGCCGGTTTGTCCCTGGGGGAGTAGTGAATTCAAGCCACGCCACAGGGCTTCACCTGGGTTGAGCGTTTTCGGCATATAGATATGCCGTTTTGCCTTCTTTGACTGTGGATCGGAATAACGCCAGGGGGTCATGGTCTCGTTATCGTACTGCGAAAGATAATCTATCGGATCCCCATTACATACCAGCACCTTATCAATGGCCGAACCATTGTTATGCAGGAGAATCCGCCGCTGCGGCCACGTGCACAACCCAATCTGCCCATTCACGTGGGCGTTCTTGCGGATGGCCGACGTGAGCGGTGCCTCCTCCCAGATGGGGAGATCGCTACCTGGCTCACATTCAAAAAACTGTGGGGAAACATAATTGAGCAACAAGGTTTTCTTGAGATTTTTCCCCTTGATAATCGTGCAGCCCAACCATCCCAGCCAGCCGATTCCAATGGGATACCCCTTGCCGCCCTTGACCCGACTATCACCCACGGCCCCGGATTTAATGCCGGAATAATCGAAATTCTGGGTGTGGATCAACCACTGGGCGGCCTTGGCGTACGACAATTCCGTATTGGGGTCGGATTGCACAAACAAGGCGTCTTCCTTGGGGCTGTCCGCAATGATTTGCCCTAGGCCATTCCATACGCCCTTGGCATTACGCAGGCCCGGGGTTTGCAGGAATGGTTTTTCGGGATCTAGCAGGTCAAACCGGTCAGAAACGGAGTCAAGGTAGTCGGTGATCGCCTCCATTGGGAGGGTGTCATCCTCCCATAATTCTGCCCAATAATCCGAATCTTCCGCCATGTCCTCATCAATACTGCGGCGGAGAATCGCCAACAGGGTGCGGAAAATCGCCACATTCACGGTGGGCAGGTCACAGGCGAGCTCCTGAATGTCATGTGCGTCGGCAAAAACATCCTCGATGCCAACCTCGGCAACCGAACCATCGGCATAGATCACCGGTATCCACGGTTCAGTGAGCAGGTTGAAACTATCTGCCATAATTCACTCCTTTGAAAAATGATGATTTCAATTTAAAAAAACATCGTGGAAATGTCAATGGATTATTCGTTACCCTCACCGCTTTCGGGGGTAGCTTTCGTGACTGTCATGCCCTGGTCCCGGGAGTATTGAAACGTGAGACCAGCAAGTTTCGCCTTGAGGTCCTGATCCACAGGCAAAAACAACTGACCACTCAACCATTTGTTTCGCAGCAAGGAATACACCTCGGATTCGTCGAGTACTTCTCCCTCCAACTCATCCAATAACTGCTCACCCAATTCACCCTGCAATACCCACTGCGGCAACGATACGGTGGTACGGGCCAACGCGCGGGAGAAATCGTCGTCAAGCGGAAAACCGAAATCAATGGGCTCATCGGCATGTTCGGGTGCGAAATCCAGCGTGCGGAACCCGGTATCGGTATTTCGAATGACAATCACTTCCAAGCTGTCTTCGATGTCACGCACCTGGGCCTGGCCATGGGTCTCCTCCCGAGCATTCAACGCTCCCTGCTTCTTCGACCACAGCGGCTCCGATGCTGGCTTCGGGACGAGGAACGTTTTTGCCTGACTTTCCTGATCCTGCCGCAATGCTTGTGCCTGCTCCTCCGCTAAATCCCACTCATCCGCCCATGCCTGCGGATACGTGACATCCGGGTCATACGTCGTTCGCACCAGTGGTGCCACATCATCAGGGGACGTAATAACCGAGCCATGCAGCAATAACGTATTCAACGTGCGCAATAAAATGCTGGCACCATACACCGCGCACGACCCCTTATCTAGCGCTGGAATCTCCTCAGGTTCTGGTTGCGTGCAACCAGAAATATACAGCATTGCTGTGGCAAACTCCGCCGGCCGCGATTCACAAGGCCGATTATGCCGATGCAACCGACCTGCCCGCTGCAACAACAAGTCCATTGGGGCAAGATCACTGAACATGCAATCGAAATCAAGATCCATGGACTGCTCAATTACCTGGGTGGATACCACAATCAAACTCTTTGGCCGATCGGGCGCATCCGGCCCCAACCGAGCCACCAAATCCTTCTCAATCCGCCGCCGCTCAAACGCCAGGAACCGCGAATGAATCAATACCACTTCCACATCAACTCGCGCGCTGATCTCCGCATATACTTCCTGCGCTCGCCGCACCGTATTGCACACCACCCCAATGCAGCCGCCAAACCGTGACTGGCCTACCACCTGTTCCACCACATCATCAATGAACTCCACCATAAACACCTGGCGGCGCCCACTCGGTTCCAGCGGATAAAACTCCATCGCCGCAGCTCCAGCCACGCTAATCAGTGGATAACTGGCCTGTGACTTCGCCTCATCCTTATCCACCTGCTGCGCTTTTGCCCGATAACTTATCGACGTACTCCGCGCTGCCCCCACCCGATAAGCCGTGAGCAATTGGGCTCGACGCGCTGGATCTAGAGTGGCCGACAACGCAATCACCGGTACCCCTAACGCACCCAACCAAGTGATAATCCGGTCTAAATACACCGACATGTATGAATCCGCCGCATGGATTTCATCGAGCACGATGATCTTATTGGTGAATCCCAGGTGTCGCAGTGCCAGGTGCTTCGATCGCAATGCACCAAATAACACCTGGTCGATGGTGCCAATTGTGAAATCCGATAGCGTGCTGGTCTTACGGCCGGTAAACCACCAGTGCGGTTGAATTACGGCTTCCTTGCCGTGAAGATCGTCATCGTAAATACTTCCAAAACTATCATCAGCATGATGAAACAGGCTCTGATACTCCTCATTGAACTGGGCCTTACTATGGCTGAGCACCAGGCTAGAACGCATGCCCGCGGGGAGCCGATTATCCAACCATCGCAACAGTCGTGGCAACATGGCGTCCGACGTGGCACACGTGGGCAGCGCCACGGTCACCCCGCTGAACCCCAACCTGGCAGCCAAAATCTCCGCGGCCGCAAGTGCCGCCTCTGTTTTCCCCTCCCCGGTGGGGGCCTCAATCAGTAACAGGCTTGGGCCGGTTACCTGCTTGGCGATCTCCATGGCGGTGTTCTGGACTGGTCGGGCGGATGCGCCCTCGGGGAGCGCGAAGCTTGCGGCGAATAGCTCCTGGTTATCCTCAGGTTCTGCGGGTTGCCACCTGTGGGGAAAGTGAAGGCGTTGAAGAGCGAATTGTGCCCGGTCCCAACTGCTGCGGGTGTCGTCGAGCGGGAAAAATGTTTGGTTTGAGGCGATCCAGTCGCTCATAATGAGAAACCCGGTGAGTACCATTTGAGCCGTTTGGGTGAGGGGAGTGGTGGCTAGTACCTCCAGGTCGCCATCCGTGATCCCGGCGGTTGCAGCTGCGCGATCCCATAAAGCAAAACGTTCTGTGTGCCAATGCAGTTTGCGTTCCGACTCATAATTCTTCGGGCCAGTGACCTCTAACTTTGTCGGAAAGACGCCATGGTGACCGGCAAGAATGGCCATAATGGCGCCAACGGCCTTTGGTGCCGGCTTTGTGACCTTAGCGTCGATCCATTCATCGAAGCTCAAGGCACTGTAGTGGCTATGGGGTGATTGTTTCAGCTCATCCTTGGAAAACTGTGGTGTATCAAAATCGGCTCCCGCCAATGCCATCTCATCCCGTAGCGGTTTTGCCTTCGTTGCAAACGGAATGCTATATTTTCCGATGTCGTGACCGGCAGCGACGAAAATCGCCAGCTTCCGCGCCAATTCCATGCCGTCATCCCCATTCCCGAATGGTTCGGCGATGATCCGGCGTGCATTTTCCGGCAGCCATGAGTCCCAGAGTACGGCGGCGGTGCAGGCGGCATCGTCCAGGTGCCGATAGAGCGGCATCCACGATTGGTCCTTCCGGTTGTATTTTGCCCAGGCCTTTCTACAGGAAAGCGGGGGCTGTGCAACTGGTGGTCGGTTCATGGCTTTCTCCAAAATATCCGGTTATGGTTATGCGGTTATGGCTCCGTATTGTATGCAGCTTGGCGCACGGTGACGTCATATGTGGGGAATGTTCCCCAACTGGGCATGTAGCTAATTAGCTATTAGGTTAGGGGTCGGTCATGGCTGTTCCTATTGTTGATGGCTCCTATCGGTTATACCGATCATTATTCCCTAAAACCGTCGAAATTTTTGTTGCGTGTGATTATATGTTCGAAAGGCCTAGCAATTGCGCGGTGTGCAACAATTGCTAGGCCTTATCCCCGCCAAG
>ERZ773035.2849-NODE-2849-length-10800-cov-10.800931_pt1 | contig 10800 bp, 12 predicted proteins | sample MGYA00511487_ERZ773035 | MGnify/ENA primary metagenome ERZ773035 (study PRJEB29015, sample SAMEA2737985) | human oral metagenome | biome: human oral; feature: human-associated habitat; material: dental | place: China | collected 2024 ...
AGAGCTGCAAAAGATGTATTCTTAGATTTAAGAGCAGAACTTGTTGTTATAAATGATGCTCCTAATGGAAGAAATATCAATGTAAAATGTGGTTCAACTCACCCAGAAATCTTAGCAAAAGTTGTTGTAGGTTATGAAGCAGATTTAGGATTAGCTTATGATGGAGATGCTGATAGACTTATAGCAGTTGATAAATTTGGAAATGTTATAGATGGAGATAAAATTATAGGAATTTTAGCTCTTGGTATGAAACAAAATGGAAAGTTAAAAAATAACAAGGTTGTTACAACTGTTATGAGTAATATAGGTTTTGAAAAGTATTTAAAAGAAAATAATATAGAACTTTTAAGAGCAAATGTTGGAGATAGATATGTTCTTGAAAAAATGATAGCAGAAGATGTTGTTATTGGTGGAGAACAATCAGGACATATTATTTTAAAAGATTATGCTACAACAGGAGATGGTGTATTGTCTTCATTAAAGCTTGTTGAAGTTATTAGAAATACTGGGAAAGATTTACATGAATTGGTTTCAGCAATAAAAGATGCACCTCAAACTTTAATAAATGTAAAAGTTGATAATTCTAAGAAGAATACTTGGGATAAAAATGAAGCAATAATGTTTTTTATTAATGAAGCAAATCAAAAATATAAAGATGAAGTTAGAATTTTAGTAAGAAAATCTGGAACAGAACCTTTGATAAGAGTAATGACTGAAGGAGATAACAAACAACTCGTTCATAAACTTGCAGAAGATATTGCTCAATTAATAGAAAAAGAATTAAATTAAAAATTTTTAAGTTTTATTTTTTTTCTATTTATGATAATATAAGGAATATTCAGTTTTATAGTTTATAGAAATTAAAAAGGATAGGTATTAGATGGAAGAAATTAAGAAGCTTTTTAAAATAACTATAATAGTTACTACTGTAACTTTCTTGCTTGGATTAATTTTTCAAAATAAATACCTTTTATTTGGAATTTCTGGAGGTTGTGCTATATCTGTTATAGCTCTATATATGCTTTCTCAAGATAGTAAAGCAATTGCTTATTCAAAAGATGTAAAAGTTGCTAAAAGAATTGCTTATATAGGTTATGCAAAAAGATATTTCTTACACTTATTATTTTTAGGTATATTATTATATTTTACCAATGACTTTCAACTTTTTTTAAGTGGGTTTATAGGAACATTGAATGTAAAACTTTCAATTTATTTTATGAGTATTCTTAAAAAAATAAAAAGTCTTTTAAAATAATTAAACTATAATTAATTGTTGAAAGGAGGTATAAAGTGATACTAGGACCAATAGAATTTACAACAGGACCTTTAGTATCTGGACCAGATATTATTTTTTCAATATTTGGTATTCCTATTAGTTCCACTGTGGTTACAACTTGGTTTATCCTACTTATTTTCTATTTATTCTTTAAATTAGGAACTAGAAATTTACAATTAATACCTGGAAAATTTCAGTCAGTTCTTGAAGGAATTTATGAATTTTTAGATGGAACTATTGGGCAAATATTAGGTGTTTGGAAAAAGAAATATTATACATTTTTTGCAAGTTTATTTTTGTTTATATTTGTATCAAATATAATAACATTTTTCCCTATACCTTGGTTTAGTATAAAAAATGGTGTATTTGTTATTTATCCTGCATTTAGAGCTCCAACAGCTGATTTGAATACTACAATTGGTTTAGCTTTAATTGTAACAACATTATTTATAGCAATAAATATAAAAAATAATGGTGTGTTTGGATACTTAAAAGGTTTTACAGACCCAACACCAGTTATGTTACCACTAAATATTGTGGGAGAATTTGCTAAACCACTAAATATATCTATGAGATTGTTTGGAAATATGTTTGCTGGTATGGTTATAATGGGACTTATTTATATGGCAGTACCTTATTTTGTTCCAGCAGCTCTGCATTTATACTTTGATTTATTTGCAGGTTTAGTACAAAGTTTTGTTTTCGTTACTCTTTCTATGGTATATGTTCAAGGCTCAATAGGAGATGCAGAGTATACTGATTAGAACTAGGGTATGAAATAATATAATTAAAAAATAAAATATTAGGAGGATTTATAATATGGATTTATTAACAGCAAAAACAATAGTTTTAGGATGTTCAGCAGTAGGTGCAGGACTTGCTATGATAGCAGGATTAGGACCAGGGATTGGAGAAGGATATGCAGCAGGAAAAGCAGTTGAATCTGTTGCAAGACAACCAGAAGCAAGAGGAAGTATTATCTCTACAATGATACTAGGGCAAGCAGTAGCAGAATCAACAGGTATCTACTCACTAGTTATAGCTTTAATTTTACTTTATGCAAATCCTTTCATAAATCAATTAGGATAATATATTTACAATTTAACCTGATGAAAGGAGGGAAGGTATTGTGCCAATAATATCTATTGATTCTACTTTTTTCTGGCAAATTATTAACTTTTTTCTTCTTTTATTTATTGTAAAAAAATATTTTAAAGAACCTATATCAAAGATAATAAATGAAAGAAAGCAAAAAATAGAAGCTGAACTTGTTGAAGCAACTAAAAATAAAAAAGAGGCTGAGCAACTTCTAAAAGAAGCTGAGGTTCAAATGAATACTTCAAGAAAAGAAGCTACTGAAATAGTTAAAGCTGCTCAAAGAAAAGCAGAAGAAGAAGCTCATAATCTTATTAAAGAAGCTAGAGAAAATAGAGAGAATATTTTAAAAACAACTGAATTAGAAATTGCAAAAATCAAAAATGATGCTAAGGAAGAATTAGGTAGAGAAGTTAAAAACTTAGCTGCTGAACTTGCTGAAAAAATCATAAAAGAAAAAGTTGATGATGCTCAAGAAATTTCGCTTATAGATAAATTTATAGCAGAGGTAGGCGAAGATAAATGATAAAATCACAAGTAGGAAGAAGATATTCCAAAGCAATTTTTGAAATTGCAGAAGAAAAAAATCAAGTTAAAGAAATTTATGAAATGTTAAATTCGGCTATGGTTCTTTATAGAACAGATAAAGAGTTTAAGAATTTTATTTTAAATCCTTTAATTGATAATGAACAAAAAAAATCAGTTTTAAATGAAATTTTTGGAAAAGATAATAGTGAAAATCTAAATATCTTATTATATATTTTAGATAAAGGAAGAATAAATTGTATAAAATATATAGTTGCTGAGTATTTAAAAATTTATTACAGAAAGAATAGAATTTTAGATGTAAAAGCTACTTTTACAAAAGAATTAACTGATGAACAAAAGAAAAAACTTATTGATAAATTATCTCAAAAAACTGGAAAAGAAATCAATCTTGAAATAAAAATTGATAAAGATATTCTAGGTGGTGGAATCATTAAAATAGGTGATAAAATCATTGATGGTTCTATCCGTAGAGAGTTAGATAATTGGAAAAAAAGTTAAGGTCTTAAATGGAGGTGTAACAATTTGAATATTAGACCAGAAGAAGTAAGTTCTATTATAAAAAAAGAAATAGATAATTACAAAAAAAGTTTAGAAATAAAAACTTCTGGAACAGTTCTTGAAGTAGGAGATGGTATTGCAAGAATTTTTGGTTTAAGTAATGTCATGTCTGGAGAACTTCTTGAATTTCCTCATGGAGTAATGGGAATGGCTCTGAATCTTGAAGAAGATAATGTTGGAGCTGTTATCCTTGGTAATGCCTCTCTTATAAAAGAGGGAGATGAAGTAAGAGCAACTGGTAAAGTTGTATCTGTTCCTGCTGGTGAAAATTTACTTGGTAGAGTAATCAATGCCTTAGGAGAACCTATTGATGGTAAAGGTGAAATTCATGCTGATAAATATATGCCTATTGAAAGAAAAGCATCAGGTATCATAGCAAGACAGCCAGTATCTGAACCTTTACAAACAGGTATAAAATCAATAGATGGTATGGTTCCTATTGGTAGAGGACAAAGAGAACTTATTATAGGAGATAGACAAACAGGTAAGACTGCAATAGCTATTGATACTATAATCAATCAAAAGGGACAAGATGTAAAATGTATCTATGTTGCAATAGGACAAAAAAGATCTACTGTTGCTCAAATATATAAAAAATTAAGTGATTTAGGTTGTATGGATTATACAATAATTGTAGCTGCAACTGCATCTGAAGCAGCTCCTTTACAATATATGGCTCCTTACTCAGGTGTAGCTATTGGAGAATATTTTATGGAAAAAGGAGAACATGTTTTAATAATCTATGATGATTTATCTAAACATGCTGTTGCTTACAGAGAAATGTCTTTACTACTTAGAAGACCACCTGGACGTGAGGCTTATCCAGGAGATGTATTCTATCTACATTCAAGATTACTAGAAAGAGCTGCAAAACTTTCTGATGAATTAGGTGGAGGTTCAATTACTGCCCTACCAATTATTGAAACACAAGCAGGAGATGTATCTGCATATATCCCTACCAATGTTATATCAATAACTGATGGACAAATATTCTTGGAATCTCAATTATTTAACTCTGGTTTTAGACCAGCAATAAATGCAGGAATATCTGTTTCAAGAGTTGGAGGAGCTGCTCAAATTAAGGCAATGAAACAAGTTGCATCTAAAGTTAAACTTGAACTTGCTCAATATACAGAACTTTTAACATTTGCTCAATTTGGTTCTGATCTTGATAAGGCAACAAAAGCTCAACTTGAAAGAGGACATAGAATAATGGAAATATTGAAACAACCTCAATATCATCCATTTGCAGTTGAAAGACAAGTTGTATCTTTTTATACAGTTATAAATGGACATTTAGATGATATAGAAGTTTCTAAAGTTAGAAGATTTGAAAAAGAATTACTTGAATATTTAAAAGCTAATACAAATATTCTAACTGAAATAGCTGATAAAAAAGCTTTGGATAAAGACTTGGAAGAAAAATTAAAAGAAAGTATTTCAAACTTTAAAAAAAGTTTTAACTAAGGAGTAAACTATGCCTGGAATGAAAGAAATTAAGAGTAGAATCAAATCAGTTCAGTCTACTCGGCAAATTACAAATGCTATGGAAATAGTTTCTACAACTAAATTTAAAAGATATTCAAAATTAGTTACTGAATCAAGACCATATGAAGAAAGTATGAGAAAGATTTTAGGGAATATTGCTTCAGGAGTTAAAAATGAAGGACATCCTCTTTTTGACGGAAGAAAAGAAGTGAAAAGTGTAGCTATAATAGTTATAACATCTGATAGAGGACTTTGTGGAAGTTTTAACAGTTCTACTCTTAAAGAACTAGAAAAATTAGTTGAAAAAAATAAAAATAAAAACATTAGTATTATTCCATTTGGAAGAAAAGCTATTGATTTTATTACAAAAAGAAACTATGATTTTTCTGAATCTTTTTCAAAAATTTCTCCTGATGAAATGAATAAGATTGCTGGGGAGATTTCAGAAGAAGTGGTTGAAAAATATAATAATCATATCTATGATGAAGTTTATGTAATCTATAATAAGTTTATATCAGCTTTAAGATATGATTTAACTTGTGAAAGAATAATTCCAATAGCAAGACCAGAAGTTGAATTAAATAGTGAATATATATTTGAACCAAGTACTGAATATATATTGTCAGCACTTTTACCAAGATTTATAAACTTACAAATATATCAAGCTATTTTAAATAACACTGCCAGTGAGCACTCAGCCAGAAAAAACTCAATGAGTAGTGCTACTGACAATGCTGATGAAATGATAAAAACTTTGAATATAAAATATAATAGAAATAGACAATCTGCTATTACTCAAGAAATAACTGAAATAGTAGGAGGAGCATCTGCTTTATAAAATTAAAGTATAAAGTAAAAATGGCTCATTACTAGCTAAATTTCTTAACGATAAAAAATCAAGAATTCGCTGTAAATTCGACCAACTCGCTAACAAGTTAGCTCAAACATGTCGAGATTTACTCGGCTCATTCTATTTGATTTTTTATCTAAAATTTAGAATGTAATTCACTCATTTTTACTTGTATAATCTTAAAAGATAATACTCAAGAATTATCTATATTTTTATAAAGTCAGAAATAAAAAAGGTAAGGAGGCAATAATAGGTGAACAAAGGAACTATAACACAAATTATAAGTGCCGTTGTAGACGTTGCTTTTAAAGATGAGTTGCCTGCAATATATAATGCTTTAAAAGTAAAATTAGAAGATAAAGAACTTGTTCTAGAAGTTGAACAACATCTTGGTAACAATGTTGTAAGAACTGTTGCTATGGATTCAACTGATGGATTAAAAAGAGGAATGGAAGTTATAGATACAGGTAAACCAATTACAGTACCAGTTGGTAAAGCTGTTCTTGGTAGAATATTAAATGTTTTAGGAGAACCTGTTGATAATCAAGGTCCTATAAATGCTGAAACATTTTTACCTATTCATAGAGAAGCACCAGAGTTTGATGACTTAGAAACTGAAACTGAAATATTTGAAACAGGAATAAAGGTTATAGACTTATTAGCACCCTATATTAAAGGTGGAAAAATAGGATTATTTGGTGGAGCTGGAGTAGGAAAAACCGTTTTAATAATGGAACTTATCAACAACATTGCAAAAGGACATGGAGGAATTTCAGTTTTTGCAGGAGTTGGTGAAAGAACAAGAGAAGGTAGAGACTTATATGGTGAAATGACTGAATCAGGAGTTATCACAAAAACAGCTCTTGTTTATGGACAAATGAATGAGCCACCTGGAGCAAGACTTAGAGTTGCATTAACAGGATTAACTGTTGCAGAAAACTTTAGAGATAAAGATGGACAAGATGTTCTTCTATTTATAGATAATATATTTAGATTTACACAAGCAGGTTCAGAAGTTTCAGCTTTACTTGGAAGAATACCATCAGCCGTTGGATATCAACCAAATTTAGCAACTGAAATGGGGGCTTTACAAGAAAGAATAACATCTACAAAATCTGGTTCAATTACATCAGTACAAGCTGTATATGTACCAGCAGATGACTTAACTGACCCAGCACCAGCTACAACTTTCTCTCACTTGGATGCAACAACAGTTCTTTCAAGAAATATTGCATCATTAGGAATATATCCTGCTGTTGACCCATTAGATTCAACATCTAAGGCTCTATCAGAAGATGTAGTTGGAAAAGAACATTATGAAGTAGCTAGAAAAGTGCAAGAAGTTTTACAAAGATATAAAGAACTTCAAGATATAATAGCTATCTTAGGTATGGATGAATTATCTGATGAAGATAAACTTACTGTATCGAGAGCTAGAAAAATTGAAAGATTTTTCTCTCAACCATTTTCTGTTGCTGAACAATTTACTGGAATGGAAGGTAAATATGTTCCTGTAAAAGAAACAATAAGAGGATTTAGAGAAATTTTAGAAGGAAAACATGATGATATTCCTGAACAAGCATTCCTATATGTTGGTACAATAGAAGAAGCAGTTGCTAAAGCAAAAGATTTAGCAAAATAAGGAGGGAATATGCCTAGTTTTAATGTTAGTGTTGTGACTCAAGTTAAAAAAATATTAGAACAAGAAGCTGGATATTTAAGACTTAGAACCTCTGAGGGAGATATAGGGATCTTACCTAATCATGCTCCTTTTGTAGCTGAACTTTCAATGGGAAAAATGGAAATAGAAAGTCCTAATAAAGATAAAAGAGATATCTATTTTTTATCAGGTGGATTTTTAGAAATTTCTAATAATCAAGCAACTATAATTGCTGATGAAATTTTCTCAATAGAAGAAATTGATGTTGAAAGTGAACAAACTCTAGTTGAAAATTTAAAAAAAGAATTAGAAAAACTTGAAACTGATGAAGAAAAGAAAAAACTTCAAAAAAAATTAAAAATTTCTTTAGCAAAAATAGAGGCTAAAAGCAATTAATAGTTAGGAGGTTTTATGAAATTTCATTTTTTACATGAAAATTTTAATGTTTTAGACTTAGAAAAAAGTATTAAATTTTATGATGAAGCTCTTGGGCTAAAAGTTGTAAGAGAAAAATTTGCAGAAGATGGAAGCTATAAAATAGTCTATTTAGGTGATGGTGTAACTCATTTCCAATTAGAATTAACTTGGCTTGCTGATAGAACAGAAAAATATGATTTAGGTGACGAAGAATTCCATTTAGCTTTTGAAGTTGATAACTATGATGAGGCTTTTAAAAAGCATACAGAAATGGGTTGTGTTGTTTTTGTTAACGAAAAGATGGGAATATATTTTATAACAGACCCTGATGGATACTGGTTAGAAATCTTACCACCTAAAAAATAAAATACATGGGGCTATTATTTAAGATAGCCTCATTTTTTTAATATTGACAAGATTTATAAAAAATGTTAAAATCATGTTGGATTAAACCATCAAGAGAGATTGAGGGACAGGCCCGTTGAGATCTCAGCAACCTACATAGAATGTGTGGTGCTAATTCCTGATAGATGGAAAAGATTATAATACATCTCTCTATCTGGAATTGGATAGAGTTTTTTTATTTTAACATTTTATTTATTTTTAAGGAGGAAAAAAATGAAAAAGTTTACATACTTTACTTCTGAATTTGTTTCACCAGGACATCCAGATAAAGTTTCAGATCAAATATCAGATGCAGTATTAGATGCATGTTTAAAAGATGACCCTAATTCAAGAGTTGCTTGTGAGGTTTTTTGTACTACTGGATTAGTTGTTGTTGGAGGAGAAATAACAACATCAACATATATTGATGTGCAAGATATAGTTAGAAAAAAAATTGATGAGATTGGTTATAGACCTGGAATGGGATTTGATTCTAACTGTGGTACTTTAAGTTGTATCCATGCACAATCACCTGATATCGCTATGGGAGTAGATATTGGTGGAGCAGGAGATCAAGGTATAATGTTTGGTGGAGCTGTTAGAGAAACAGAAGAACTTATGCCATTAGCACTTGTATTATCAAGAGAAATATTAGTAAAACTTACTAATATGATGAAGAATAATGAAATTAAATGGGCAAGGCCAGATCAAAAATCACAAGTTACTTTAGCTTATGATGAAAATGGAAAAGTTGACCATGTTGATTCTATCGTTGTATCAGTACAACATGATGAAGATGTTAGCCATGATGAAATTGAGAAAACAGTTATAGAAAAAGTTGTAAAACCTGTTTTAGAAAAATATAATTTAAGTTCTGATAATATAAAATACTATATTAATCCTACTGGAAGATTTGTAATTGGAGGACCTCATGGGGATACAGGACTTACTGGTAGAAAAATTATAGTTGATACTTATGGTGGATATTTTAGACATGGTGGTGGAGCTTTCTCTGGTAAAGACCCTTCAAAAGTTGATAGATCAGCTGCTTATGCTGCTAGATGGGTAGCTAAAAATATTGTTGCTGCAGAACTTGCAGATAAATGTGAAATACAATTATCTTATGCAATAGGAGTTCCAAAACCTGTTTCAATTAAAGTTGATACTTTTGGAACTTCAAAAGTTGATGAAGATAAAATTTCAGAAGCTGTATCAAAAGTATTTGATTTATCTCCTAGAGGAATTGAAAAAGCTCTTGAATTGAGAGAAGGAAAATTTAAATATCAAGATTTAGCTGCATTTGGACATATTGGAAGAACTGATATTGATACTCCTTGGGAAAGATTAAACAAAGTTGATGAACTAAAAAAAGCTATTAATTAAAAAATAAAAGGGCTGTTATAGATATGTGACAAGCCCTTTTATAAAATCTTATTGTTTTTCTTCATTGACATTTTCTTCAGTTATAGTAACTTCAATCTTCTTATAATCTTCAATATTAAAATTTTCTACTATAATAGAATTTAAAAGTTCTCCATTGACATTACCATTTATTATGATTTTATGTCCTACAAATAATTTTTTATCATCAAAAGTTGCAATAAATTCACCATCAGGATTAATCTTTAAAGAAAGAAGTTCAATTTTAGCAATAAAATACCATTTCCAAATCTTTATAAATTTAAACATTCCTTTTAAATTTTTTCTCAATTCATTAGCTAAATCAACTAAATTTTCAGCAGCATAAAGTTTTAATTTTTTATCCCATTCTTTTTTGTTGACAACCAATTTTTCAAGAGTATTAAAATATGCTCCTATTTTTTCTAATGCTTTAACACGAGTATTTTCCCCAATATTTAAAGATACTTCTATTAGCTTTTTAGAGCTTAACCATTCAATTTTTGAGAAGAATTCTTTTAAATTTTTATCTAAAGTAAATTTTCCTAAATCTGGGTCTTCTATTACAATAGCAGCCTTTTGTTCACACTCGTTTAAAGTTTCCTTTAATACTTCATTTTCAATATCTCTTTCCAAAACATCTATAAGTAAAAAAGTATTAGTATCTATTTCTTTAACTTTTAAATGATATATATGATATTTTTCTATATTATAAATAAAATTTTTCTTGCTTTCCTCTATTGTAACTGACCATTCAATTTTAGCCTTAGATTTAATTAATTCATTAGTGGTACAATCAATATATGCAATAAGCTCTGCATTTGCAACTAATAAATCTCTATTTTCAGAAGTTATTTTTGAAGTAAAAGTTCCCTTTAAATTTATAAGGGCTATTATTTCTTTTTCCTTTTCAATTTTTTCTACTATATTGTTTTTTTTATTTAATGGAAATTCTTGTTCTGACATTTCTATAACTCCTTTAATATTCTTTTAATTATATATTATTATACCATAAAAGGAGCATATTTTCATAAGTTTTTTATATTTAAACTAAAAATCCCACAGAAAACTCTGTGGGAAAATATTGTATATACTTTTGTAATTAACGTTTTGAGAATTGTGGAC
>ERZ773035.2853-NODE-2853-length-10785-cov-11.089189_pt1 | contig 10785 bp, 8 predicted proteins | sample MGYA00511487_ERZ773035 | MGnify/ENA primary metagenome ERZ773035 (study PRJEB29015, sample SAMEA2737985) | human oral metagenome | biome: human oral; feature: human-associated habitat; material: dental | place: China | collected 2024 ...
GCAGATTTGCAACAGCTCAAAACACACAGCGACGGACTGTCGCAGATTTGCAACAGCTCAAAACACACAGCGACGGACTGTCGCAGATTTGCAACAACTCAAAACACACAGCGACCGGCTATTTGAGGCGCTTGACGGGCGCAACCTCGCTGAGGTCGACGGTGACGGTGACGCCGATCTGCTCAATGAACAGTCGGAGGCGGTTGCGACCGACCTTTTGGATAACGCCAGAGACCTGCTTCAGGGCGCCACTGAGGATCTCGACCTCCTCGCCCACCGTGAGCGGATGGTTGGCGGCCTGCTCCAGGAAGGCACGGATGGCCTCGATCTCGGACGGCTGCACGATGGCGGGCCGACCGTTATAAAAGACGACCCGAGCCACGCCGTAGATCTGGCGCACGAAATTCAGGGCCTCCGTTTCGGTCGAACGAACGAAGACGTAGGAGATAAAGAGGGGCTTGTCGACCATCTTGACGCGGTCGGACCAGACCTGGGGCGAGCGGTGCAGAGGCAAGTAGCACTCCACGCCGCGCTCGCGCAGACGCTCCTCGACCTTCTTTTCGGCCCGAGGAGCGGTGTAGAGCACATACCAGTTTTGAGTGCGGGCAGCGCGGATGCGCCTGAGTTCTTCTTCAGTCATTTGTCGTAGCGTGAGAAATAGTAATAGGTGGAGCGCGAGGGGCGGCTCTCGATGCGGTAGCGATTGGAGGCGGTGACGCAGAAGGTGTACTCCCGTTCGGCGTCGGCGTTGATGGGCAGGAACCACTCGTTGGTGCGGATACCGGTGGCCAGGATGGAGCGCGCCGAAGCGAGGTCGATGGAGTCGGCCTGGGCGTAGTAAAGCGTGTAGAGGCAGTCGGGCGAGCCCTCCCAACGCAGGCGTAGTCCGCCGCGCTCACGGGTGACGTGCACCTCTTGCGGCTCGCAGGGGGCGGCGTGCGTGGAGCTCATCCAAGTCAGGGGTGGCAGCTGGGCGGGATACTTGAAGAAGCGGTTCTTGAGCTCGTTGTACAGCCCCTTCTCGTTGCCGATGACGAAGCCCGCGCGGAAGAAGGCGCAGCCCTTGCCGCCCTGTTTGCGGACGTAGGTGATCTGGTCCGAGATGTCGGAGAGGTTCCAGTCGCCCTCGCTGCGGCTCAGGCGATAGGCACCGAGGCCAGCCACCATGTTGCGCTGCCCGGACTGCTCGAGCCAGGTGCTGACAAAGGGATAGAAGTCGCTGCGGCGATAGTACATCATGGGCACGATCATGTCCTGCTTGCCGGCCTGAAGCCAGGCTTTGGGGTCTTGGAAGACGTCCTCATAGGCCGTCCATTTGGCGTTCGGCGTGCGACCCGACTTGCTGTATTTGCCCAAGGGCGAGCTACTGACCTGCACCCAGGGCTTGAGCTGCTTCACACGGTCGTGGATGCGGCTCATGAGGCGGTTGATGTTCCCGCGGCGCCAATCATTGAGCCGTTGGCCGCGACCGTAGCGACGGTAGGATTCGTTGTCGGGGAAGGTGGCGGCATTCTCGGGGTAACGGATGTAGTCGAACTGGATGCCGTCGATGTCATAGTTGCGGACCACCTCATCGACGAGCGAGAGGAGATAGTCGGTCGTGCCGGGCTGTCCGGGGTCGAGGTACCAGCTGCCGCGATGTTGGAGGCAGAGCTCAGGGTGGCGACGCACCACGGACGCTCCGCCCTGCTCGCGCACCATCCGCTCCGTTCCGACGGGGAAGGTGACGAAGAAGGCATGACACTCCATGCCCCGCTTGTGACACTCCTCGACGACGAAGGCCAGCGGATCGTAGCCCGGCCACTGCCCGTACGACCCAGCAAAGACGGCCGAGAGCGGCTCGATCTTGGAGCGATAAATGACGTCGCCACGTAGGCGGGCTTGCACGAAGACGGTGTTGAAGTTCGCCTCATGCAGTCGGTCGAGGATATTGCGCAGCTCCTGCTTCTGTCGTTCGCGCCCGTCCCAGTCGGAGGCCGTGCGCGTAGGCCAGTCGAGGCCGTAGATCGTGGTCAGCCAGACAGCGCGAATCTCCTGTTTCGGATACTCGTCCTCCGCTCCCATGGCCATCCCTATGCATAGGCACCACAGCATCATCCACCATGCGATCCTTTTCATTCTTATCGGTAGTCAGTTGTTGGGAAGCAAAAGCCTACGCCCCGTTGAAAACAAAGAGGGGGCGTATGGTTATACGTCCCGATGAAATACAAGTAGGGGCGTATGCATATCATACACCCCCACAAGTACACTGGTTATACATCAATGGTTCGACAGATAGCGTTCCACCTCGATGGCCGCACGGCAGCCAGCTCCGGCTGCGGTCACAGCCTGACGGTAATGCGGATCAGCCACATCGCCGGCAGCAAAGACGCCCGGCACATTCGTGCGCGGCGTGCCCGCTTCGGTGATGATATAGCCCGTTTCGTCCGTCTTGATCCACTGCTTGAAGATGTCCGAGTTCGGTTTGTGGCCAATGGCTAAGAAGAAGCCATCGATGGCAATATCCACCTGCTCCTCATCTGGCTCGCCCTTACGCTTCACAAGATGCGCACCTTCCACGCCGCCTTCGCCAAACAGTCCGAGGGTGTTGTGCTCAAACAGCACGGTGATGTTGGGCGCGTTCATCACACGATCCTGCATCACCTTCGAGGCGCGCAGATAGGGCTTGCGAACGATCAGATAAACGTGCGACGCGAGGCCAGCCAAGTAGAGCGCTTCCTCACACGCCGTGTCGCCACCGCCGACCACGGCCACCTTCTTCTTGCGATAGAAGAAACCGTCGCAGGTGGCGCACGCCGAAACGCCCATTCCGGCATATTTCTGCTCGTCGGGCAGCCCCAGATACTTGGCCGAGGCGCCCGTGGCGATGATCAGCGCTTCAGCCTCGATGACCTTCTCGCCGTCGATAGTGATCTTGTACGGTGCCGCCGAAAGGTCGGCCGCCGTGGCGATGCCCGCACGAATGTCGGCGCCGAAACGTTCGGCTTGACGTCGCATATCGGCCATCATCTCCGTGCCCGTGATGCCGTCGGGATAGCCAGGGAAGTTCTCCACTTCCGTCGTCGTTGTCAGCTGTCCACCCGGCTGAATGCCTTCGTACAGCACCGGTTGCAGGTTGGCTCGCGACGCGTAGATAGCAGCCGTGTATCCGGCCGGCCCGGAGCCTATGATCAGGCAACGCACTTTCTCATTTTCCATATTCTCTTTCAAATCTTTCTCGTTTGGGGTTATTGTTAATCTGTTTATCTCGAAAACTCCTCGAGGAACTTCATGTATAACGGAACACTCTGTTCGATCCATTCCTCAGATGAGTTCAATTCAATGCCATAAAAGACAAACGGCGGACAGTAATCAGCCTTCACATATTCAAAAGTCAGCTCGAATGGGCGTGTCAGCTCCTCTATCGTATACCGGTATTTGCCCGAGGCCGCATACTCATGCTCGTCGATACCGGCGGTGATGGCCAGGGCGATCTTCTTGCCACCCATCTTGTATCCACTCTGGCTACCGTACGCCCAGCCATAGGTCAAGACCTCGTCAAGCCATGTTTTGAGCAACGGCGGGCAATTGAACCAATACAAGGGGTACTGAAAAACGATACGCTCATATCGCTCCATCAATTGTTGCTCCGCAGCCACGTCAATCTTCCCATCCGGATAAGCCTCGTACAGCTGATGTACCTCATACTTGTCCGGATGCTTTTGCAGCTCCTCTACCCATCGCTTGTTGATGAGCGATTCATTGAGATGAGGGTGCACAACAAGAATCAGCGTCTTCATCTTATCGCAAATCTATCTCCGTCACCCCGGGATATTCCGCCCGGTTGAAGGTAAAGGTCTTGTCAGACGGATTGACGCCCGTCTGCATACGACTAATGCGAATCACGCTGCGCATGCCATTCTTCATCGTCACCGTCAGGCGCGCCGGCAGCGACGTGCTACGTTCGAGCTGAACCTCTACGCGGGCGATGTCGCTACGGCCGCGCGGTGTGAGCGCCACGTCGTCCGCCATGCGACCGTTGCCGGCTGTGCTCGCACCGATGTACGAGGCCGTGAACTTCTTCTTATAGGTACGCAACAGGGTGAGCGGGTTGGTCGATTCCAGCTCGTCGCCCGTCGGCGTAGAGAGGTTCACCTCCTTCGATCGCACCATGTAGGTCCACTGCGTCGATCCGTTGTACCACGTGCGTATGTCGGGCGTCACTAACGCGAACTTGTTGCCCTTCATGCGAATCGTGCCCTCGAAACTCTCTGCCACGCCCGTCTTCTCGTGACGTACGTTAGCGGCGAAAGTGGCTTGTATGCCGTTCGATTTCTCGTACGCTGCTGCGGCTTTGTCGAGCAACGCTTCGGCCTTCTGTGCCGAAAGGCTTCCGGCGACGCAGAGCGTTGCCAAAAGCATGCCAATCATTCGTCTCATCATTTGATCGTGTTTAGTTTCTGTTCCAATGAATAAATGTCTTGTATCAACACCTGACGCGCCTTACTACCTTCGTATGGCCCAACGATGCCCGCGCCTTGCAGCTGATCCATAAGCCGACCGGCGCGATTGTAACCGATAGAGAATTTACGCTGGATAAGCGATGTGGAGCCTTGCTGCTGGCTGACGACCAGCCGGGCGGCCTCGTCAAAGAGCGGATCGCGGTCGGAGAGATCGCTGGCGACCGACTTGCCGTCGTCTTCGCCTTCAGGATCGTACTCCGGCAACTCATGCGCTTTGGGATAGCCCGGCTGTGCGCCGATGAACTCGGAGATAGCCTCCACCTCGGGCGTGTCGACAAAGGCGCACTGTACGCGCGTCATGTCGCTGCCCTGCGAGAAGAGCAGGTCGCCACGGCCGATCAGCTGATTGGCGCCGGGCGAGTCGAGGATGGTGCGCGAGTCGATCATCGACGATACGCGGAAGGCCACCCGCACGGGGAAGTTGGCCTTGATCGTACCCGTGATAATGTTTGTCGACGGTCGCTGGGTGGCAATAACCATGTGAATACCCACGGCGCGCGCCTTCTGTGCGATGCGGGCGATGGGCATTTCGATCTCGCGCCCGGCGGTCATGATCAGGTCGCCGAACTCGTCGATAATAACAACGATGTAAGGCATGTATTCGTGTCCCTTGTCTGGACTGAGGCGACGGTTGATGAACTTTTCGTTGTAGTCTTTGATGTTGCGCACATGGGCCCGCGTGAGCAGTTCGTAGCGGTTGTCCATCTCCTTGCAGAGGGAGTTGAGCGTGTGCACCACCTTAGTGAAGTCCGTGATGATCGGCTTCTCCTCGTCCGGGAGCTTAGCTAAGTAGTGGCGCTCGATCTCGGCGTAGATGCTGAACTCGACCATCTTCGGGTCGACCAAGACGAGCTTCAGTTCGGCCGGATGCTTCTTGTAAAGTAGCGACGTGATGATGGCGTTCAGCCCGACCGACTTTCCCTGACCCGTCGCACCGGCCATAAGCAGGTGGGGCGCCTTGCAGAGGTCGAACATGAAGACTTCGTTCGTGATCGTCCGGCCCAAGGCCACGGGCAGGTCGTATTTGCTTTCGATAAACTTCCGCGAGCTGATGACCGACTGCATAGAGACGATCTGCGGATCCTTGTTGGGCACCTCGATGCCGATCGTACCCTTGCCCGGCATGGGCGCAATGATGCGTATTCCAAGCGCCGAAAGATTCAGCGCGATGTCGTCCTCGAGGTTGCGGATCTTGGAGATGCGCACGCCCTGCGCCGGCACCACTTCGTAGAGCGTGATGGTCGGCCCCACCGTCGCCTTGATTGACGAGATACTGATGCCAAAGTTCTCGAGTGTCTGCTTGATGCGCTTTTGGTTTTCGCTCTGCTCCTCCATGTCGATCGGCTTGTCGTTGCGGTCGTACTTCTTGAGCAAGTCGAGCGACGGGAAGTGATAGTTCGACAAGTCGAGCCGCGGATCGTATTCGCCCAGCTCGGCCACCACCTCGGCGGGCGTGGCGGGCTCTTCCTCACGCGGCACTTCGACGGTGAAGATCGTCGGTGCTTCCACCGCCTCAGCCTCGCGACGGCCGTTCGACGCGATAGGCGTCGCCGCTATCTCGTCCTCATCGTCCTCGCCCAGCGCATAGCCCTCATCTTCCACCGAGGGGCCCTCGCGCCGCGGCGCCGCGGCCGGCTTCGTGTCTGCTTCCTTATTATAGGTCGTGGGTGCAGGTTCCGAGGGTGTCGTTTCACGCTTGGCTTTTTCCTCAGCCTCCGCCTCGCGACGGGTGCGCCGAGCCTCGCGACTGCGCTGCCACTTCTCGCCAATCAGGCTCCATCCGCCCACCAATTGTCGTTGCATGAAGGGTATCACCAAGCTACTCGTAAAGACAGCGATCAGGATGGCCGTGATGAGCAGCAGCAGCACCGTGCCGGGCATCCCCAGGTTGCGCGTAAGCATCTCTGCCAGATACCACCCGTGCCGCCCGCCGGGGTAGAGAAACGACGTCCCCACGGTCGATGCGAAGGCCAGCGAGAGGAAGACGGACGACCAGATCATCATCGAGCTGCACAGCAGGAACCGCTTCAGCAGCGACATCCGGCAGACGCGCATCAGCCACAGCCCCGCCGAACCCAGGAAGAAGAGCATGAAGAACGACGGCACGCCGAACCAGCGATTCATCACCGTCTCGGCCACGTACGCCCCGCGCACGCCCGCCCAGTTCTCTACCTTGGCATGATCCGCCGGCAAATCGCTCAGCGGCATGCTCTCCACCACGCTCTGATCCGCCCCGCCCGTGAAGAGGAACGACGTCATGGCGATACCCAGATACATCACCACGAAGCACACGATGAGCCCCGTGAGAAACCACACCCGCTCGCTCGAAAAAAACGAACGCAGCGCGTCCTCCCACGAGCCGTTCGACCCGCTTCGTTGTCTCTTTTTACCTGTCTTTTTAGTCATATAATCCGTGTAATGCCGGCTCCGGGGCCTGTTTGATTGTGGTTGTTCAACGTGAAAAATAGAGGCGCCCCGCGCACTTGAGCGGCCAAAGATACGTCTGCCTTCCAATTCGCCGAAAGTTTCGCCGCGCCCCCTCCTCCCCCTCCGGCGGCCCGAAAAACGCCCTCCGCGGCGCATCGACGCCCGTCCACGCCCCGTCCTTCCGCTTGGGGGGCCATCGGCGACCGTCGGAGTCTCCCAAAGTCACATGGCCGGCCATCGACGCGCGCCGAAGCCCCCTCATGTCACCTGAAATGGCATTCATCCCTGTATAGTTTCCCATTCTCTACGCATACTTTCTTATACACGCTATATGATCCTACCCATTTATAGCACATCAACATAGACCTACTGTATAATCGTTCTGTCTGATGGATTATTCGCTTATACATACTGTTTAAGTATTCAATCCGATATAAAAATGACTCATACAGTATGTGTGAGCCATTTTTCTATCTTCATTTTTACCTATACACTATGTATAAGCCATCTATCTGATAGATTTTATATTCGCACATAGTGTATGAGTATAAAATCCAGCGTATTTTATAGCGATACACTATGTCTAAGTCATATTTCTGTCAGAAATAAAATCAATACATCAGTCGATGCCCCCTAATGTGACATGATGAGGATTCGGTGCCCGTCGATGGCCGGCCACGCAACTTTTGGAGACTTCGACGGCCGCCGATGGCCCCCCGAGCGAAACGACGAGGCATAAACACGCGTCGATGGGCTGTCCGAAAACGTTTTGGGGGCTCGACAGGCGTCCGAGGGCGAAAATGGCGGATTTGTGCGTTTGGATTTAAGATCTACATTTGCCGCCGTTTCGATCGGGGCATGACACCTCGGCAGCGAAACGGTCCCATAGCTCAGTTGGTTAGAGCACCTGACTCATAATCAGGGAGTCCTTGGTTCAAGCCCAAGTGGGACCACATGAGACAAAATGGCATTTGAACAAAATGCCTTTTTTATTGCTTGACAATGGACAGAGAAACAACCGTTACGTATCACGAAGAAAAGGGTCTGTCGATCGGCGATGTAGAAGCGCTCGTGTTTGGCCGCGGACGGCTCAACATCACGGCGGAATCGCTTCAAAAGGTGGATCGCTCGTACGATTTCCTCCGAGAATTTTCCAAAGACAAAGTCATTTACGGCATCAATACGGGCTTCGGCCCGATGGCGCAGTATCGCGTGGACGACGCGGCGCTCGAACAACTCCAATACAACATCATTCGTAGTCACTCCACGGGCGCCGGGCGTCCGCTGGAATTGCGCTGCGTGCGCGCGGCCCTGCTGGCCCGACTCGTGACCTTTTTGCAGGGTCATTCGGGCGTACACCGCGACCTACCCCTGTTGCTCCACGAGTTTTTCGAGCGCGACATCTGCCCGATGATCCCCGAGCACGGCAGCGTGGGTGCGAGCGGCGACCTCGTGCAGTTGGCACACATGGCGCTGGCGCTGATCGGCGAGGGGGAGGTTTTCCACCGTGGACTGCTCCGCCCGACGCGTGACGTGATGGAGGAAGAAGGCCTCCGTCCGCTGCAGCTCAGGCTGCGCGAGGGGCTGGCGGCCACGAACGGGACGTCGGTCATGACCGGCATCGGGCTCGTGAATCTCATCGAGGCGCGGCGCCTCGCGGGCTGGGCCGTGGCAGCGTCGGTGATGATGAACGAGGTGGCGGCATCGTACGACGACCTCATGTCGCCCGTGCTCAACGAGGCCAAGCGACACTCCGGACAGCGCCGCGTAGCCGCCGAAATGCGCCGCTGGGCCGAGGGCAGCCGGGCGCTGAGGCAACGCGAAGCGGAGATGTTTCACCGGCACACGGAGGAGGTGTTCGAGCGGAAGGTGCAGGCCTACTATTCGCTGCGGTGCGTGCCGCAGGTGCTCGGGCCGGTGTGGGACACGATCGAGCGGGCCACCGAGGTGCTGATCGACGAGCTGAACTCGGCGTGCGACAACCCGATCGTGGACGCGGAGACGCGTAACGTCTACCACGGCGGCAACTTCCACGGCGACTACGTCTCGCTCGAGATGGATAAGCTCAAGATCGCCGTCACGAAGCTGGCCATGCTGGCCGAGCGGCAACTGAACTACCTCTGTCACGACCGCATCAACGACGGCATCCTGCCGCCTTTTGTCAACCTCGGCATACCGGGGCTAAACTACGGCATGCAGGCAGCACAATTCACGGCCACGTCGACGACGGCAGAGTGCCAGACGCTGTCGAACCCGATGTATGTGCACAGCATCCCGAACAACAACGACAATCAGGACATCGTCAGCATGGGCACCAACGCAGCGCTCTTGGCGCGGCGGGTGGTGGAGAATGCCTACCAGGTAACGGCCATTCTCTTCATGGCCTTGGCTCAGGCGGTGGACTACCTCAAGCTCCAGCCGCAGATGGCGCCTCGCACGCGGACGGTCTACGAGGCCATCCGTGGCGTTTTCCCCGCCTTCACGGACGACCAGCCGAAGTATCGCGAGATCGAGGCGATGGTGGAATTCCTCAAGACAACAGATAGTGAACAACTAAAAACGAACAACTAAAAACGCCGGGTGGGCACCTCAGCCCAAGGCGGTGAATCGTTTTTCCCTTCTTCATTTTTAGATTTTAGTTCAAATGAGAGTACCCGAAAAATATTACGACGAAGTGTTCGACTTCTCCGGCCAGTGGGACGTGCCCTCGAAATGTGGCCTCAAGCTGATCGGCCGCCCTGGCCAACCCGTGACAGTGATCGTCACCGAGCTATATCAAGACAATCCCGGCACATCCGTCACGGCGGCCGGCTACGCGCTGGCGCGGCAAATCTTCGAACGCAAACAGTTGGCGCCGGCCGAGGTGCGCTACTTGGAGTGCAACCCCGACACGCAATCGAAACTCTCGTTCTACGACGAGGAATATTTTGAAGTGACCTTCCCCGAGACGACGGGCGGAAGCGGACGCCCCACGTACCGCCAACTCTCACGCGAGGAAGTGACCGCACTTTTCGACCGACCTCAAGAATGACAATCGTCCCAGACATAGAGCGGCAGCCGGCCGATGTGATCAAGCGCTTTCAGGAGGTGAAGCTCCGGGAAGCGCTTCGTTATGTAGCTGCCCATTCGACCTTCTACCGTCGGCTCTTCCGCGAGCACGGCGTCGACCCGGAGCGGGTGCACCGAATCGAGGATCTGACCGCGATCCCCTTCACCGAAAAGAGCGACTTGCAGCTCCACAACGAGGAGTTCGTCTGCGTGCCTCGCGCCCGTATCATTGATTATATCACCACCTCTGGCACCTTAGGCGACCCGGTGACATTTGCCATGACCGACGCCGATCTGGATCGGTTGGCATATAACGAGCAGATCTCCTTCGCGTGCACCGGTGCGGGTCCGGGCAGCGTCTTCCAGCTGATGACGACGATCGACAAGCGCTTCATGGCCGGGCTGGCCTACTTTCTCGGCATCCGTCGCCTGGGCGCAGGCATCGTGCGCGTGGGTAACGGTATTCCGGAGCTCCAGTGGGATACCATCCGGCGCGTACAACCAGATACGATCATCGTCGTACCCTCCTTTATCCCCCGCATCATCGACTATGCCGAGGCACACGGCATCGATTACCGCGCCAGCAGCGTGCGCCGCGCCGTCTGCATCGGTGAGAACCTCCGCGAACAAGACTTCTCGCTCAACCTCCTTGGCGAGAGCATCCGCCGACGGTGGGACATCGAACTCTTTTCCACCTACGCCTCCACAGAGATGGCCACCACCTTCACCGAATGCCCCTGCGGCTGCGGCGGACACCATCACCCAGAGCTGATTATCTGCGAGCTGATCGGCGACGATGGATTGCCCG
>ERZ773035.2861-NODE-2861-length-10768-cov-10.849342_pt1 | contig 10768 bp, 17 predicted proteins | sample MGYA00511487_ERZ773035 | MGnify/ENA primary metagenome ERZ773035 (study PRJEB29015, sample SAMEA2737985) | human oral metagenome | biome: human oral; feature: human-associated habitat; material: dental | place: China | collected 2024 ...
GGAAATTAAAATATGAGAATAAAAAGAAAAAGAAGTAATAATACCATACTATGGTATTATTACTTCTTTTTCTTTTTCTTATTTTTATCTTTATCTTTATTCTGTTGATAAATCATTTAAAAGTTCCATTGTACCTAATATATTGTATGTTATAGAAGATATCCTTCCTTGATAACCATTATATTTAACATCTGTAATTGTTATATTTGGTCTATTTTTTGTTGTAGATTGTCTTACTACATTTGTTGCATTTAAGTTTGGTGATGAATCTGCTTTTACATTATACCTTACCAAAATATCTTGGAGTTCTTTTGTTGGATAACCATCTTTATCATAAAGATCTGTAAGTTTATATGATGATCTTAAATTTCCTCTATTCCCATCTTTTATATTTAATGTTACATCTATCAATTTTTCTTTTGCTTCTCTATTAACAGAATTTGCATAATTTAAAGCAGATATTAATGTTCCCATTGTTATTCTTTCTCCAAAATCACGAAGAACTGAAGATTTAACACCATTTTTTTGAACTTCTTTATAATTTTGTGAATTTATATCTGTTCTATTACTTGTATCAGAATCTGTTTCCACAAAAAGTGGTGCATTAAATTCTGATACCATATTTTTTGTGTTTTGAGTATAGAAAGTATCTTGTGCATAATCTCTTAATTGATTAAAATAATATGCCATAAATGATAATACAAGTATTCCGAATCAAAATACCTGCTGCTATCATTAAAGCTTTTGATGCATTTTCCATATTATATCTCCTTAAACACTATTTTATTAATTCTACCTGTTTGTGAATCAATTTCTTTTCCTTGTGGATCCCATTTAAAATGTCTTGCTTTTAAATCTGCTGCTGCAGTTTGCCAGATAAATTTTGTCCAATTATTTTTATTATAATCAAAATTTGTATTTTTTCTTTCAAATTTTTGTACACTCAAATTTTTTACAAGTGATACCATTTCATCAAATTCTTTTCTATTACTACTATCTTTAATTGGTCCTATTCTTATTTTTTTAATATCTGTAACTACTTCTTTATCAATCTTTCCGGAAAGATTTAAGTGGTGTTTGTTCACCTAAAGGAAGTGAATTTGCAAATGTATTTTTAAACAAGTTTATGAGATTATTATCTCTTGTTTGTAATACATCTGCTATTGTTTTATCTGTTTTAAGTGCATCTAAATCTCCGAATACCTGCATCAACTTCACCGAATAGCTGGATTAAAATATGAAAGACGTATACTACTCTTAAGTGGATTTTTTAAATAAATCTCTACTGTTATAGCTTTTTCATTTAATCCTGATTCACCTTTTGCAATTATTCTACTAGTCCCTGAAAGTCCCATATTATCCCAAACTCTATTTTCAAGATTTATACTATATGCTAAATTTAAACATGATATTACATCTGTTCCATACATTTGTGCTTTTTCATAAGCTTGAAATTGTTCATTAAATTCTACCACTTTTTCTGATTTTTTAGATTCTAATATCGTTTTTTGTGTTTGTGTATAATTATTAAGTATAAATGTCATTATTGATAATATCAATACTGCAAGAAGTACTCCTGCTGCCATTTTTAAAGCATAAGATGCATTTTCCAAGTTTCTAACTTCCTTTCATTGTACTTAAAGCTTCACCCATACTTACAATACCTATACCAACCATTGGGATTATTAGATATCCAACAAATAATAGTACCATTGGGGCAAAACCTATTGCTTTACCAATTCTTGCTTTTTTAGCTATTAATCTTTCATTTGATTCTTTTCTCTTTTCTTGATAATAAGATCTTTCTGTTTCTAATTCTTCAAACGCATTTTTTATTGGTATTTGATCTACTGCTGCTTGAAGACTTTCTACTATTCTAACAAATTTAGGAAATGTTACATCTTGTTTTAACTGTTCTAATGCTTCATATCCTCCCGATTCAAAGTTATTAACACATTTTGAAACTGCTTCTCTAAATATATTTGAATATCTTTCAATCCATTCAAGCATCATTTCAACATTTATTCTTTCTATTTTCATAAGCATTAATATTAATGTATGGAACTGCATTACTTCATTTTCCATTTCAAGTTCTCTCATCTTAAATTGGAATTTTAAAAGCATTTCTGGCCCATAAAATGCTATAAACCCTATACCTAAAGCAATAACAAGTTCAAACCAAGAGAAACTTTCAGATATAATTACCTTTGTTTTTTCAATTATATTTTTAACATCTGATTCTTTTTCTTTTTCTGATATTTGCTTATATGTTTTAAGTGTTCCCATCTTTTTAAGTATCTTATTTTTAACTGCATCATTTTTAGTATTTAATTCTTTTACAGTTATTCCGATCTTTTATTATAGCATTTATAACTTCATTTTGTCTCTTTGTTTTAGCTATTGCTTTTGCTTCATCAGCTTTTCCGAAGGTTACCTAAAATATTATAATCTGCTGTTGGCTCTGTATATACATAATCTTTTGATATTGCATGAGCCCAGAAAGCTATTAATATTGTTATTAACGCTGCTGCCATAAAAAGAGTAATTTTATTTACATACATCCATTCAAGTTTCATTTTTGATGCACTATCTTTTAAAAGCTTTATCTTTGTTCTATATTCTTTTGTCTTTTTCTTTGGAATAAACAAATCAACAAACTTCTTTATAAGAGGCTTATTATATAACTTATTTTGCCATGGATTTGATGTTGAATTTACACTTTCTACTTTTGCATTGTCTTTTAACTTTCTTACAAATACATATGATACCATTGTTGTAACAATTAATAATATTTGTACAATCATTCCTAGTTTTCCATTATAAAATTGTTTTGTAAATCCGGAATGTTGATATTGCCCATGCTTTAAGTGGTTCTAAGAATAACACTGGTGCTAAGGCTATAAATGATAATGATTGAAATACATAATCAAGTTTATCTCTTTTTAATATTTCTATTTGCATTTCTTGTGTTATATTATTTAAGTTTTTCAAATATAATGAAGAACCATTTTCATCTTTTCTATCACCAAATTCTCTTGTTAAATATGATATACCTGCAAACTCTTTTAAATAATCATTTGGTGCTATATCATAATATTTTTCAAGTTCACTTTCAGGATCATCAGATATAAGTATTTCATGTATCTTTTCACCTTGTCTTGCTATTTCTGGCATAGAATCATCTTGTGCTACTTCATATATTGCTTCTTCAACCATATTATATTCATGGTATGCATGTCTTATTTCCGCAAAGAATTCTATTTGTTCTCTTAAAAGTTTATTTTCAATCTTATCAACAGCTCCTGATATAAGTGTTTCAATCAAAAATATTAATAAAAGAATTAATGTTGCCATAAGTAATCTATTACCATTTGTAAATAGTGCTATTGCAACAATTGATAATATAATTGTTGGAAGTATTCTTGATAATATTTTAGCTGTTTGTTCACGAGTTAAATATTCATCTCCAAGGTTTATAATTTCAATTCTTCTTCTTAATTTTTCAGTATATCTTTTAATACCAGGTACTGCCATACAGAACAAATAAAATCTTTGGTAAAAGATTTCCATAGAATATCTTTTTGATTGAGTACCTTGTACCAGATTTCTTAAATATTTTGTTTTCTTATTATTAGCTTTTCTTTGTATATATATAAATAGTATTACTATTACTAAAAATGCTATTCCTACCCCTCCTAATAGGATAGGAAGTATATTATTAGGCACAAAATACCTCCTTTTTCATCTTATTTTCTATGCTATTTCATCTTCAAATTCTGGTGATTTTGGAACTTCTATTTTCCAATTATCATATAAGAATTTATCAAATGATGATATATCTGATGTATCCATATTATTTCTCATTTCTCTTATATTATCTGCAGAAATTGGATTTACTAAAACATATCTATCATTTTGGAATTCTAGGATATTTCTATGTTTATACAATTCTCTATTTGTTGTTTTTGTAAAGAATATTGTTGCATTATCCATAAATTTATCTAGTTTTCCTTCTAATGTTTTTTGTTTTCTATGGTCAAATGTATAATCATTTTTATCTTCAATTGGTATACATTCTGTTATTCTTTCAATATATCTTCTACCTCTGAAGTCTTTAACAATATGTATATCAAAGTTTAAAACCCCTACAACCTGTTCTTCTGCTGTTTTTTCATTATTAAACATACCTGTTTTAAGTAGTGAGTTTCTAAGTGCCATTACTAAGTTTGGAAATGTCTTAGCATGGTGTGTAAATAATGTAAACTTAGATGCAACCTGTGCTGCTTGAATCATCCATGCTGCAACAGGGTCTGTCGCAACTTCGCCGTACTATGTTAACAGAACCGTCAGTTTTCTTTTGAACGTCAAGCCCTTCTTGTCCTGATATTGTATCTGTTTCTCTAAAAGAAAGTATATTTCTTGTTGGATATATCTTTCTTAAGTGAAGCTCGAATGCTGTTTCTTGTATACGAAGGTTCATTGTTTCGTAAATGCTTTCAATCATGGCCATAAGCATTGTTGTTTTTCCGAGTACCTTGTTCCCCTGTAAGTGATATAATTCTTGCACCTTTAACAAGGAATCTTATAAGTGCGATTGCATTTTCTTTTCCTTCATATCTAACTATTTGTTCTAGTGTTGCTTTTTGTACGTCAAACTTTCTTACGAAAAATGCCCATGTTTCTGAGAATGTTGGTCTAACTACAACAACACGTGATCCGGTCTTTCATTTCATTGATCTTATAACCATTTGTATCTGATAACTGTCCAGGGTTATTATATTTATATATATTTTGACATACACGTTTTAATTCACTTTCTGTGCCAAAAGATAAAAATGCTAAACGTACAGACACCCCTTTAAAGAATATCCAAATACTATCACATGCACGTGGTACTTTATGTTCCATCGCTTGTTTTAAGTAATCTCCGGTCTGTTTGTGCAACTTGGCTTAAGAAACTTTCTGGAAGCCCAGATACACCACCGTGATACACCGGTCTATGTTCATATCACGAACTTCGTCTATTGAACTATATCCTTTGTATTTTTGATATATTCTTTGAACAACAACATTCATCTTATCTTCAAATGATACATTTAAGTTTTCTGCTTCATATATATTATGAATGTCATCTTCTGTTATAACATATGATGGTTTACTACTTCCATCAACATATTTAAGTTCTGCTAAATTATATTTTTTTATAAGCTCATTTAATGCTTCATATCCAAAGCTTTTTTTATACTCATTTATAAGTATATCAAACTTATCTTGTGCTGTTAAAAGTGATGGTATATCAAATGGTATTGCTTTTGATATGTTTACTTCATTTACCCCATATTCTTTAAAAAGTAAGTCAAATATAAGTTCTTTAACATATTTCTTATCATTAACATCACCATATGTACATCCTTTTAATGCTTTTTTTAGCTCATACTTTTTTTGTTTTCTTCTTTCTAATTCTTCTTCTGATAACCCTATATCATAAAGATTTATTTTTGTTATTTCATCCAATCTCTTTTTGATAAATTGTATCATCATATCTAATGTATATGTTTTATCATCAACATTTATATCTTTTTCTTCTATAGATTCTCTATTTTTCTTAACTCTATTTGCAACAAAAACAGAAAATGCTACGATTACTATAAAAATTAATGCAATATTTATATATGCTTCCATTTTTACCTCTTTTTTCTATTTATCTTTTTTCATATTTTAACTGTTGTATTCTATCAATTATAAGTAAATTTAAATCTTCTACAGTTTTTATTAAATAATTATTCCTATATGATGAATTATCATCATTTAATGTTATAAGTAAATTTACAAGTTTTCCTTCTTGTATTGCTTCCATAAGAAGTGTATTATACACAATTGATGGCATTCCTGGCTTCATTCCTATCTTTCTTGCTATATTATCACAATTATATTTAGAAAATGAATCTTCTCTTGTTAGAAGTGGTATTACTCTATTTTTATTAAGTAATGCTTCATCTATTCCCCATAATTGTATAAATTTATTTATTTGTTCTAATTTTTGTTCCATTGTATATATTACTAAATCTGATGCTTTTAATATTTCATTTATAGCAGGCGTTTTTCTTTCTCCTTTTTGAAGATCTATAAATATAAGGTCATAATACATGTCTGCTATTTTCACCATCTCAAGCATTGGCATAAGTGAATTTTCAAACACTTTTTTGTCTATTGTTTTAAGTCCATATATTATATCAACTCTTCCTACTAAAATAGGTGTAGAGTAACTTTTTACAGTTTCTGGTGAAATCTTATTACTTGCAACTGCTGCTAAAAGTCCTTCAATTCCTGCTGATATATCTACTTTTCCCATATTTATTTTTTTTATAAGTTCATCATTGCTTTCATCTTGTAAAAAAGCTTTTTTCATCATCTCATCTCTAAATGATGCATCAACAATCAAAATCTTTAGATTTCTTTCTATCCCCATCTGTACTGCTGATGTTATAAGAGATGTTGTCTGACTTGTTACCTTACCGATCTTCACTCCAAAAAGTTATTATAGCCATTTTCCCTCCTGCTTAATTCTTTTCTAAAATTTTCATATATTTTGAAACTTCCCTTATTATTGTATTATCAACTAATTCTACTAAGCTTGATAACGCTGTCTTAAATTGACTTGAAAATGGTTTTAAATTTAATCTACGTGCTCTTTGATTTTCATATATTATAGTTAAATCTCCATTATCATATGGGAATGTTATTATGTGTTCTTCATATCTTATATTTAAATCTTTTGTTAAATATGAGATATAATTCATACTTTGTGATGTAATTTTCTTTCCAAATATAACCCTATAAATTTCTCCATCTGAATTATATCCAGCAAATGCTTCAACTGCTTTTTCTAAACTATATATATCAAGTGTTGTCATCATAAACACTTTATCTTCTACACCTAAAGGAATTGAAGCTAATGCTTCCTTATTATCAACATCAAAAAATACGAAATCGTATTTTTTTTCTGTATCTGACATATTTTCTAATATTCCTTCTTGTACAAGTTCATTATAATTACTATATCCAACTGCAATATCAACTTTTGCTTCTGTTGTTATATATTTTTGTCCTTTTGCTGGTCTTGATATTTCTATAGATGGAATAATATATCTTGTTTTTTGTACTTCTGTAAAATCTACAATAAGGCAACTTTTTTGTTCCATTGTTGCTCCTCTTATTATTGTTGCTACATATTTTATTATATCTAGCTTATCCATTCCTCCAACAAAACATAATTTTTTCAAAATTGCCTCCTTGTTATATATATTATATCTATTAATCTTATTTTTAATATTACTATCTTTTTATATACTATTATTTTGCTGCACCTTCTATAAATGTTTGTCTTTTTTCTGCTCTATCTTTTATTTCTTTTTGTACTGCAGAACTAATTCTACTTCTTAATTCTTCTGTTTGTGATGCTTGTAATATTTCATTTATAGGTCTTCTTATTAATGTATGATTATTAAGTGCTGTTCTATATTGTTGTTGTATTGCTGTTGCAATATTAGGATCTTGTACTAATAATTCATAAACTTTATCACTTACAGGATAATTTGCATTTGCTGCTGCTTGTATTCCTGGTTGTGTATAATTTACTGCATATAATTTAGCTCCTTCAACAGAATATGATTCTATAATTGCTGAATTCATTTTTAATATTTCATCTTCTCTTAATTTTAACCATATTGATGTTGAATCTGATTTTTCTACAACTTTTTTAGCTGCTACTATAAAATCTTGTCCATTTGGATATGATATTCTAACATCTATTGTGTCACCTTTTTGTAATTCTGTTGGAAGCATTATCATACTATATTCTACTAATCTATATGTTGAATTTATATTATTTGTATCTGTTACTGCTTCTGATTTTAATGCAAGCATTTTTTCAGTTATTACAGTTCCTTTTGGTATATCAATAGTTGCAACTATAGTTTTATCAGCTTTTGAATCTCCAGTATTACCAGTACTTCCTGTTCCTGAACTTTGATTATTTGATTGTTTATTATCTCCACTAGGCATAATTGTTGATGCAAAATCTTTCTTTCCTGCTTTAGCTGTTAATTTATCATCTTTCTTTTCTAATAATGATGCAACATTTTTACCTGCTGTTGCATTTAAACTTTCTGGTGTTACTATCTTATCTGTTGGTATTGATGTAACAACTCCTTCCATAACTAAATCTTCTGGTTTAACTTCATTATTTGCCTTAATATCTCTTGCTGCAACATAAACTTGTTTTATCTTACCTTTTTCTTTTTTAATTTCCCCATTTAATTTTGTTATTTGCATAAATGAAATTGCTCCTATAATTATTGCAATTACACCTCCTATTAATAATCCAGTTATTAATGAATTTCTTGTTCTTCTTTCAATTGGATTTATAGCCATCTTTCTCCTCCATATATTATATTTATTCGTTTTTTTATCTTTTGTTATACTATATCTAATAATACATAAGATACAATACTTCTATATTAGTTATAATATTATATATCACCTATTTTTTTCAATTAATATACATTAATGTAATATAAAAATAATAAAAAGACCAGTTTTAGCTTTCTAGTCTTTCCTTAAATATTTAAATCCTAAATTGTATATATTAGCATGATTAATTGTATCTTCTAAATAATCAACTATTTTATCTATACTGCTTATATCACTAACAAGCATATATTCTGAATGTTCATCTTTTTGAAGTATAATATTTCTCTCATCTTGCCCTTCTAATAATTCTGCCTGATATACTATTCTTGTAAAAACTGTTCCTTTTTCTTTATCATAATTACTATCTTCATGTAATATAGGACTAATAGTAATATCTAAATTAACCTCTTCTATTGTTCTTTCTTTTACATTTTGAAGGCTTCAAACGACAGAAAAATATAAAAACGGGAGAAATAGACTTTTCACTCGGATGAAATTATTCTAGTAATGTGGGGAAGAGTTTCTACGTCTATAAAAGATTATAATCACGAATACCGACTTCTAAATTTAGGAAGCGAAAAAGACCAAATCTGTTTCTTTTGAATTAATTAGCTACCTTTGCAAACAAAATAAGAACGTATGATAAAGGCTGTAAGACCAAAGAAAAATCTGGGGCAACACTTTTTGACCGATTTAAACATTGCTCGACGCATTGCCGATACGGTTGATACCTGCGAAACTATTCCCATTTTGGAGGTGGGACCGGGTATGGGGGTACTAACACAATTCCTTGTGCGAAAAGAACGAAAAGTGCGGGTGGTGGAAATCGACAGAGAGTCGGTAGTTTATCTGCAAGCACATTTTCCACTGATGCAGGAGGATATCCTCGGCGAAGATTTTCTACGAATGGATCTGAGAACGGTGTTTAACGGCGCATCTTTCGTGCTGACGGGCAATTATCCATACGACATTTCTTCACAAATTTTCTTTAAGATGCTCGATAACAAAGACCTTATCCCATGCTGCACAGGAATGATTCAGCGCGAGGTAGCACTGCGCATTGCTTCAAAACCGGGTAGCAAGGCCTATGGCATTCTGTCGGTACTTATTCAGGCATGGTATGATGTGGAGTATCTTTTTACGGTAGACGAAACGGTATTTAATCCACCGCCCAAAGTGAAGAGTGCGGTTATCCGCATGACTCGTAACAAGGTAACAGACCTTGGTTGCGACGAAGCACTGTTTAAACGAGTGGTGAAAACGGTGTTTAACCAGCGACGCAAAATGTTGCGTGTCAGTTTACGCCAACTTTTCGACAAGAGTTCTTCTCACACAAAATTTTATGCCCAGGAAGTGATGACACGTCGACCTGAACAGCTTTCTGTGTCTGAATTTGTCGAATTGACCAATCAGGTGGAGAGTGAGATGAGACTGCTAGAAACTAAGGATTAGAGGTGAAGGGTTAGGAATTAGAAATGAAGGATGAATGCAATATGAATTATGAATTAAATCAGCTTTCTGCTTTGATAGAGGGAGAATCAGATGAGGTAAGCGTATTGGCAAATGTTGCTGCAGCCTTGCATCATAGCTCCAATCGATTTTTCTGGACTGGCTTTTATTTGCTAAAAAGCGATAATCAGTTGCATCTCGGTCCTTTTCAAGGTCCGCCCGCTTGTTACAAGATTCCGATTGGAAAAGGAGTCTGCGGAACAGCCTTTGCAGAAAAACGTACATATATAGTTCCAGACGTGGAGGCATTTCCCGGGCACATTGCCTGCAGCTCGCTCTCGCGGTCGGAAATCGTTGTACCCATCTTTAATAAAACCGGAGAACCCGTTGGTGTTATTGACATCGACAGCAAAACACCCAATGCTTTCAACGAAACCGATGCCGCTTATCTGAAACAAGTGGCTCACTTACTTAGCCGGCATCTTTATAAATAAAAAGATAAAGGGCACATAAAATAGTGACGCAGCAAGCAGATAGCACCTCAATAGGCTTCTCGATATTTACGCTCGTCTTTATCTTCGAGCATATTGAGGTACGACAAATAACGACTTTCTGAAATATAATGGTTTTCGACAGCTTTAAGAACAGCGCAACCGGGTTCGTGGGTATGCGTGCAGTTATTAAAGCGGCAATCTTTTGAAAACTCGAAAATTTCTTTAAAATAACTTCCCAACTCTTCTTTTTCTATATCAAAAGTACCAAAACCTTTGATGCCCGGCGTATCGATAACATATCCGCCTTCGGGTAGTTGCAGCATCTCGCTGAATGTTGTGGTGTGCGTTCCTGC
>ERZ773035.2862-NODE-2862-length-10766-cov-46.708524_pt1 | contig 10766 bp, 5 predicted proteins | sample MGYA00511487_ERZ773035 | MGnify/ENA primary metagenome ERZ773035 (study PRJEB29015, sample SAMEA2737985) | human oral metagenome | biome: human oral; feature: human-associated habitat; material: dental | place: China | collected 2024 ...
CGGCGGCCAGCGCCGCGATCACGGCCCGCCCCAGGGTCAGCCCGGCCAGCTCGCGGCGTCGGATCCACACGACGACGAGCGCCGCCACGGTCACGACCAGGGGCAGGTACAGGCCGAGCCGGGAGCCCTCGCCCCCCAGCGGCCCGGTCGGCAGCAGGCCCAGCAGCGGCAGCGCCGGCACGGCGCCAGCCTGGACGTGGTCCGGGCTGAAGGTCGTCCCCCGCCCGACGGCGAAGCCCGGCCCCGCCACCCAGGACAAGGCCCACACGACCACGGTGGGGACCCAGCCGAGCTGGAGGAGGATCAGCCCGGCCACGGCGACGATCCCGCCGGCGCTCAGCGCGTCGTGCAGCCGGGACATGCGCCCGGCGCCGCCGATGAGGGCGGCCAGTACCACGAGGCAGGCGACGACGGCCAGGGCCGACGCGGTGGTGCGGGCCAGGACGAGGGCCGGATCCACCCACGGCGGCCGACGGGACCACCGGTCCACGAGCCCCACCGGCAACCGCCCGGCCCGACGCAGGGACCGGGCGACGACGAGGGCGCCGATGACCCCGACGCCCAGAACCGCGGGCCAGGTCCGCGAATCCGCCGGTCCGCTCAGAGCGGCCACCGCCGCCGCCGTGAGCACGGAGGTCGCCACGGTCCACGCGCCCGCGCGGGATCCGCTCAGTCGGGCCCGGCGCACCGAGCTGTGCGCAATGAGAGCCTGCACGAGGGTCACCCCCAGCAGCGGCAGGCCGAGGACGCCGTCGGGCGAGGAGGCCCGGCCGTAGGAGCCGCCCAGGCCCAGACTCCACAGCCCCGTGCCCGCCCGCAGCGCCCTGCCGAGGGACAGGGCGGCGGCCGCGTCCATGGAGGAGGTGGTCACGAAGACGGCGAGCACGGGCAGGAGGACCACGAGCCAGGTGCCCAGGACGAGCTCGACGCCGGCGCGCACGGCGAAGAACCAGTCGGGCGGCACCAGGAGCGCCCGCAGGTCGCCGATCCTCCAGCCGCGCCCGCCGCGCCCGTCGCGGCTGCTGCTCCCGCTGCTCCCATCGCGCCCGAACCCGAACCTCATGCCGTTCGGCCCCCTCGACCGCTCGCGGCGCTCACGCCCGCCCGCCCGCGAGCCCCCGGTAGAGCTCGCGGGCGATGTCGGCGGTCTGGCTGGGAGTGCGACCCACCCGCACGCCCGCCGCCTCCAGGGCGGCCCTCTTGGCCTCGGCGGTGCCCGAGGAGCCGGAGACAATGGCGCCGGCGTGACCCATGGTCCGCCCCTCCGGGGCGGTGAAACCGGCGACGTAGGCGACGACGGGCGTGGTCATGCGCTCGCGGATGTAGGCGGCGGCCCGCTCCTCGGCGTCGCCGCCGATCTCGCCGATCATGACCACCAGGCGGGTGTCGGGATCCGTCTCGAAGGCGGCCAGGGCCTCGATGTGGGTGGTGCCGACCACCGGGTCCCCGCCGATGCCGATGCAGGTGGTGAAGCCGAGGTCGCGCAGCTCGTGCATGAGCTGGTAGGTCAGCGTGCCCGACTTGGAGACCAGGCCGATGGGGCCGGGGCCGGTGATGTCGGGCGGGGTGATGCCGACGTTGGAGCGGGCCGGGGAGATGATGCCCGGGCAGTTCGGGCCGATGACCTGCACGCCGCGGTCGGCGGCGTAGGCACGGGCGTAGGTGGCGTCGGCCACGGGGATGCCCTCGGTGATGACGACGACGAGGCGCATGCCGGCGTCGACGGCCTCGACGATCGCCCCCTTGGCGAAGGCCGGGGGCACGAAGATCACGGAGACGGCGGCGCCGGTAGCCCTTCTGGCCTCGGCGACGGTGCCGTGGACCGGGATCTCGACGGCGCCCGCGCTCACGCCCAGCGGCTCGGCGCCCGGGCCGAGGGGGGTCACGTCGAAGGCGACGGCGGTGCCGGCCTTGCGCGGATTGACACCGGCGACGACCTTGGTGCCGGCGCACAGCATGCGGCGGGTGTGCTTGCGGCCCTCGGAGCCGGTCATGCCCTGGACGACGACGCGGTCGTTCTCGGTGAGGAAGATGCTCATGGCTCAGGCCCCCTGCGTGGTGTCGGTGTCGTGGGCGATGGCGGTGACGACGTCTGCGGCGCCGTCCATGGTCTCGACGACGGTGACGCCCGGCAGGGCCGCCTCTGCGAGGATCCGGTGCGCCACCTCGGCGTTGTTGCCGTCCAGGCGCACGACGATCGGCTTGTCGAAGCCCTCCAGGGAGCCGACAGCGGTCACGATGCCGGTGGCGACGGTGTCGCAGGAGGTGATGCCGCCGAAGACGTTGACGAGGATGGCGCGCACCTGCGGGTCGGAGGCGACCACCTCCAGGCCGGTGGCCATGACCTCGGCCGACGAGCCCCCGCCCAGGTCCAGGAAGTTGGCCGGCCGCATGCCGCCGTGGCGCTCGCCGGCCCCGGCGACGACGTCGAGGGTGGACATGACCAGCCCGGCACCGTTGCCGAGCACCCCGACCTCGCCGGCCAGGCGCACGTAGTTCAGGCCGACCTCCTTGGCGCGGGTCTCGAGCGGGTCGGCGTCGGCCGCGCTCGTGAAGACGGCGTGCTCGGGGTGGCGGAAGGCGGCGTTGTCGTCGAGCGTGACCTTGCCGTCCAGAGCCAGGATGGTGCCGTCGGTCGTCATGACGAGGGGGTTGACCTCCACGAGGGTGGCGTCCTCGGCGGTGAACACCTCCCACAGGCGGGTGACGACCTCGGCGATCCGGGTGGCGGTGGGGCCGGGCTCGAAGCCCGCGGCCTCGACGACGCTCGCGGCAACGTCGTCGGTCAGTCCGGTCAGGGGGTCGATGGCGACGCGGGCGAGTGCTTCGGGGCGCTCGGCGGCGAGGGTCTCGATGTCCATGCCGCCCTCGCGCGAGCACATGGCCAGGTAGCGGCGCTCGGCGCGATCCAGGAGGATGGAGAAGTAGTACTCGGCCTCGATATCGGCGCCGTCGGCGATCAGGACGGTGCGCACCGTGTGCCCCTTGATGTCCATGCCGAGTATCTCGGAGGCGCGCTGCTCGGCCTCCGCCGCGCTGCGGGCGAGCTTGACGCCGCCGGCCTTGCCGCGGCCGCCGGTCCTGACCTGGGCCTTGACAACGACCAGCGATGAGCCGGAGCCGAAGAGCTCCGCCGCGACCTCGCGCGCCTGCTCGGGTGTGGTGGCGATCGCTCCGCCCAGCACGGGGACCCCGTGCTCGCGGAACAGCTCCCGCGCCTGGTACTCGTACAGATCCATGCGCTCGTCCTCTCAGGATCGTTTCTAGCAGCTCGAGGCGGTCGGCCGGGCCAGCCCCAGCGCCTTCCGGGCTGAGCCTAACGTCCCGGTCCGCCCCTTCGTGCGATCATGACGGACCTGCGCGTCGAGGACGCGCCGCCCGGGGCGCGCTGCTGCGGGTCTTTGCACCAGGAGCAGTACCAGGACGCCCGGATCCCTGGAGCCGGGAGAGCATCACGCCGACATCGGACGTCAATCTCGACGAGGTTCGCGAGCTTCCCGCTGCCGGCTCGATCTACCTGGCACTCCAGGTGCGGGCCAACAGCGCCCAGGCCGCAGCCGAGCGTGCCGAGCACGTATACTCCAGCGTCATCAATATGATGGGGCCTGCAGCCAGTGGCCTCTCTCGGCGTCAAACCTCCCTGTCGTACGCCTGACGCCCCTATGGACGACAATTCCCACGGCCACATCCTGACGCTGCAGGCCCGCAGGTGGGTCGAAAGCCATGCCGGAGAGCTCGTGGCCACCCTCGGCAGCGTCATCATTATGGTGCCGAGTTTCTTCAGCGGCTCTAACCCCAAGGATTATCTCGACCACCCTTGGTGGTGGTGGACCTGCGCCCTCCTCTCTGCGATTTTCCTCATCGGAGCATTTGCCCTCAAGGCCAGGGTGTCGCCAGTATGCCGACAATCAGGGAATCATATCCATCGCATGGAGAAATGCGGTGACTTCGGTCACCGATCTGCCGGCAGATCGGGAAGAAGCGTCTCGACACACTTCTCGGCATTCTTTCAGAGATCCTCTACGTGGTCAGAGGAAACTTCGACACCGACTGAATGGGCTCCGTGCGCAGCGCGAAGAGGGGGCGACTCGGGGCCACCGGCCCGCCAGCGGCTCAACGGGCGCGGCTCGCTGGGACCTGCAGAGCCGGTGCGACTCGACCGCAGCATCCAGGGCGCCCCGGGCCGGCTGCCGGCGCCGGTACGAAAAGTGCCGCCGTCCGCGTGACGCAGGCCCCACCGGCGGGGGACAATGAGGGCACCGGACCAGACGGACCACGAGAGAGGGACACCGATGACCGCCGCGCCCGCCACCACCACTACTGCTGCACCGGTGAAGATCGGTGTTCTGACGTCTGGCGGTGACGCGCAGGGGATGAACGCCGCCGTGCGCGCCGTCGTCCGCACCGCCCTGCGCATGGGCGCCCAGCCCTACGCCGTCATGGAGGGCTGGGCCGGCGCCGTCGCCGGGGGCGACAGCGTCCGTCCGCTCGAGTGGGACTCGGTCGGCTCGATCCTCCACCGCGGGGGCACCCTTATCGGCACCGCCCGCTCCGCGGAGTTCCGCGAGCGCGCGGGGCAGCTGGCCGCGGCGCGCAACCTGCTGGAGCACGACATCGACCGCCTCGTCGTCATCGGCGGCGACGGCTCGCTCACCGGCACCGACGTGTTCCGCACGAACTGGCCCTCTCTCGTCGCCGAGCTGGCCGAGCGCGGAGAGATCTCCCCCGAGACGGCCGCGGCCCACCCGGCGCTCATGGTGACCGGACTCGTCGGCAGCATCGACAACGACCTCGTCGGCGCCGACATGACCATCGGCACGGACTCCGCCCTGCACCGCATCCTCGAGGCGATTGACGACATCTCCTCTACCGCCGCCTCTCACCAGCGCACCTTCATCGTCGAGGTCATGGGCCGCCACTGCGGCTATCTCGCGCTCATGGCCGCCGTCGCCGGCGGCTGCGACTACGTGCTGGTGCCCGAGCTCCCGCCCGCCGGCGGCTGGGAGGAGGACATGTGCCGCAAGCTCGCCAAGGGCCGCGAGGCCGGACGCCGCGAGTCCATGGTCGTCGTCGCCGAGGGCGCCACCGACAGGTCCGGCAACCGCATCTCCGCCGACGACGTCAAGCGCGTCCTGGCCGAGAAGCTGGGCGAGGAGGCCCGCGTCACCATCCTGGGCCACGTCCAGCGCGGTGGTAAGCCGAGCGCCTACGACCGGTGGATGTCGACCCTGCTGGGCTGCGCGGCCGCCCACGAGATGGTCGTCGCCACCCCGGACTCCGAGCCCGTCATCATCGCCGAGCGCCACAACCGCATCAGCCGCCTGCCCATGATGGAGCAGATCCGCGCCACGCGCGCCGTCAAGGACCTCGTGGCCGGCGGGGACTACGAGGGGGCGGTGGCCGCCCGCGGCGCGAGCTTCGGGGAGATGCTGCGGATCTTCGAGACCATGTCCACTCCTCCCGAGCTCGATCCCGACGTCGCCGCCTCGCAGGGGCAGTCCGGCGCCGAGCCCAAGCGGGTCGCCATCATCCACGCGGGCGGTCTCGCCCCCGGCATGAACACGGCGGCGCGGGCTGCGGTGCGCCTCGGCCTGGACCACGGCTTCACCATGCTCGGGGTCTACGGGGGCTTCCCCGGGCTTCTCGACGGCGAGGTGCGCGAGCTGAGCTGGGACGACGTCGAGGGCTGGGTCGGGGACGGCGGCGCCCAGCTCGGCACACGACGCGAGGTCCCCACCATCGAGCAGCTCTACGCGCTGGGGCGCGCCATCGAGTCCCACGAGATCGACGCCCTGCTCATCATCGGCGGGTACAACGCCTACCTGTCCGCCTACGAGCTGGTCTCCGAGCGGCCCCGCTACCCCGCCTTCAAGATCCCGATCATCTGCGTGCCCGCCTCGATCGACAACAACCTGCCGGGCAGCGAGCTGAGCATCGGCGCGGACACCGCCCTGAACAACGCCATCGGCGCGCTGGACTCGATCAAGCAGTCGGCGGCCGCCTCGCACCGCTGCTTCGTGGCCGAGTCGATGGGGCGCAAGTGCGGGTACCTCGCCCTCATGAGCGGCATCGCCACCGGCGCCGAGCTCGTCTACCTCAACGAGGACGGTCTCACGCTGGCCCAGCTCGCCCGGGACTCGGCGCGCATGGTGGAGTCCTTCCGCTCGGGCCGCCAGCTCTACCTGGTGATCCGCAACGAGAGGGCGAGCGAGAACTACACCCTGGACGTGCTCGCCAAGATCTTCGCCCAGGAGGGCCGCGGCCTCTACGACGTGCGCCACGCAGCCATCGGCCACCTGCAGCAGGGCGGGGACCCGTCCGCCTTCGACCGCATTATGGCCACCAAGCTCGTGGCGCACGCGCTTCGCCTGCTGGCGGACCAGCTGGAGGCGGGGACCCACCACTCCAGCTACGTGGGCCTGACGGAGGGGCGGATCACCCACCACCGCCTGGAGCGCATGAACGACGAGCTGGACCTGGCCTCGCGCCGTCCCCTCCACCAGTGGTGGATGGGCCTGCGCGAGGCCATCGCCCTGGTCAGTCAGAACGCGGGCGTCATCCCCCTGGAGGACATCCCCGACTTCGGCGCGTCGGTGAGCGCCGCCGCGGCCGCGGACCCGGAGTGACGCGCCGGCGTCCTCAGCGCCGACCGGCCGGCGGGGTCTCGTGCTCGGTCATGGCGCGGGCGAACTGGGCGGCGTGGAGGCGCGCGTAGGCGCCGCCGCGCTCCAGCAGCTCGGCGTGGCCGCCCTGCTCGACGATGTCGCCGTGCTCCATGACCAGGATCGTGTCCGCGTCGCGGATGGTGGACAGGCGGTGGGCGATGACGAAGCTCGTGCGCCCCTCCCGCAGCGCCCCCATGGCCCGCTGCACGAGCAGCTCGGTACGGGTGTCCACCGAGCTGGTGGCCTCGTCCAGGATGAGGACGGCGGGGTCGGCGATGAAGGCGCGGGCGATGGTGAGCAGCTGGCGCTCGCCGGCCGAGACGTTGGCGGCGTCCTCCTCCAGGACCGTCTCGTAGCCCTCGGGCAGCGCTCTCACGATGTGGTCGACGTAGCAGGCGCGTGCGGCCGCCTCGACGTCCTCGTCAGAGGCGCCGGGGCGCCCGTAGCGGATGTTCTCGCGGATCGTGCCCTGGAAGAGCCACGGGTCCTGCAGCACCATGCCGGTGCGCGCGCGCACGTCGCGCCTGCGCATGGTGGCGGTGTCGATACCGTCGAGGGCGATGCGGCCGGAGTCGATCTCGTAGAAGCGCATGAGGAGGTTGACCAGAGTGGTCTTGCCCGCCCCCGTGGGGCCGACGATGGCGGCGGTCTGGCCGGGCTCGACGCGCAGCGACAGGTCGCTGATGAGCTCGACGTCGGGGTCGTAGGAGAAGCGGACGTGGTCCATCTCGATGACGCCGGCGCCGCGTCCGGACGCCGGGGCCTCAGGGGCCACCCGCGCCTGCGGGGCCCCGCCGTCGGCCCCGTCCTCGGCGTCGGGCCGCTCCTCCTCGGCGTCGAGCAGCTCGAAGACGCGCTCGGCGCTGGCGGTGCCGGACTGGACGGCGGTGGTCATGCCGCCGAGCTCGGCCAGGGGCTGGGAGAACTGCTGGGAGTACTGGATGAACGCCTGCACGTCGCCCAGGCGCAGGGACCCGCCGGCGACCATGAACCCGCCGACCACCGCGATGGCGACGTAGGCCAGGTTCCCGACCACCTGCATGATCGGCATCATGATGCCGGACAGGAACTGGGCGCGCAGGCCGGCGCGGTAGAGCTCGTCGTTCTCGGCGTCGAACCTCTCGCGCGAGTCCTGCGTGCGCCCGTAGGTGCGCACCAGGGCGTGACCGGAGAAGGACTCCTCGACGCGCACGTTCAGCCGCCCGGTCCTGGCCCACTGCACGGTGAAGGCCCTCTGGGAGCGCGGCCCGATGACGCCGAAGACGACGGCCATGAGCGGCAGGACGATGAGTGCCACCAGGGTCAGCCTCCACGAGATCGACAGCATCATGGCCAGTACCCCGAGCACCGTCAGGACGGAGGTCAGCGCGCCGGACAGCGACTGCTGGAGCGTGTTGGTGATGTTGTCGATGTCGTTGGTGACGCGGCTGAGCAGCTCGCCGCGCTGGACGCGGTCGAAGTAGGACAGGGGCAGGCGGTGGATCTTGGCCTCGACGTCGGCGCGCAGCCGGTACATCGCCCTGACCGTGATGCGGTTGAGGATGAATCCCTCGAGCCAGGACAGGAAGGCCGAGCCGACGTAGACCGCCAGGGCAACCAGCAGGACGCGGCTCAGGGCGGCGTAGTCGATGCCCGCGCCGGGCACCAGGTCCATGGCCCTCACCATGTCGGCCATGTCGCCGCGACCGGAGGCGATCAGGCCCTCGATCGCCTGCTCCTTGGTCGTCCCCTCCGGCAGCAGGGAGCTGATGGCGCCCTCGAAGACGATATTGGTGGCGCGCCCCAGGATCTTGGGGGCGGCCACGGCCAGGACGACGGAGGCGACGGACGCGAGGGCGGTGACGGCCAGCGAGAGCCTGTAGGGGGCCAGGAGGGCGAGCATCCGGGTGAAGGAGGGCCAGAAGGCGCTGGCCCGGCCCGGGGGCGGGCCAGCACTCCAGTCCTCGGAGGCGGCCTGGGCGCTGGCGGCCAGCGCGAGGTCCTCCTCGCTGAGGCCGTCGACGGCGGGGCCAGGGGCGGCAGGGTCTGCAGGGGCGGCGGAGCTGGCGGTGCTCATGCGGCGGCCTCGCTTCCGAGCTGGGAGGTGACGATCTCGCGGTAGGTCCTGCTGGTGGCCAGCAGCTCCTCGTGCGTGCCCCTGGCGGCGAGCCTGCCCTCGTCCAGGACGAGAATGAGGTCGGCCTCGGTGATCGTCGAGACGCGCTGGGCGACGACGATCCTGGTGACCCCGGCCGTCGCCGGCGCCAGGGCCGCACGCAGCCGGGCGTCGGTGGCCACGTCCAGGGCGGAGAAGGAGTCGTCGAAGACGAGCACCGCCGGGCGGCGCACGAGGGCGCGGGCGATGGCCAGGCGCTGACGCTGCCCGCCGGAGACGTTCGTGCCGCCCTGGGCGATGGGGGCGGCCAGGCCGCCGTCCATCTCGGCTACGAAGTCGCGCGCCTGGGCGAGCTCCAGGGCCCGCCACAGCTCGTCGTCGGTGGCCTCCTCGCGCCCCAGGCGCAGGTTGGAGGCGACGGTGCCGGCGAAGAGGAAGGGCTTCTGGGGCACCAGGCCGAGCTGGGACCACAGGGCCTCGGGCTCGGCGCGGCGCACATCGGTCCCGCCGACCAGCACCGTCCCGGCGGAGGCCTCCAGGAGCCGCGGGATGAGGTTGATCAGGGTCGTCTTGCCGGAGCCGGTGGAGCCGACGACGGCGACCGTCTGGCCGGGGCGGGCGATGAAGGAGATCTCCGCCAGGACGGGCTCCTCGGCGCCGGGGTAGGTGAAGGTGACGTCGCGCATCTCCACCTCCCCCGGCCGGGGGAAGTCCGAGGTGGCGTCGGCGGGAGCGGCCAGGGAGGGGTCGGTGGCGAGGACCTCGCTGATGCGCTCGGCGCACACCGCGGCGCGCGGGATCATCATGGTCATGAAGCTGGCCATGACGATGCCCATGAGGATCTGCATGAGGTAGGTCATGAAGGCCACGAGCGTGCCGACCTCGACCTGGCCCGCCTCCACCTGGTGACCGCCGAACCAGATGACTCCGACCATGGTGACGTCCAGCACCAGCATGGTCGCCGGGAACAGGAACACGAACAGCTGTCCGACCCTCTCCCCCACCCGGGAGATGTCCCAGTTGGCCCTCTCGAAGCGCTCGGTCTCCACCTCCTCCCGCACGAAGGCGCGCACGACCCGGATCCCGGTCAGCTGCTCGCGCAGGACGCGGTTGATGGAGTCCAGACGCTCCTGGAAGGCGCGGAACAACGGCACCATGCGCCGCACGGTCAGGCCGACCACGACAATGAGCACGGGCACGGCCACCGCGATGAGCCAGGACAGGGAGGGGGCGCGGGTCACCGCCATGACGACGCCGCCGACTGCCAGCAGCGGCGCGGTCACCAGCATGGTGCAGCTCATGAGCACGAGCATCTGGACCTGCTGGACGTCGTTGGTGGACCGGGTGATCAGGGAGCCGGCCCCGAAGACGGAGACCTCCCGCTCGGAGAAGTCCCCGACCCGGCGGAAGATGAGGGCGCGCAGGTCGCGCCCCATGCCCAGCGCCGAGCGGGCGGCCAGCCAGGTCGCGGCCACGGTGCAGGCCCCCTGCAGCACGGACACGCCGAGCATGAGGGCGCCGGTGCGCCAGATGTAGCCGGTGTCGCCCAGGGCGACGCCGGTGTCGATGATGTTCGCGTTGAGATTGGGCAGGTAGAGCGAGGCCATGACCTGCACGAGCTGCAGGACGAGGACGCCCGCTAGCGGGATCCGGTAGGGGCGCAGGTGGGTGCGCAGAAGACTGACGAGCATGGAACTTCCGAGGTTGAGGGAGCGGCGGCGGGACCCGGTCACAACCGCAGTACTGCGGGGACGCGCCGAATACTAGACCCTGACGCCGCGTCAGGGCGCAAGCCCCGGCTGGAACGAGTCGCCCTCCCGGGCCCCGCCCGCCGCCGGCTCAGGAGCGCCTCCGCGTCAGCAGGGCGGAGGCGGCGAAGACGGCCGGGATGAGGCAGCACACGAGCAGGGCGGGCCGCAGCCCGGTTCCGGCGTCGGACGGCAGGTGCGCCACGAGCCGGCCCAGCACGCCGTCGGGGGCCGTGCCCGTGACGCCGACCGCGCTCG
>ERZ773035.2865-NODE-2865-length-10763-cov-45.928651_pt1 | contig 10763 bp, 9 predicted proteins | sample MGYA00511487_ERZ773035 | MGnify/ENA primary metagenome ERZ773035 (study PRJEB29015, sample SAMEA2737985) | human oral metagenome | biome: human oral; feature: human-associated habitat; material: dental | place: China | collected 2024 ...
TTCACCCATGTCGATATCGTTTGGATTAACCGACAGGCGCCGACATATTTTACTAAATTGATAGTGAATATTATCCGCCTTATTGGGATCAATACCATTAGTCAGGTAGACGTCATTGTCAGTACGACAGCCGTCATAAATCTCTCTGGTTTTCAAAAAAGCATCGTATTCGGCAAAAAAGTCATCTGTTGTATCGGGGCTGACAAATTCCTGGAACAATTCCTTTGGTTGATGCCAGGCGGCAAAGCCACCACCCGAGACGGAGGCCGCCATGGCCGATAATGCCAACACTTCACGTAAGCTTCCCCCATTATTAATCATTTCTGCTAATGACCGAGAAAGTTCTGGCGACAATGGTAAACTATCCATAAACTCACCAATTTTTGTGATCTGCCCCTCTCCATCAATTGCTTCCAGGGTTTCCAGCAAATCGTACGACTCTTGAATAACTTTTTTACTAGCAACAGGATGCATCAGGTATCGGTTCAGATCCTCAAAATCACCATTCAGATGGATAGCCGACAAAACGTTGCGCACAATATTCGTGTGATATATCTCCGGTGGAATATGCTGTTCACGGGACGCAATATCATAAAATCCTTTCAGCTCATCTGGCAAATAAATCTTATCGTAAGATATCGGACGAGCCAATACAAACTTAGCGCCATCAATATCACGACCGCCCCGCCCCGCCTGCTGCATCAGCTCTGCTTGAGTACACAATCGAGGTGGCAACCCCTCCGTGCCCTCTTCACCAATTTCTTTACTCTTCGTCAGTCCATTTGACAGCACCAAATCAACCTCGGGGATGGTAATACCAGACTGTCCAGCCGAGGTCGAAACGATGACAAACGACTCATCTTCTGCTGGTTTGGCAGTAAAAATCTCTCGGCGCGCAGCTTCTGATATGCCAGAATGTAGTTTGAAAAATCGTATTTTCCCGGATTGATGGCGAGTATGACGTTTGATTGACGCAATGGTCTCATCAATACTCCTCACACCTTCAACAAAGATTAGTGATTTTTTCGAGTCCTTACCATATTCAAGGTAGGCTTCGGATACTGTATTCACCTTATCTTCTGTAATGTCGATATCATGCGGCCGGCCCTCAATAGTTACGACTGGCAGTTCTGATCCGTTAATGTCTTCATATATAGCTTGAGAAACTTCCGTATCAGGCGTGGCACTAGAAAAAGCCATATGCCATTTGCCGGTATTCTCTATCGATTTTGCCGCCAGAGCGGTAGCAAATTCCATCTCCAAATTGGCTTCATGTATTTCATCAACCAGGATAAGCGTCTTCTCGTCCTGCCAGTCGCTAGAAAATTGTTCCAGCTTTTTCGTAAACGTTGCTGCTGTCATGAAACAAAGTCTAGTATCTGACGTTGCTTCCGTGGCGCGTCCATGAATTTTTCCTACCAAATGATCAGGATATTGTTTGCCCAGCTGTTCACGTAAATTCTGCTCGACATATTCAGTAACATTATCGACGATAACCCGCCGTGGCATCAACACCACAACACGATCAAACCGCTCGAGTGCATACTGAGCGGTTTGTGTCGTCTTTCCGCTACCCGTCGGTCCGCACAACCAGGATATTTTATTTTCCGATAACGTATCTAATATCTCTGCTTTGTGCTTATACGCAGGCAATGTTTTGTCACCAAGATCGTAGTTAGCAAAAGGAGTTTCCGGTAACTTCCTGTGCTGTTTTCGTAATTCTTCAAGGCGCTGTCTTCTCTGCTCAGGTGATTCACCATAACGATATGGCGACCGCCTGAGTCTTTCAATATTTCGACTCAGCTGATGACTACTGCTAGGCTCTCTATGAGCTTCAGGCTTCCTCGGTCCGTATGAACAACTTGACCTCCAACCTCCACACTTCATACCATTCTCTCCTTTATACTTTCATTTTAGATAGGAGAGAGTAAAATCGCAAACGTAAGCTTTTAATCTTTTTTCTTGTCTAATTTATCGAGCTTAAAAAGATGCACAATCGCATATACCACAAACGCTACCGCTAGGAGTGTAATCAACGAGCTAATAAACGCTCCGTACAAAAATTCACCGCTACGACCAGCAATTTCAACAGTAAACGATGCTGACTGAAGCCCCTTCTGTGAGCCAACGATTAACTGTACAAGCGGGTCGATAAACGCTGTCACCAACTTTTTCACAGTGTCACCAGCCGCAGTACCGATTGCCAAACCGACAGCCAGACCAACGACACCCTGTTCCCGAATAAACATCATAAAACCACCACCGTGGCTTTTAACTGCACCTGCTTTTTTCCTTCAGTGCTGCTACGCTTGGTTTTTTAACAAGTGGTTTCTTAGCAGTCGTTTTTTTAGCTACTTTTTTCTCTGCCATAAAAACTCCTTTACATTAAGCAACACCTTGATTGTACCATATTTAGTACAGAACGATTTATAGTCTCTCTGGTGCTACAATACCCAGAACAGCTAGCCCTGCCTTCAAAATATCAGCATACACTGCCACCAGACCGACGCGGTGCGCTTCTTTGTTGCTGCCGACAACTTGATTTTTCTCGTAGTAGCGATTGAACTCCTGCGCCAATTCAAACAAATAGGTACAGACGTGATGCGGCTCCAAACTTTCGGTAGCACGGTTAACCGCCTCCGTGTATTCGCTCATTTTCCTGACTAGCAGCCGATCTTCGTCAAACAATTCCGTCGGGAAAGCAACTGCTTGCTCAGATTTTGCCAAAATACCCCGCGCCCGAGCGTGTGCATATTGTAGGTAGCTACCGGTGTTACCCGTCAAGCTAACCGCGTCATTGATGTCGAATACCACGTCGCTGCCGATTTTTACCTTCAGGAATTGATAGCGCAGCGCGCCCGCCACTACTTCGTCGGTCGGCTCGCCGCCAGCTTGCTTGATGGCTTTCTTGAATTCGTTGAACAGCCAGTCAATGGTAATCACCTCGCCAGTACGCGAACTCATCTTGCCGGTGGTCAATTTGACGAGGCCAGTTGCGTAATTAAACAACTTACCTTTCAGCTCTGGAATTGCTAATTCACTAGCAGCAATCACCCCGCGGAAATACGCCGCCTGCTCTTCGCCATTGACGGTAATCGATAGGTCTAGGTTCGGATAATCTTGATGCTTCAGCTGAATTAGCCCCATGTCGTGCGCGCCGTACAAACCGTTGCCGTGCGAACCGATGAACACGTTGTCAAAGGCGCCGTACTGACTACCCTTGAAGATGTACGCACCATCTGATTTGGTAAAGACCTCTGGGGTTTTTGCTTTGATCAAGGCCTTACCTGGCGCTTCGGTTTCGCTCTCGACGTAGCGTCGCTCAATTGGCACATTACCCAGTCGTGCCACATTGGCGTCAATTTCATCAAAACTCCAGGCCTTACAAATCTCATACACCTGCTTATACAACGGATCGTCCAGCACAAATGACTGTTTGGCCAGCTCATCAATCTCCGCCCGCGCCTCTGGCGATTCCTTGGCTGCCCGCGCCCCTTCAACGTACATACGGCTCATAAACTCGTTGCGCTTATCAGCTGGAATAGCGTCTAGCTTGCTGACATCGCCATCAATTTCGCGAAGAATCGCCCACATACTCTTGCCAACATGCGTACCGACATCGCCGTGGTAACTCACTCGGTGTACCGATGCACCATCCACCGCCAACAAATTCGCCATGGTGTCTGCCAAAATCGCATTCAAAGCGTGACCAATGTGCATGGCTTTGAACGGATTCGGGCAGTTGGTCTCAATAACGACCGTTTGACCTGAACGATTGGTGGCTGGTCGCACTTTCAACAACTCAAGCACCGCTTGATCGCTCAATTTCACATTGATAAAGCCTGGCCCAGCCACACTGACCTCGCTAAACTCCTGGCGGCCACGCAGCTCTTTGGCAATCGCCTCGGCAATCTCGCGCGGACTTTTGCCCAGTGGTTTCGCCAACTGCAGCGCCACATTCGTCGCAAAGTCGCCGAATTTTGGATCGGGGCGCGTCAATTGCACCGATACATCTTGATCAAAAAGTTGCTTCACCGCCTGAGAAATAATCTGTTCCATACCTCATTAGTATACAACAGAGGCCAGCGATTATCTACCTCAAACAAAACAGCCTACGCCGCGTCATCAAGCTCGCTCATTTCCAAACCCAACCTTGTCACTGAGCTTGGACTAGACCCCTTGACGTGCTGTAAAACATACGCCAATGCCGACATGTCATCTCGACTTAGGACACTTTCCGCCAAATCATGAGCATCTTTTTCTTCAGCCATTTTATTCCTTTTTGTTTTATTTTTTATACCCTATGATGATATCATATTGTCTTTAATTTGTCAATAACACATCCATGGATTAGCTATCTTACTTTTTAATCTAGCGACGTGCACCTTTACTTATTATCTCCTTGAATACTCCATTCTGTCTCAGGTCCTTTTTAAGCATTTCTCTGATATTCTTTTTTGTCTCTGGGCTGGCTTTCTCATAAGAATGCCTAATCACAGCAGCCCAATCATCTCCAGTGTCTCCAATTTTAATTGTCGTCTTATGACCCTTCAACACAGCTGCGGACGGACCACTAGAGAAAGCTTCAGCATTATCGCTTAATACCGACACTGGCACCAGTTCAACACCAGCCGCTGCAGCAATGTGTACTGCCGCAGAACCAATCTCACGATCCTTTACGGATTTATTATCCGAAAATCCTGCCATAACCACTCTCTCACCGTTTTTAGCTCGTTCAACAGCTTCCTCATAATCATCTATAGAAAAATGATCCGGCCTTTTACGTTTCCGGGTTATCCATTTATACGGTACACGAATAAAGTTTTTTATTCCCGTTAAAACATACTGTATAGTCTCCGCGTTGAATCCACCCACATCCTTTTTGATCCAATCGCTATTTGTTGACGCTATACCAATAGCAGTCTTTCCCATCAGGGAGGCTAAATAACTGGCAGTAGGCACATCAAGCCCAGACTCATGTGATGAAACAATCACAAGACCTCTACCCTCTTCTTTAGCTCTTTTCGCTGCCTCAATTAGATTATCTTCACCAGATACATCAACTTCACCACGGCCATGCATTACACCCATCAGAGCCGCAAGTCCAAGGCGCAACCGAAGACCTGCTTTTGGCAAGCCCAGTTCTTTACCGGCAGATTTAAGTTTCTCTACTGCAGGATGTCTATATAAAAACGTTTCTTTAGATGACTCCATAACGTTTATATTATACAATATAGAGCCCTATATTGTCAATAATAAACACCTCTTAGACGTACCTTATTCGCAACCATCGCAAATCGTCAGACTTGCCGGATCAATGGGCGCAGCGACACTACCATTCGCCTTGGCCTGGTCATCAGCTGTTTCTTGCGCCGCTTTTAAGGCCGCGTCAATGGCGCTTAATTTTTCTTCCAAAGTCATGTCGTCAGAAATAATTTGACTTGCGTTCATGTTCCTGTCTTTCTATATATTTAGTATCTGCTTATGCTTATAATACGCTATATGTAGCGTTTATGCAACATAGTGCAGCCAATTTCCTGTTGTAGTTTTTTCATCAAGACTACCGATTGGCATGATGTAAATTTGCCTATGTTCCACCCGCGGCATAAAGTCGCCCAGTTTGTTGGCATACACTTCCAAAGCCGCCGCCTCTTCTTTCTCTGGTAATTCTCGTACCTTTGTTGTTAAAAATACAGCACTCTTTTGATCGTTCCACACTACAAATTCTACAACACCGCTGCGGTAGGCATTAATGGCATGGCGGGATTGTCGGTCAGAAATCCAAATAATGTTGTCATTTTTATAACGTACAAAGTGGAGCGGCGTCACTAACGGCGTTCTGTCGCGATTAACGGTTGCCAAGGCGCCAACTTCAACTGTGTCTAAAATATCTGTTGTAATTTTGTCCATGGCAGTTACTTCGTCGTATTCACCTCATAACTGGTATTAGTGCTCTCAAAGAAATTCACCAATTCTAGCGTGTCATTTGCCGTAGCCATCCATTTGGCTGGGTTGGCTACGTTATACTCCGGCTCAAACCCAAGCTCAACCAAGCGGCGGTCAGTCATGTGCATGACATACTGGTTAACATAATCAGCGTTCAGGCCCAAGATGCCCTTTGGTAGCATGTCCTTGTTGTACTCTTTCTCCAGCTCCACCGCCTGCAGGATGAGGTTCCGGATTTCCTCAGCAAATTCCTGGGTTTGCAATTCTGGGTTTTCGTCCAAAATAGTTAGCAGCAAATTAATACCGAAGGTCAGGTGTAAGTTCTCATCCTTGGTGATCCAATCGAGCAGTGTACCGACATTACGCAGCAAGTTACGCTGACGGAAGCTCATACCTACCATAAAGCCCGAATAGAACCAGATACCTTCCAGCACAATGTTATACGCGACCAGCGAGCGAACAAAATCTTTCTTACCCTCCAAAGAATAAATATCCAAATTTGGATCAAGCATGACGTCGAGGTGCTTGTTCTGGAAATCTGCCTTGTCAGCCAGCGATTTTTTGCCAAAGCCCGCCGCGTAAATCTCTTCGCGATCAAACGGAAACGTCTCAATGATGTACTCAAAGGTCATGAAGTGATTGGCCTCTTCCCACATCTGTTTTGACAGATAGAGCTGCGCTTCAGCGGCGTTGACGTACGGATAAATGCCAAATGCTAGCGATTTGTTGATCAATAGCTCGTTTGGGTTAAGATAACTAATGACGGTTTTGAGCGCGTGCTTTTCTTCGTCACTGAGTTTTTCAAAATCCGCCAAATCCTGGACCAACTGGACCTCGTTAGGGAACCAGGTGTTAGCCACTGCTTGGTTGTATAAATCGTATGCCCATGGGTAACGGATTGGATGCAAGCTCAGCCCATCGCGTAGTCCTGAGCCTAAAATTCCAGCCTTTGGATGTGTGTAGTCTGACATAATATCCCCCTTTTATTTATTAATTTTCGCAAAGCCAAAGCCACGTGCCTTGCCAGCGCCTGTTCTAATCTTTTGCTCAGCAATTTTTTCCACTGAAACCGTGGTCTGCTCTGACTGATGGCGTGGCTTAACGTGCAAGTAGTAGGTGGTTTTTAGACCACGTCGCCAAGCTTCAGAATAAATCTCCACATATTCATCAATATCACGAGTCTCAAGATACATATTACGGCTAATCGCCTGGTCGACCCATTTTTGTGCTCGTGCTGCCACCTCGATAAAAGCATAGGGGCTGAGCTGGAAGCTGGTTTTATAAACATCTTTCAATTTCTGAGGAATGGCATCAATATTTTGAATGTCACCCTGATTAGCAAACACTTCTTCCTTAATTTCATCCCACAGGTTCAATTGCTTAAGGTCGCGTACTAAATTATTGTTTACCTCCAGAAACTTACCATTCAAGGTCGAACGGCTAAAAATCTGGGCAAATTGCGGATCAATCCCCGGCGTTGTCCCCGCTACATGACCGATGTTAGCGGTCGGTGCAATGGCCATCAACGTAGCGTTACGCATGCCTTTTTTAACTTTCTTACGTAATTTACCCCAATCTAGACGGGTTTTGTTATCAATTTTCACCTTAACCTTGCGATTATTCGACAATTCCGCCACCGTATCAATCGGCAAAATACCCTTACTCCAGCCGCTGCCTTTATATGTCGGATAGCTGCCTAGCTTGGCCGCCAAATCCGCTGACTGGTCGATGGCGTGGTAGCTGATAAACTCGGTCAATTGGTCGATCAACTCATAGGCTTCGTTCGACTCATAGCAATAACCGAGTCTTTCCAATATGTCCGAAAAACCCATCATGCCCAGGCCAACAGCTCTCGTCTGCTGATTGGCGTGCATTGCCTCTTTAACTGGTGTCTCAGTAATGTCGATCAGATTATCCAATTGCCGAATCGCTGCCCGTGAAGCCTCTTGCAGCCGATCCCAATCCCAAGTCTTATCCTCACGCAAAAACGCCGACAGATTGATACTAACCAAGTTACAGGTGGCGATATTATCCTTGTCTTGAGGCAGGGTAATTTCCGTACAAAGGTTGGATAAATGAATCGTACCGGTGTTATTATTCAGCGCCCGCACATTAATGGTATCTTTCCAGGTTAACCACGGATGGCTAGTAGCCTGCAGGCTAGTCAAAATCTGCTTAAATTGCTGACGGGCAGAAATCTTTTCAAAGACGCGCATTTTACCAGCTTCAGCCAACTTGATGTACTCTTTGTAGCGCACCGAAAATTCTTCACCATACAACTCTGGCAAATCTGGCGTTTCTGCTGGGTCGAACAGATACCAATCTTGGTTTTTTTGCACCCGCTTCATAAATTCATCAGATATAAATACCGCAGTGTTGGCAAAACGCGTGCGCATATACGGGTCGCCAGAGTTAGAACGTAGATCAATAAATTGCCCAAAATTGAGGTGCCAGTTCTCCATATAAATGGCTGCCGCCCCCGCCTTTTTGCCCTTACGGCTAACCGCAAATAGTGCCGTATCAATCATCTTCACGAAAGGAATTGGGCCAGTCGATTCGGTGTTAGTGGTCTTGACCGGACTACCAGCTGCTCGCAACTTGGTAAAACCGATGCCGATGCCGCCAGTACCCTTGGCGATAAACATCGTATCACGCACACTCTTGGCAATTGACTCCATATCATCGTCGACATTTAGTAAAAAGCAGTTAGAGAGCTGCGGGAAGGAGCCGCCAGCATTAACCCGTGTCGAACCGCCCGGCAGATATTCTAACTTACTCATATGTTCATAAAATTCAATCGCTGCCGCAGTTGGATCTGGCTCATTGTAACTGAGGCCCATAGCGATGCGCATATGCGTAAATTGCGGCGTTTCCAGCGGGTCGCCGCTTTGTTTGCGCAAGGCATAGCGGTTTTTATTAGTCATCACACCGAGATATTTACTGAGATCGTCGCGTTCTGGCTGTAATGCTTCGCCCAATTTTTTCAAATCAAACCGACCATCACTCATCCGCTCATCAAGCAAACCATCTTTGACCGCCGCTTTAACAAACTTCGGAAACTCCCGCGCATGCAATTTCTTTAACTCGTCTGCCGTCTCATAATCGCCCAAAATACTCTTATAAATAGTCTTCAGTAACAAGCGGGCTGCGATTTTATCATAATCTGGATCATCCTTAACGTTCTGTAAAACCGTCTGAATTACTGCCTCGTCCAGCTGCTCAGTCGTAATCCCGTCAAACAGCGTCAGCTGCAGCTCGGTCGCTACCTGCACCACCTTAGAAACCTGATCTGGCAGCCCGTCGCAGGCCTTCAAAATCGCTGCGTTAATTTTATTGGCATCAAACGGCTCTTTCGTCCCGTCGCGTTTGATGACGTTAATTTGTTGCATGTACCCTCCTTAATTTGCCCTGCTAAAAATCAGCCGCCAGTACCCTATCTGGTGGCTCATTCGGATAATTTGCCTTTTTGTTTATTTATGGGTTCGCTACATATATAGCGTACAACACTAACTATAGCCGCTACATATAGTGTTTTTCAAGACATTTGGTAAATTTTACAACCTATTTTTGCTATAATCAGATACGGTATGAAATTTACCTCAATGCGCGACGTCACTTATTTTTTGGACGAACGAATCGCCCATCCGCCCGGAAAGCATGATCGGCTGGCATATGTAGCGCATATTCTGGAAACCCTTGGTAGTCCGCAAAATCAAATTCCCGCCATCCACATCGCCGGTACCTCCGGCAAGGGCTCGACTGCTTATTATGCTACCAGTTTACTGAACCGGGCTGGCTATACTACCGGTACATTAGTGTCGCCGCATATCGCCAACGTTGCCGAGCGCTCGCTCATCAACGGGCAGCCGCTGCCTGAACAAGAATATTTGCATTATTTTCAAGAGTTTACCAGCTTCTACGCGGCACACAACCTGCATCTATCCTATTTTGAATTCTTGACGATTTTTAGTTTTTGGCTATTTAAGAAAATAGACGTTAATTATATCATAATTGAGGTTGGAATTGGCGGACGGCTGGATACAACCAACGTGATTTCCCGTTCGCCAACTGTACGCATCATCACTGATATCGGGCTGGACCATACGGAATTATTAGGTAATACTCTGACAGAAATCGCCCAAGAAAAAGCTGGCATTATCCACCAGAATGATTCAGCCGTGATGAACCAGCAAACTACTGAAATTGAAACGATTATTCGGCAACATGCAGAGTCACAGTATTCACAGTTATCGATTGCTTCGCCAGTGGCTAGTGATTTTCTGAAAATACTGCCGGATTTTCAGCAGCGGAATTGGGCATTGGCATACCGCGCCGTTGAAAAGCGGCTGGCGCTAGATAAAAAGCCGCCTCTGCCAAAAGAAGTTCTGAAGAAATCCATACATATCACTATTCCCGGACGATTAGAGAAACGTATCATTGATGGAGTTAACATCATATTTGACGTTGCGCATAATTCGCAGAAAATCCGCGCCCTGGTTGATTCATTGCGGAAATTATATCCGGATAAAAAGCCTATCTTCGTAGTAGCATTCGGGCAAAATAAGCATTCATCAATGGCAGAATCGCTTGCCATAATGGACGGTCTGGCGCAACTAACCTACGCCACCACATTTAGCGCCAATTACGGCAAAAAACACCGCAACGTACCGCCAGAAACCATCCAGCACCTCATGAAATCTAGCGCTAAAATTGAACAGAACCCGGCAACTGCCTTAGCAAAGGCTATCAAAAAAGCCCGGCAGCTTGATACGTACGTCGTTGTTACCGGGTCGTTTTATTTGGTGAGTGAATTTGCG
>ERZ773035.2866-NODE-2866-length-10750-cov-8.542683_pt1 | contig 10750 bp, 5 predicted proteins | sample MGYA00511487_ERZ773035 | MGnify/ENA primary metagenome ERZ773035 (study PRJEB29015, sample SAMEA2737985) | human oral metagenome | biome: human oral; feature: human-associated habitat; material: dental | place: China | collected 2024 ...
ATTTTGAATTTTTATAGTAAAATTTTTAAAGACAAATTTCAAGCTATGTTACTAATATAAAATTGATAAAGATTAAACGCATATAGAGTTTAGTTCCAACTTTGAGTTTGATTTTAAATTGATTTTACTATGTCAGTATTTTACCATATTTTTGTAAAATTTTCAGTAATATTTTGGAATAAAATAAAAAAACTAAGTTATAGTTATTATAAAGTTTTTTTTATTAAATTATTAAAGTCACTTTAATAATTAAAAATGTTTTTTAATAAATGGAGGTGTTTATTTTGGAATTAGTTTTAAGCAGTAAAAGAATCACTTTGGAAGACCTAATCAATGTAACAAGAAGGGGGTATAAAGTAAGTATTTCAGAAGAAGCATATGAAAAAATTGACAAAGCAAGAGCTTTGGTTGATAAATATGTTGAAGAAGGAAAAGTTTCTTATGGAATAACTACTGGATTTGGTAAATTTGCAGAAGTAAGTATTTCAAAAGAACAAACAGGAGAATTACAAAAGAATATAGTTATGAGTCACTCTTGTAGTGTTGGAAATCCAATGCCTATAGATATAGCAAGAGGAGTTGTTTTTTTAAGAGCGGTAAACCTAGCTAAAGGTTACTCAGGTGCTAGAAGAATAGTAGTTGAAAAATTAGTTGAATTACTTAATAAAGAAGTTACTCCTTGGATACCTGAAAAAGGTTCAGTTGGATCATCTGGAGATTTATCACCACTTGCTCACATGTCATTAGTATTAATTGGACTAGGAAAAGCATATTACAAAGGTGAATTATTAGAAGCAAAAGATGCTTTAGCAAAAGCAGGAATAGAACCAATTCCAGCACTTTCATCAAAAGAAGGTTTAGCACTTACAAATGGAACACAAGCTTTAACATCAACTGGAGCACATGTCTTATATGATGCAATAAATCTATCTAAACATTTAGATATTGCTGCTTCACTTACTATGGAAGGACTTCATGGAATAATTGATGCTTATGATCCTAGAATAAGTGAAGTAAGAGGACATTTAGGACAAATAAATACTGCAGAAAACATGAGAAAAATCTTAGCAGGAAGCTCTAATGTTACAAAACAAGGTGTAGAAAGAGTTCAAGATTCATATGTTTTAAGATGTATACCTCAAATACATGGAGCAAGTAAAGATACTTTAGAATATGTAAAACAAAAAGTTGAAATAGAATTAAATGCTGCAACAGATAACCCATTAATATTTGTTGACACAGATGAAGTTATATCAGGAGGAAACTTCCACGGACAACCTATGGCTTTACCATTTGATTTCTTAGGAATAGCTCTTGCTGAAATGGCAAATGTATCAGAAAGAAGAATAGAAAAAATGGTAAACCCAGCTATTAACCACGGATTACCTGCTTTCTTAGTTGAACAAGGGGGATTAAATTCAGGATTTATGATAGTTCAATACAGTGCAGCAGCTCTTGTATCTGAAAATAAAGTTTTAGCTCACCCAGCATCTGTTGACTCTATACCAACATCTGCTAACCAAGAAGACCATGTTTCTATGGGATCAATAGCAGCTAAAAAATCAAAAGATATACTTGAAAATGTTAGAAAAGTAATAGGAATGGAATTAATAACAGCTTGTCAAGCTATAGACTTAAAAGGTGCAAAAGATAAATTATCTCCAGCTACAAAAGCAGCTTATGAAGAAGTTAGAAAATTAGTATCTTATGTAAGTGTTGACAGACCAATGTACATTGATATACATGCAGCTGAAGATTTAGTTAAAACTAATACTATTGTAGACAATGTTGAAAAAGCTGTGGGAGAATTAAAATTTTAATAAAAGCTAAATAAAATTAGGAGGATAACGAGTAATGTTAAATAATAAAACTATTTATGATGCAATGACAATAAAACTAACAGCAGAAGATATTCCAATGGAGATACCAAAATTAGATCCTTCAATAAGAAGAGCACCAAAAAGAATAGTTAAACTTTCAGACCATGACATAGAACTTGCATTAAGAAATGCTTTAAGATATATTCCAGAAGAATTTCATGAAATGTTAGCACCAGAATTCTTACAAGAATTAGAAGAAAGAGGAAGAATCTATGGATATAGATTTAGACCAGAAGGAAATCTTTATGGAAAACCAATAGATGAATATAAAGGAAAATGTACAGAAGCTAAGGCTATGCAAGTTATGATAGATAATAACCTTGACTTTGATATAGCTCTATATCCTTATGAACTTGTTACTTATGGAGAAACAGGACAAGTTTGTCAAAACTGGATGCAATATAGACTTATTAAAAAATATCTTGAAAATATGACACAAGATCAAACTCTTGTTGTAGCTTCAGGGCATCCAACAGGATTATTCAGATCTAATCCTTATGCTCCAAGAGCAATTATAACTAATGGACTTATGATAGGATTATTTGATAACTATGAAGATTGGGCAAGAGGAGCAGCAATAGGTGTTGCTAACTATGGACAAATGACAGCTGGAGGTTGGATGTACATAGGTCCACAAGGAATAGTTCATGGAACTTATTCAACTATCTTAAATGCAGGAAGATTATTCTGTGGTGTTCCAGCTGATGGTGATTTAAGAGGTAAATTATTCATTACTTCAGGACTTGGAGGAATGAGTGGAGCTCAAGGTAAAGCTTGTGAAATAGCAAAAGGTGTTGCAATAGTTGCTGAAGTAGACTTATCAAGAATTAATACAAGACTTGAACAAGGTTGGGTAAACGTAATTGCAAAAACTCCAGAAGAAGCATTTAAAATTGCAGAAGAAAAAATGGCTTCAAAAACTCCTTATGCAATAGCATATCATGGAAATATAGTTGAAATATTAGAATATGCAATAGAACACAATAAACATATAGATTTATTATCTGACCAAACATCTTGCCATGCTGTATATGATGGAGGATATTGTCCAGTAGGAACTTCATTTGAAGAAAGAACTAAATTATTAGGAACAGATAGAGCTAAATTTAGAGAATTAGTAAATGAAGGATTAAAGAGACACTATAAAGCAATAAAAACTTTACATGACAGAGGAGTTTACTTCTTTGACTATGGAAACAGTTTCTTAAAATCTATATATGATGTAGGAATAACTGAAATTTCTAAAAATGGTAAAGATGATAAAGAAGGATTTATATTCCCTTCTTATGTTGAAGATATATTAGGACCAGAATTATTTGACTATGGATATGGACCATTCAGATGGGTATGTCTATCAAGAAAGAAAGAAGACTTATTAAAAACAGATAAAGCTGCTCTAGAACTTGTTGATCCTAACAGAAGATACCAAGATAGAGATAACTATGTATGGATACAAGATGCTGATAAGAATGGACTTGTTGTTGGAACACAAGCAAGAATATTCTATCAAGATGCTATGAGTAGAACTAGAATAGCTCTTAAATTCAATGAAATGGTAAGAAATGGAGAAATTGGACCAGTTATGTTAGGTAGAGACCACCATGATGTATCTGGAACAGATTCACCTTTCAGAGAAACTTCTAACATCAAAGATGGAAGTAATATAATGGCAGATATGGCAACTCAATGTTTTGCTGGAAATGCTGCAAGAGGAATGACTATGATAGCTCTTCATAATGGTGGAGGAGTTGGAATAGGAAAATCTATCAATGGTGGATTTGGAATGGTTCTTGATGGAAGTAAGAGAGTAGATGAAATCTTATGGCAAGCTATGCCTTGGGACGTAATGGGTGGAGTTGCTAGAAGAGCTTGGGCAAGAAATCCACACTCTATTGAAACTGTTGTTGAATATAATCTTGATAATAGAGGAACTGACCATATCACATTACCTTACATAGTAAGTGATGAATTAATTAAAAAAGTTTTAAAGAAATAATTGTTTAAAAATAAGAGAATTTTTTGTAAAATAAACTACTCACATAGCAAGTGGTTATTTTATAATAATGAATAAGGGACAGTTAAATTTCTGTCCCTTATATTTTAAATAATTTGTTCTAAGATAAATATATCTTTAATTTTTTCATCTTGTGCAAATAGTAATACCTTAGACATTATTTCAGCAGTTTTAGGATCTTCATCTATAAATGGTAAGAAAATTCTTCCTCTATGTTGAGAATGAACAGGTAAGACTTCTATAGTTGCACCAGCTTTCTGATGAATTACTCCACTTCCTAAATGAATTGAGTATTCTGCTCTTGTTCCTTTAATTAGAGCATGGCTTTCAGTAAATGTAACATTCTTTAACTTGAATAACTTAGCATTAAATTCAACAATTGTTCTACGCATTTCAATAGTTGATTGACTTGCTTCAGGATCAACATCTCCTACATGTGCGACACTTACAACTAAGTCAATATCTCTCATAACTTCTGAAAAAACTAAATCAGGAACATCTTCTATTGTCAATGCTTCAAAAGTTTTTCTATCATAGAAAACTATATCTTCAATAGTAGGTGCTTCAACTTCAGCAGGTGAGTACCAATCTGTCATAGCATACATCTTAGCTATGATATTTTCTTTATAGTAAACCCTTTGTAGTCCTTCATAATCATCCACAACCCATCTTCTAGTTTTAAGTAGTGCAACTGTCTTTGTGGGTTGAATTTGATGACCTGCATACCTTCTTGACCTATCCATTTTAAGTTCGTCTTTAGTTTTAATATATAGTTCACGGAAAACTTGTTTAAATACTTGCTTTACTTCTCTTCCTAAAATATCTTGTTGATATAAAGGCCATTGTTTACTATTAAATAAATCAAATGGGTGAGCTATTGTTAATAAAGTATCTTTATCAAGCTCTTCAATTAAAGTTACCTTTTTAGATTTTTTATCAAAGCCAATAAGTTTATTATCTTCATAATATCCTAAGATATTATCAACTTTAAATACCAAATCTTTAATTAATGGAGCAACAACAGGATTAGCTGATAGAGTTTTAATTTCATAGGCATAGAATTTAACTCCATCTTCCATTGATTGCTCTAACATTTTTCTTGAACGGCTATATTGTTCTTTTAAGTTTTTATGAACTTCTTTAATTTCTTCAATATATTTTTCAGTCTTTATTTTAGTAGGTAAAGATTTTAAAACCTTTCCATCTTTTTCATATTTTATTGAGCTTTGACCTAATTCATCAATTTCTATATATACTGAATAATCTTGGATTTTCTTAGGCTCAAAATATTTTTTCATTTCAGCCATCATTTCACTTTCCATAGCCCAAGTTAAACGAGTAACATCAGAATAACCCATATTACGAGATAAATTTTCTAAAGATACTTCAAAGGCTTTAGCTTCGCTAGCTCTTCTTTGTGCACCAAATTGTTTACTTTCTTTTAAGAAATTTTGTAAAAATTTATAACGACTAAGTGCATCTTTAATTTTATTTTTAGCTAATGGTATTAAAGAATAACTTGCAACTAAGTCTTTATTTCTCTTAGCAGAAATTTCTTTTTCAACATCTTTAACCTTCATGTTTCCTAAAACTGCATCAGCAAACTTTCTAGCACGAGAATGTTTAGCTCCATCAGTTATATACTTTGCACTTTCATACAAAATATCAAAGTGTTCTTTACCTAATTGTTTATGGGCATCTTTAAACCAATCAATATCAAAGGCTCCTACTTGAAAATCTTCAATAGAAATAGGGGAATATTTTGCAATTATTCCTTCTTTATCTTTAGAAACATCACTCATATGTGCTTGGAAATAGTAGCAACCACTTGTAAAGCCCTTCCATTTTAAGAATTTATCTATTAGTTCTATCCATTGAGATGAATACATAGCTACCTCAACTAACCTTTCTTCTGAGATATTAGTTTTCTTAATTTTTTCTTTAAAAGTCTTTAAGTCATCTTTTTCACTAGGGAAACATACTTTTAATAGATGACTAAGAACTTCTTTTTTACTTGTGTTGTCTCCATACCAATAACCACTTCTAACTAACTTTTCTTTTCCAAGTGCTTGCAAAATTTTAATTAAATAATCTGTTCCTTCTATCTTATTAATGCAAGTTATGACATTAGAATATTTAGTTTTACTGTCTCCTCTTTTTAATTCATTATCAACAAGATAGTAAACTATTTCCATTCCATATTTTTCTAAAACTTCTATAGCTTTTTCAAAATTCCAAGAATTTTTAATTTTTTCATTACTATCGTAATTATTATAGTAAGAATTATTATCAGATTTCTTAATTCCTATGAGATTATACATAGTTCCAAGATTATCTTGTATATAGTCAGTATTTTCAGATAAAAATTCTCTTAAAAACCAATCTTTTTCTGCTAATTTAAGTTCAATAGCATTGGCCATATCAAATAAGAAATAGAAATTTTCTCCATGTTTATAGGCACTTAATTTATTTTCAATAGCAAGTTTTAAAATTAGATTTTCTATAAATGTTTTTTCATTACAGTATTCAGACAAATAATTAAAAGCAAGCTTTGGAATACTGTAATTATTATAGAGAAAAATACTATTGTATTCTATTTTTTTATCATAGTAACGATAAGATTTTGAAATTTTTGTTACTAAATCATCAGATTTTCTATTAAGAAGTCCTATAATAACAGCTTTTGAGGCTTCAAATATATATTCTTTATTTTCTTCTTTATATTCAGAGTATAATAATTCTATTATTTTTCCCATTACATTGCTATTATAAGTTTTATTAGACGCTGTTTTAAAATGATTAGCAATATTTCTAATAATAGTTGTGGGTGATGTACCTAAAACTTCATTAACTACACTTGTAAACTTATCAAGATTTCCATAAGATTGAGTAAGGAGATACAGTTGATAAAGTGTAGAGAAATCTTTTATCTCATTTTTATAGAATTCTCTCCAAGTATCTGCCAAAGGATATTCATCTAATTTTTCATTTGTACTGTAATAATAATTTCGCCTTTTTACTATTGGATAAAAACCATTTCTTAATAAGACTTTTTCCCCAGTATAACCATTAGTATATTCATAATCATCATATTTAATAATTAAAGCATTTAACTTTTTAGCTAATTCAAAAAATTCATCAGCTGTTTTGGTAAAAATTTTTTTTGCTTCTATACTTTTTTCAAGAATATATATTCCTTCTTTATTTTTCTTAATATTTTTAGATAATTTCTTAACTTCTTTTATTTCATAAGGAAGTTCAAACTTATAATTTACATCATATAAATCTGAGCTTTCAATGGCTTTTTTATCAAGCAATCCATCTATAAGAATTTTTTCAGGGTCTGTTGGTTCTTTTATTGTAGCAATAATTTTTTCTATTTTTTCCTTAGCAAAATCTTGCTTATCTTTTACCCTAGTTAGAATATCCAAGCCTGCCAATCTTTTATTTTCACTCTTAGCTTGAACTAAATTTTCTGCTGATTTTAATATTTGTGGAGTTCCAAGACTTAGAATTAAGTTAATAGCATTTTTTCTAACATCAGCAGTTTTTAATCTAAGTGTATCTTCAATTTCATTGGCATATTTAGAAGCTAAGTTATTCATTCTTATTATCTTATTTGAAGTATCTGTAACATAAGCTTCTCCCAGCATTTTAACAACAAGTAATTCTTCATTTTCATTTTTTGGTTTACTGAATAGTAATTTTACATAGTTATTACGAGAATAAGGGTCTATAAATTTAAAATAAGAAATTATTTCATCTCTTAATTCTAATTCTGGGTATGAAATAGCTATCATAAATAGAATAGCAGCTATTTTATGTTTATATATATATTTATTTAACCAAGGAAAAATAATTGGTTCAAATTTCATATCCTTATTATCTATCAATGTTAAAACCTTTTTGAAGATTTCAAAAAATTCTTTTGCTTCATCTACATTATCAAAAATATCTCTATTATTTTTTATGTTATTTGAACCATAATAATCACAGCCTAAATACTCTAAGTAGCAAGCAACTATTTTTAAGAAATCTTTATCACCTTTTTTTGAATATTCCTTAATAACAGATTTGGTGATTTTTCTTTGATAAACTCTATCCTGAAAAATATCTAAATTATATGAAACCAATAATTTTGTGTGTATTTTACTAGTTTTTAAAAGTTCTTCCATACTCTCAATAGCAATTTTTATATCTTTTGTTGCCTTATACCAAAGTGCAAGATATACTTCAACATTATCATCACTTTTTAAAAGCTCATCTGCATATTTAGGATTATCAATTAGTTTATTAATAATTTCTAGTTCTTTTTTTCCTACTGTTTCAGGATTGTCATAGTTTGGACTAACTAAGCCTGTCCAAGTCCCTAAGGCTCTTTTAACAGAAGAAAAACGAATTAAATCATTGTCATAAATAATTTTAAACATATAGTTAAAATTTTCTTGAGTTCCACTATCAATAGTTTCACATATCTGTTGACGCAGTCCTTCCTGCCTTTGTGCTGCAAGAAGTAATTTACCTGCCATTTCTAATAAGGCTTTATTTTCAGCAATAAAAACTGCTGATAGAGTTTCATAATTTATATTTTTAGCTGAACCACTTGTCAAAGCTTCATTTATATAATCTATAATTTCTTTATTCCCATTATTGATTTCATTGGCAATAATATATTTATTTTCAAGTGAAGAAATTAAATTTTTTAAGTCCCAACCTTCAATTCCTTTAAAATCATAATTTCCAGTTATTATATCTTTAGCTGTCATATTAAAAAAATTGTATTCTACAAAAGTTCCAAGTACAGTAAATATTTTATCTATATAGTTACGATAGTTTGTACTTCTAACCATTCTTCTTCCATAACCTGCTGAAAAAGGATATTTTGGAAATTTCTTACAGATTTGTATAAAATTCTCAAAATATTCTTCTCCCATAAGTAGTTTTAATGCTGGGTAAATACTTTCAGGAAAAATATCTTCAAATTTTACATTTTCTCTTTTTGAGAATTTATTACTTATAGTCTCTTGAAAAATATGCCCATAGCCATAATAATTTCTCTTTGTAAAAATATCTTCAATAAATCTTTGATTATTCCTATCCAAACTTTTTGCTTCAGTTTTTATTTTACTTATAAAATCATTGACTTGTGATGTAAATTTATTACCATAAAAATTTAACATTAATCCTCCTACCACATTCTACCTGCAAGCATAGTTAATCTAATAAATGTAAGTATATCTCCATCTTTTAAATTTAAACTATCATCTAGTTTTTCAGTTTGCTCATCATTTATAAAAATACAATATAGTCCATCTTCAAAGGCTAAATAAGCTGTATCTAAAGCTTTTTCTAAATTAGCTTTTTTATCTCCATGTACTTCATCACCAATTTTTCCACTTCGTGCAGCTTCTGCAATGTACTCATTAGTCATAATAGATAAAATATCTTTATCATCTATCTTTTTATTAAATTTTTCTACATTAATTTTTACTAATTCTGTTATTAAATCTTTTGTAGTAGAAACTTTATTTATTAATTCAACTTCTTCTTGATGAATAACTTTTTTTCTTGATAAACCTTTTACATTGATAATTATTTTCATCTTTCACCTCCATAAAAAATAAATTAATAGATTTATTATAGCTTATTAAGACAAATTTATCTACAAAATTTTCTTTCCATTTTATAAAAAAAGAGATATTTTAGTAAGTTAAGATTATAAAAACATTTAACTTTATCTAATACTAATATTTCAATAAAAATTATTTACATTTTATTTTATAAATGTACATTAATCAATAAAAATAGTTTGTTTATTAACTTATTTTATGTTAAAATTAAAAAATAATGAACATTAATAATGGAAGTGATTATATGGATTTAACAGAACGACAAAAAAAAATTCTTATAATGTTAAAAGAAAAATCATCATTATCAGGAGATGAAATTGCACAAAACCTTAATGTTACAAAATCAGCATTAAGAACAGATTTTTCAATTTTAACAGGATTGAAATTAATTACAGCTAAACAAAATAAAGGTTATACTTATAATAAATGCACAATAAAAAGAGTTAGGGATTGTATGAGTCCTCAAAATTCAATTAGTGTAAAGACATCAGTTTATGATGCAATTATACATTTATTTAATTTTGATTTAGGAACTTTAATTGTAGTTGAAAATGAAAAATTAGTTGGAATTATTTCAAGAAAAGATTTATTGAAGGCAGCTTTAAATAGAAAAAATATAGAAAAAATACCTGTTAGTATGATAATGACAAGAATGCCAAATATTGTACACTGTTTTGAAGATGATAATATAATGGAAGCGATAGAGAAATTAATAAAACATGAGATAGATTCTCTACCTGTTCTTAGGAAAGAAAAAGGAAAACTATCACTAGTTGGAAGATTTACAAAGACAAATGTGACAAAATTATTTTATCAAGAACTTAAAAATAAAAGTATCTAGGAGGCAGTAAAATGAAACAAGTATATGAATTTAAAGATGGTGGAAAAGAAATGGTTGCATTACTTGGAGGAAAGGGTGCTAACTTAGCAGAAATGGCTAAGATAGATTTACCTATCCCTAAGGGAATTATAATTTCAACAACTGCTTGTAATGACTATTTTAAAAATGATAAGAAATTATCTTTTGTATTAGAAGAAGAGATTTTAAGAAATATCAGAGTATTAGAATATGAAACTGGTAAAAAATTTCAATCAGCTAAACCACTTTTAGTTTCAGTTAGATCTGGAGCTCCTGTTTCTATGCCTGGAATGATGGATACAATTTTAAACTTAGGTTTTAATGATTATGTTGCAGAAAAAATGTTAGAAATAACAAAAGATGAAAA
>ERZ773035.2868-NODE-2868-length-10747-cov-38.124299_pt1 | contig 10747 bp, 7 predicted proteins | sample MGYA00511487_ERZ773035 | MGnify/ENA primary metagenome ERZ773035 (study PRJEB29015, sample SAMEA2737985) | human oral metagenome | biome: human oral; feature: human-associated habitat; material: dental | place: China | collected 2024 ...
AGGGCCCCTGGCCCGCGACGCACCGGCGCCCCCTGCCGTCTGCCAGCGGCGCTGACGCCTCCCTCCGGCCCGCGGCGCACCGGCGCGCTGTCGCCGGGCAGCCGTCTGCCGGTACCGCTACCGGCGGTCGGGGTGCCTCCCACCACGTCCTCCGCGCCGTTCACAGGGCGTCAATGAGGGTGTTGAGGGTGGTGCTGGGGCGCATGACCGCGGCCGTGGCGACCGGGTCGGGCCGGTAGTAGCCGCCAATGTCCACCGGGTGGCCCTGGACGGCGAGCAGCTCGGCCTGCACCTGGGCGCTGGTCGTCTCCAGGGCGTCGGCCAGGGGCGCGAAGGCCCGGGCCAGGTCGTCGTCGGCGTCCTGTGCCGCCAGGGCGCGCGCCCAGTACAGGGCCAGCCAGGCGTGCGACCCGCGGTTGTCGATCCCGCCCAGGCGGCGGGCCGGGGAGCGGTTCTCCTCCAGGAGCCTGCCCGTGGCGGCGTCCAGGGCGTCGGCCAGCACGGTGGCGCGGGCGTTGCCGCTCACCTCGGCCACGTGCCGCAGCGCCTCGGCCAGGGCCAGGAACTCGCCCAGGGAGTCCCAGCGCAGGTAGTCCTCCTGGAGGAGCTGACGCACGTGCTTGGGGGCGCTGCCGCCCGCGCCCGTCTCGTACAGGCCGCCGCCGTTCATCAGCGGTACCACCGAGAGCATCTTGGCGCTGGTACCCACCTCCAGGATGGGGAACAGGTCGGTGAGGTAGTCGCGCAGCACGTTGCCGGTCACCGAGATGGTGTCCTGCCCGCGCCGGGCCCGTTCCAGGGACAGGCGGGTGGCCGCCACCGGGTCGAGGAACCGGATGTCCAGGCCGGTGGTGTCCTCATCGGCCAGATAGCGCTCCGCCAGGGTGCGGATGACGGCGTCGTGGGCCCGGGCGGGGTCGAGCCAGAACACCGCCGGCGCACCGGTGGCCCGGGCCCGGGACACGGCCAGGCGCACCCAGTCGCGTACGGCGTCGTCCTGGGTGGTGCAGGCCCGCCAGATGTCACCGGCGCCGACCGTGCTGGACAGCAGGACGCTGCCCGGGCGCGCCCCGGCGCCGTGGAGCACCACGACCTCCACGGTGCCCGGGGCGGGGACGATGAAGGTCTTGTCGTGGCTGCCGTACTCCTCGGCCCTGCGGGCCATGAGACCCACGTTGGGCACCGAGCCCATGGTGGCCGGGTCCAGGGCCCCGTGCTCCTTGCAGTCCTCGATGACGGCGGCGTAGACGCCCGCGTAGGAGGAGTCGGGGATGACGGCCAGGGTGTCCGCCTGCTGCCCGTCCGGCCCCCACAGCCTGCCGCCGGCCCTGATCATGGCCGGCATGGAGGCGTCGATAATGACGTCATTGGGGGCGTGCAGGTTGGTGACGCCGTGGTCGGAGTCCACCATGGACAGGCGCGGGCCCGCGGCCAGCTCCGCGGCGACGGCGGCGCGGATCTCCTCACCCTGCTCCAGGGCGTCCAGCCCCGCCAGGATCGAGGCCAGCCCGTCCTCGGCGCGCAGGCCCGCGGCGGCCAGGACGTCGCCGTAGGAGGAGAAGACGCCCGGCAGGGCGGCACGCACCGCGTGGCCGAAGATGACCGGGTCGGAGACCTTCATCATGGTGGCCTTCAGGTGCAGGGAGAGCAGGAGCCCCTCGTCCCTGGCGGCGCGCAGCTGGTCGGCCAGGAAGGCGTCCAGGGCGGCGGCCCCCAGGTGCGTGGCGTCCACCACCTCCCCGGCGGTCACCGGCAGGGACTCCCGCAGGACGACCGTCTCGTCGCCCCCCTCCGGGCGCAGCCGGATCTGCAGCGTGCCCGCCTCGGGGACAATGACGCTGTGCTCGTTGTGACGGAAGTCGTCGGCTCCCATGGTGGCCACCCGGGTGCGGGAGGCGGGGGACCAGGCGCCCATGGGGTGCGGGTGGGAGCGGGCGTAGGCCTTGACGGCCGCCGGGGCGCGCCGGTCGGAGTTGCCCTCACGCAGTACCGGGTTGACGGCGCTGCCCTTGACGGAGTCGTAGCGGGCGCGGACCTCGTGCTCGGCCTCGGTGGCGGGGGAGTCGGGGTAGTCGGGCACGGCCACGCCCTGGGAGCGCAGCTCGGTAATGGCGGCCTTGAGCTGGGGCAGGGAGGCGGAGATATTGGGGAGCTTGACAATGGTGGCCCAAGGGGAGCGGGTCAGGGCCCCCAGGCGCCCCAGGTCGTCGTCAGCCAGGTCGAAGGCCGCCTGGATCCGTCCCGCCAGGGAGATGTCCGCCGTCCCCACGCTCACGCCGGCGACCTTGGCGAACCCTCGCACAATGGGCAGGAGGGAGTGGCTGGCGAGCATAGGAGCCTCGTCGGTCCAGGTCCACACAATGTCGCTGGGGCTGTCTGAGGGGGTTGCGGTCATGGCTGGTCTCCCATCCTGTGGCGTAGGTAGCCTGAGCGTATCGCGAGGGCGAGCTGGGTGTGCGGCGACAGGGCGCCCAGCTCGCGCACGGGGGCGGCCCCAGGCACAGGGTGGGAGCCAGGGCGGCCAAGAGCCCGCCCAGTCCAACCTGGCGTCCGCCACGGGGTACGGGGGCTGTGCGTGCGCGGCCAAGAGGTCCATGAGGAAGGCCCAGCTCGCGCACGGGGGCGGCCAGTGTGCTGGCCGGGACCCGACGGGTCCGGGCCCTGCCGGGGCGGCTCAGCGGGGCTGTACGCCGTCCGCCAGCTTTGGGCCGTCCGGCGCCGATCCGGCGACCTGTGCCCCCAGGAGCCCGCCCTCCCGGTCCACGGCGGCCAGGAGCAGGCCCGCCCCGAGCGTGGCCCGACGTACCCAGCCCAGGACCGCCTCGCGCCACTCCTCCTGGTCGCGGGACAGCCACAGCGGGTGGTTGACGAGGGTGAGGGGGACATTGAGGGCGGCCAGGGCCAGGGCGCAGCTGCGTGGTGCCCGCCCGCTGGCCAGCCCCAGGCCCGCCGCGACGCTCACGACCCCCGCGGCCCGGGTCATCATGCGCACGTCGGCGTTCAGGAGCGGGGGCAGCCCCAGGCGCTCCCAGGGGGAGTAGACCCGCTGGAACCTGCGCACGTGGCCTGCGGGGCGGGTGACGGCGTCGACGCCCTCGACGACAAAGGTCGCTGCGAGGACGGGGCGGGCGAAGGTGCGCAGGAGGTCCATGGACCAATCCTGGCCCACGCGCCCCCCGGCAGGAGGGTACTTCAGCCAGTCCCCGCCCCTCGTGTCGCCCTGGCGCCCGCGGGGGACCGTGGCGCCCAGGACGGGGCCAGACCGTGAGCGCCCTGGTGTCGCCAGCGCCCGTGGGGGACCGTAGTGACCCGGTCGTGCCCTCCCTCATTAGGACGTGTCGCCCTGGCGCCCGTGGGGGACCGGCGTCCGGTGGCCTGTGGGGGCGCATCCGCCCTGGTGGCCTCTCGCAGCCCCTGCGCCTGGTCCGACCAGGCACCGCCAGCGTCCTGACGCTGCCGGGACGGCGGGCGGCACCAGGCCTCTGCGGGCACCCAGGACGAGTCCCGTCAAGGGCTTGACATCGTAGAGGTGGTACCTCTACACTCGCCTCGTCCGAGCGGGCCGGAAGTGACCGGTTACCGTCGAAAGGACCAGCAGGTCCGGGGTTCAAGTCCCCGTCGGCGCTCGCGCCGGTAGCTCAGTAGGCAGAGCGGCTGGCAGTCCGGTCACGCCCACCATGACCGCCCGGACCTCACCCCGTCCTCTGAGCCCCTCCTGGCGGGCTGCGTCCTTGATCCACGGCAGATGCTGGCCTATGATGGTCCCTGCCCGGGCGGGCCGAACGAGGGATGGTTATCGTCTCTTAAACGAAACCCAGCTTTCGGGGTTCAAGTCCCTGACACCAGGCTCGTGGCAGAGCGGCTGGCCTCCGCCCCTCAATCTCCACGACCGTCCGGGCCCCACGCCCAGGACGCGCCGGGCTTTGACGCCCGCCAGGCGGAGGGGTACACTGGGCGACGTCCGGGCGGGCCGGAGATGGCCAGTTATCGCTGCAGGTTGAATCAGTTCAGGTCAGGGGTTCGAGTCCCCTGCCGGTGTTACTGCTGTACTCACCGGTACCGCCGTGACCGGTAGTTCAGGCGCAGACGCTTACGTCTTATCGTCGTTAGCTTAACGGTAGAGCGTTCTGATTCAGTAGGTGGCCTCGGCCAGCTACCTTTAACGGTCATCACCTTACACGACCGCCCGGACACCACCTTCTATCCCCCGGGCCGCACGTCCTGAGCCGATGCTGCCACCACCCACACGCTCCTCGGCTCCTCCCTGCCTCCAGACGTGCAGGGGCCTGTCCGTCAGGAAGGCTGTCGAGGGGAGGCTTGCCCTGCAGGTGTGTAGGGGTCTACACTCCTTGCCGTCGGCACAGACCGGCACCTGTGCGGGCGGCGGCGGGCCGGAGGCTCCCCGGTTATCGACTGGCACAGCTGGGTTCGATTCCCGGCCCTCTTCGGAGGAACTCGGGGACCACACCCACGCCCGCCACCACCCGCGCAGGTCCGCACGGCCGGGCCGTGCGGTGGGCCAGCTGGCTGCCGGGTGGCGCGCCTACCGCGGCAGGTACGCAGCCCGGCAGCCGCCCAGGAACGAGTCGTCCGGAAGGGGAGGACGTGGACGTACTGAGGAAGATCAACATCCGGATTACGCCGCAGCACCAGAAGGCCACCGCCAAGCAGGTGGCCAACTCAGCCGGCGGCTACGTCTTCGCCCTCGACGACGTCGCGCGCCTGCGACGCTTCCTCATCCTGGGCGTGGACGGCGGCACCTACTACACCAGCGCCCAGGGCCTGGCCGTTGACAACGTCAAGGTCCTGGAGCGCCTGGCCTCCGAGGACCCGCGCACCCTGGTCGACACGATCGTGCAGGTCTCGACTAGCGGTGCGGCGCCAAGGCAGAACCCGGCCCTGTTCGCCCTGGCCTACGCCACCTCCGTGCCGCAGTCCCGCGACGCCGCCCTGGCCGCGCTGCCCCAGGTCGCCCGCACCGGCTCGCACCTGTTCACCTTCGCCCGCTACGTCGAGCAGTTCCGCGGCTGGGGGCGCGGCCTGCGCCGTGCCGTCGGCTCCTGGTACACCGGCCGCGACGCCGACAGCCTCGCCTACCAGGCGGTCAAGTACCGTCAGCGCGAGGGCTGGAGCCACCGCGACCTGCTGCGCCTGGCGCACCCGCGCACCGACGACGCCGGCCTGCGCGCCACCTTCGACTGGATCGCCCACGGCGCCGTCGGGGAGGCGGCCCCCGCCCTCATCGAGGGCTTCGTCAAGGCGCAGGAGGCGACCGCCGCCCGGGTCTGGGCGCGGCTCGTCCGCGACTACCGCCTGACCTGGGAGATGCTGCCCGACGCCGCGCTGGCCGAGCCGGAGGTGTGGAGCGCGCTGCTCGACGTCGGCGTGCCCATGACGGCCCTCATGCGCCAGCTGCCGCGCCTGACCCGCCTGGGGCTGCTGCCCGCGCTCGGCGGCCGCACCAAGGAGGTCTGCTCGCAGCTGACCGACGCCGACCGTCTGCGGGCCGCGCGCGTGCACCCGATCAGCGTGCTGGTCGCCCAGCGCACCTACGCCTCGGGCGTCTCGCACCGCGGCACCGCGCGGTGGAAGCCGACGACGAGGGTCGCCGACGCCCTGGACACGGCCTTCTACGCGGCCTTCGGGGCGGTGGAGCCCTCGGGCAGGCGCACCATGCTGGCCGTGGACGTCTCCGGGTCCATGACCATGCCGATCTCGGGCATGGGACTCACCGCCCGGGAGGCGTCGGCGGCGCTGGCCCTGGTGCAGCTGGCGACCGAGCCGGACGCGGCGGCCTACGGGTTCTCCGCGGGTGAGGGCTGGTACAGGCCCGCCCTCGCCCCGCTGGACATCTCGCCGCGGCGCCGCCTCGACGACGCCCTGGCCGCGGTGGACGCCATCCCCATGGGCGGCACCGACTGCGCGCTGCCCATGCTGTACGCAACCGAGCGGAAGCTCGCGGTGGACACCTTCGTCGTCTACACCGACAACGAGACGTGGGCCGGCAAGGTGCACCCGCATCAGGCGCTGCGGCGCTACCGGGAGCGCAGCGGCATCAATGCGCGGCTCATCGTGGTCGGCATGACGGCGACGGGCTTCTCCATCGCCGACCCGGACGACCCGGGCATGCTCGACGTCGTCGGCTTCGACGCCGCGGTGCCGAGCCTCATCACGGAGTTCGCCCGTGGCCTCTGACCCGCTGCGCGGCGTAAGAGCCAGGAGGGCGACCGCCCCATCGGGGGGTGGTCGCCCTCCTCGCGCTCGCCCGTCCCGCACGACGGGGACCTCCGACCCCCTGGCGGCGCGCGCCGCCGAGCTGCACGCCAAGGCCCTGGCGGCCGACGCCGAGGCCGCGCGCTACCGGGCCGAGCGCGACGAGATCATCGACAGGCTCCGGCAAGCCGAGCCGGAGCGCTGGTCCTACACCGCGCTGGCCCGGGCCCTGGGCTGCAGCCGCGAGCTCATCGCCCAGATCGTGCGCCGACGCCGGTGAGCGGCAGCCGGGAGCCGGTGGGGGGAGCCTGCCTGGCGGGGCATTCTGCCCTCCCTCAGATGGGCGACCGTCACCATTGGCCCGCGCGCCCGCCGGGCGGGAGACTGCCGCCCAGATCGCCGTGGCCTCCGTCAGCGTGGACCCGCGCGCCCACTGGGCGGGAGAGCCAGGAGCAATGGGCGGCAATGGCGCCGAGTCCGGCCGTCAGACGAATGCGGCGCAGCCGCCGTCCAGCTCCAACGCTGCTCTGAATGCGTGCTTATCGAGATCGGGGCGCCGCGATCTTTTGTCGAGGCTCCCGCCTCATGCAGGAGCATGGCAGCGCTCCAGTTCTTGATCATCATTCCACCTGACGACCTGGAGGGTGAACAGCATGGACAGGGCCAGCGCGAACCAGTCGAAGGTGACCCTCGCGTGACAGCCCGTGCGCCGGGTGTGTTGACGGAACCGTTCCCACAGGTCCGAGACCGTCGCCGGCGCCTCGAGCAGCGAGATGAGGGTGGCGCCCACGCTCAGCAGGGCCTGGTCGGCGTCGATTTCCTCGGTCGGCAGCAGCATGAGTCTCGTCTCCTGGGGAGCTGGTGGGTGTGCTTCGAATATATCTGAGTTCGGCGACCGGCATGCCGAGTTCCCTGGCTGGGATTCTCATCCGCGCCGGGTCCCTTCGTCGCGCCGGCCCCGGGGGAGTCGATTCGGTGATGTCACCTCAGTTCACGTTGAGCCTTTCTCACCAGGAAGGTCCCCGGACTGGCCAGGAGCGTCATAATGGCGCGGGTGGGGCGCCGCGCGGGCGGGCCTCTGTTGTACGCGGCCTGACTCGCCCGGGGTGGTGCTGGTGGGACTCCTGTGGCGATCCGGGTCGGGGGCGTGTCCAAATCTGTTGCAAAGGCGCCCCGGACTGGCACCGGCCGCGATAAGAACCGCGGAATATCAACGATTCTTCTCCAGCGTCCCGGCGCGATCGGGGCCTTTGCAACAGATTTGGACAAACTGCGCCGCCATGGACCCCGGGATGGGCGTGTGATGTCTCAGGACATGGGTGACGGTTCTGTGTCAGGACATCGGTGACGTTCGGTGTGTCAGGACTTCGGTGACGGTTGGGGCCTGTTGCGGCCGGGGCCTGGCGCGTTGGTTGGTGGGGTCGGGCGGGTGGTGGCAGACGCGGGTGACGCCTTCGGGCGGCCAGTTGTACTGGATCAGGACCTCGCCGTGGACGTCGGCGAAGGTGATGGTGGTGGCGTCCCAGATCGCGGTGGTTCGGTGCCCGGCCAGGGCGCGGCGGACCAGGAACGCGATGCCGCCGATGTGGACGGTGCCGTTGCGGGTGATGGTCAGTTCGCGCTCGCCGCTGGGGGCGATGGGCCTGCGCCGGTGCGGCGGTCGGCGCCCGGCGGGCGCGTCGCGCGCGGGTTCGCCGCCGGGGGTGATGGGGTCGGTGTCGTGGCCCGGTCGGGGTGCCCGGGCGACCTCGGTGGCGTCCCAGGCCTGCTGCGGGGTGATGCGCCCGGGCAGGCCCTGGTGGGGGCGCTGGGTGTTGTAGATGTGGTCGAAGCGGTCGACCTGCTCCTGGAGCTCGGCGATGGAGTCGGCCAGGGGCTGCTGGTCCAGGTAGCGGAGCAGGGTCTGGTGGAAGCGCTCGTTCTTGCCCTGGGTGGTGGGCCTGTAGGGTTTGCCGGTGATGGGTTCGACGCCCAGGGAGCGCACGTGCTCCACCAGGCGGCCGGTGACTCCGCGCCGGCTGGGGTTGAGGGCCGCGCCGTTGTCGGTCAGCAGGCGCTGGGGCACGCCCCGGGCGGCTACGCCCTTGTCGAAGACGTCGATGGCCGCCTGACTGGTCTCGCCCGGGGCGACCAGGGAGGCCACCGCCAGGCGGGAGTGGTCGTCCTGGAGCTGGAAGATCACCGCCTTGCGCCCGCCGGCCAGGACGTACTCGGTGGCGTCGAGCTGCCAGCAGGCGTTGGGGGCGGGGTAGACGAACCGGCGCCACGCCGCCCTCGGTCTCTTGGACGGTTCGGCCCTGGCCACCCCCTCCTGACGGAAGATCCTGGCCAGGGACGCCGGCGAGGGCGCCTCAAGGCCCATGGCGGCCATCTTGTCGTGCACGCTGATCGGACCGTGGTCCAGTCCCGAGCGCTCCAGAGCCGCGCGCACATCGAGGGCCCGGGCGCGAACCTGATCGGGCAGGCGGCTCGGGCTGGTGCGCGGACGGCGCGACCGGGGCTCGCCCACCGCCGCGGGCCCCTCCTCCAGCGCGCGCCGGCGCAAGACGTAGAACGTCTTGCGCCAGATGCCCTGCTCGGCGCAGAACGTCGTCACCGCCCCGCGGGGCGCGTCATCGGGCCATCGGGCGATCGCCAGACGGACACGGGGATCAACACTGCGGTTCTTATCGGGGCTCACCCCTCAATCCCAAACCACGAGTGTCACCACCAGGACCCGCCGAACCGTCACCGATGTCCTGATACAGAACCGTCACCCATGCCCTGAGACATAACACCGTGCAGCCAGTTGTGCTCCCCGACGAAATCGGCGTAAACCCCGCGCGAGCGGGGATGATCCGTTCGCCCCCGCGGGCGGATCCCGCCGCCGCCCGTAAACCCCGCGCGAGCGGGGATGATCCCGACCCGGCCGTCGGCCAGGTGGAGGTTGACCGGTAAACCCCGCGCGAGCGGGGATGATCCTGCTTCCGTGGACCTTGTCGATGTCGTCGTTCGCGTAAACCCCGCGCGAGCGGGGATGATCCCGTGGCCGTAGCGGGGGCGGTAGCGGGGGCGGCGTAAACCCCGCGCGAGCGGGGATGATCCCGGGGCCGCGCGGGTCATCTATGACCGCCTGCCGTAAACCCCGCGCGAGCGGGGATGATCCCGGTAGTCATGATGACGATGTTTCCTTTCGGTTGTAAACCCCGCGCGAGCGGGGATGATCCGCCGGCGGCGCAGGAGGATGCGCGGGCCGTCGGGTAAACCCCGCGCGAGCGGGGATGATCCGAGCGCCTCGGCGTCAGGGTCGTAAGCGACCCTGTAAACCCCGCGCGAGCGGGGATGATCCCTCGATCTGGGCGCGCATGGCGGGGGAGTAGTGGTAAACCCCGCGCGAGTGGGGATTGCTCCCAAGACGGCAGATGGTATAATTAGGAATCGAAGCGGGTTTCCCCCCTGGACCAGCCTTGAAATAACAGGCCGATTGAACGTCCGGGCATTGGGGCCCCACTTCAATGTGCAGCAGCCGTAAGTCCCACGCAAGTAGAGACGATCACAATGGGTCTGGCTTCGCGAGTACTTGACGCCAGGATCTGGCGAGTTTTCAACGACCGGAGTCGTAGCACACCCGGAGGAAGGCGTCCGCCGACTTCAGGGCCCGGTCCACGGCGCCGGCCGCCCGCAACCCCTGGAAGAGGGACACCGAACGCGCCTGGCAATTGATCGACCGCTTCGGGTTGAACTCGATATCCGTGAAGGCCGTGTAGGACGCCAGCTCGTCAACTAGTTCGGGACGCCCCGCCAGGGCGCCCACGTATAACCAGTCGTAGAAGAAGGTCCGCGGCTCCAAAGGGAAGGCGCGCGAGAAGAACTCGAATCCCACCAGCTCGCCGCTCGCCCGGAGTCGCGGGTCGCGCTTGGCGTCGCGGGGACTCGCTCCGAGCAGGTCGGTGAACGGCCCTCCATCCGCGAAGACCTTGGAGGCCTGGAAGGCCGACTCGACCGGGTACTCCGCACCGCCCTGGCGGATCATGAGGCGGAAGGCGCTCAGCTCCACTCCCAGGGTGAGCGGGGACCTGCCCGAGACCTCCAGCATCCGCGCGCCCGGGTACGCGGCCAGGAAGGAACGATGAAGGCTGTCGACGGACCGCTGCTTCTGCTTGAGGGAGAACCCCGGGTGGAAGACGAACTCGGTGTTGACCTCGCGGACGTAGGGCCTCGTCCCCAGGGGTGTGAAAACAGGCCGCCTGGCCATATCCGCTCCCGTCCCGATCCGTGTCGATCCGTCCCGATCCGCCTCGGCCCGTTCCGCCTCAGTCGCGGCCTTGGTCGTCATCGGGAACCACCTGCGTGCCCGCGCACCCGGCCACGATCTCCGCGGCCTGGCCCAGCGCCCCGATGACCGCGCGTCCGCCGGTGCGCTCCACGAAGCTTGCGCAGGCCTCCGCTTTGGGCCCCATGGACCCGGCCGGCAGGCCCAGCGCCCGCAGTTGGGCCGGTGTGGCCCGCTCGAGCAGCCGCGCTTGCGGGGTGCCGTAATCCGCGACCACTCCGG
>ERZ773035.2869-NODE-2869-length-10746-cov-10.798242_pt1 | contig 10746 bp, 20 predicted proteins | sample MGYA00511487_ERZ773035 | MGnify/ENA primary metagenome ERZ773035 (study PRJEB29015, sample SAMEA2737985) | human oral metagenome | biome: human oral; feature: human-associated habitat; material: dental | place: China | collected 2024 ...
GGTGATCCGGTTCTTTTCTTTTTCTGCCTGGCTGTCTATGACGGCTCCTTTGAGGATGGCGGTGTTTTTGACTTGGATGTCGTATCCTTCTTTTCCCGCGTAGATGCCTGCCTGTTCCGTAACGCTTTCGTAGGCGGAGTCTGTATTTGTTTTTCCTTTTCCTCCGCTTACGGTGACGGCGCTTCCCGGTATGTAGCTGATGGACAGGCCCAATGTCTTACTTGTTTCTTTATAGGTCTTCCTGTTTCTCGAAAACTCTACTGTTTTGGATGAACTACTATGTAGTAGTTTAATGGTTTTTTTGTCTGATAACTTGCTCATCCAATAAGTCAGATTGATAGAAGTTCAATGTTAATTCATATATACCTTTATTAAAAAGATATACATTCTCAATTTTAGAATGATTGGAATAATCGATGTTGTCTCTACATCCATCATATTTCCATCCGTGTTTAATAAAACATTCTTTATAATATTCAACAATTTCTTTTTCTGAGGCATACGCTTTACTTCCCATAGTAAGTATATATAAATTTGAATTTCTATATGAAAATAATAACTTATCTCCTAATAAACCATCTTCTTTGTATAAAGTAATTGCAGGTATATTATCTCGTATCTCTTTTTCGGGCTGCTTCGACTCAAAGTAATTAAACACAAATACACCAATGAATGCCACCATCATGAATATCAGAAGATAAAAATTCAAATTCTTCCCCATCTTCCCCATCTTTTTTCTATCAATTATCATCTTCATAAAAATATCTTCCCATCCTATAATTACATACTTCTTATCCCGAAAAGAATAGTATGATTTCCCTGTTTAAAGTCATAGTCATAGATATATCTGCCTTCCCATTCTGTGATGGGTTACAGAATGTTAGCAGTGACGAGTTTATTCTTTTCTACCGGTGCTTTACTGTCTATGACGAAACCCTTAAGGGATAAAAGCATTATTCTGACAAAAAGCAAGATAGGATTCCCATAAATACAATTACAGACAATCCCATCATTCGAATTTGAAATTTAAACTTTTCATGCGCAAGTTTTTTGTTAAATTCTTCTGTCATCTCATATTTAACAGTATTAATAAGGATCCTTTGTGTTTCCTTGAACAATAAATAATCTCCAATTTGGCCCAAAATGATTACTACCATCCCCAAGAATAACCTTTGTGTCAAATTATCCGCAAAATAAACATAAATAAATAATGCTAAAGGTGCCATTAACAGTATAAAAAACTTTAACCCCATCACTTTCCAAGTAGTACATGCTGAAAATGTACCTAAACGTACATTCTGAAAAATCCACCTTATTCCTATAAAAACATAGGCTATGCATACAATAATATCCATTATCATAAATTCTCCATCATTAATCTATTTGTTTATGTACATTTGTAATATACTTTTCATCCGGTTGTTTTCTTTCAGGTTCCGTCCAAGGTGGTGCTTTCTGATTTCCCTTTCACGAGTACGGTCGGTACATAGCCCAGTCCTAAGGGGTTGAGTTTGGATACGGCATTGGTGGATACAGTGATTTCGCTTGCTTTTTCTTTGTATTCGGTTTTGTTGTCTATGTTTTCCCATGTCAAAGTACCGGTGGTGAGTTTGTTCTTTTCTGCCAGTGCTTTGCTGTCTATGACGGCGCCTTTGAGGCGGGTATTGGTTTTGACTTGTTGCCGTATTCTTCTTTCCCTATGTAGATGCCGCTTTGTTCAGTAATACCTTCTATATTGAATTTCATTAATTAATAGAAAATCCAGGAGATTACATACCACAGCACATCTCGGTAATACCCTATTACAAACAATTCAATAAACACATTTAATATTGATAAAAGAATGGTTTGTTTTTGCGCCTGTGCAATTTCACTTTCGCTTTTCTTCGTAAATTCAGGCGTTAATATGTAAGCAAAATACCGAACTAGAATAAACGCGGCTATGCATACAAAAATAGAACCTATTAAACTAATCAATGAACTATGAGACATATCTATATTTAATAGTATTTCTAAGACATTAGTTTCAGTCAATACTACAAATAAAAAGCTAAACACAGTTAGCAATATTCCCATGAATATAAATATGACATACTTATAGAGAGACGGATGTCTCCTATCTTTATGTCGAATAAAATCTTCACCTATAGCACAGCACATAAAAGCAAATATTAAAACAGTAAATACTATTCCTCCAAAAAACGAAAGACCGGTAATCTTCATTATGCATTCCTCGATTCAATCTTTTACAATAAAATTCTGTTTAAAGTCCTTTTTAAACTGTTCATCGTCATAATTGGATACTCAGAGTTCACTGCGGATTGGTTGGTTGTGGCTGTGCTTCCTTTGATCGACAATATGGGGCAGTAGTCCTCTTTCGCTTGCTTTATATTCTGCTTTGTTTTCTATGTTTTCCTATATCAAGGTACCGGTAGTAAGTTTATAAATATTAACATTAATCCTAAAAGTAACCATGTTATTAACCGGACATCATCTTTAACATCATAACAATTTGCAACTTTTGCTCGGTTCCTTCTCAATTCATATAGTACCAAAAGAAACCATAGCCCCCCATATTGCAGATGTCATTATCAAAAGTTTATTTGAATAATTAATGATCCCAATATCTATCAGTATCGCCGCTCCCATTAATACATCTATACAAAATATAAAAGGAATTCGAATATACACTGGGATATTCTTTACAGCCATCTTCATATCTTCTTTTTTAGATTTGTTAAATATAAATATCCATAAATTCCATATCATGAGAAAAAGCATGGCAAAATCAATCACTTGATTACTAAAGATATATTTCATTTCTTATCCCCTCCTTCATTCGCAAGGAAAGAATTATACTGATTCTTTATATTTCTCACTTCCCTCAAGCCTATTTTTCTATAAGCACACGATCATAAAGATAGGCTCCCACAAGCATCCCACCTTCCAAGCCGGCAATAGGACTTTCCATCCCACATGACTAAACTGATTATAGTCCCGCTTGCTATTTTATGAACTTCCGGGTCTTTGATCTTTCCCTGTTCTTTTTAGGAAGGCGTTCACTCCTGCCATACTATTCGCTTTCTGAGGTAATATCTTCCAGCTTTTTATCAAGCATATCTAATCCTTTTCTACTATCAATATATTCTTTCATAAATTTTTTATCAGAAGCATAATACGATTCTCTTTTAATATAATTGACTTTTTTCTCACGCCCTTTTCTTTGTAATTCTTTAAAAATATCTATATCTCTTTTGGGTAATCCTATAAAGTCATATCTAATTTCTATCCCCCATAGATAAGATTCATTTAGCTGCGATAAAGAACTTAACACATCACTTCTCAAATCATCCGGGATGTTTCTGTAATAAATTTCATTAACCACTTTAATCGTTTTCCCACAAAAAGGAATTAAGTTTACTTTTGTATATCCTCCTATACCATACAAAAATATATAGGGATATTCATACTTATAAGCAAAACAATCCGACTCTAAGGCTGTTTTTGTCCACAAATCAGTAAATATCCTATCGACCTTAAACCTATATCTAAATGCTGCATAATAGGTTGCATGTTCCATTTGAAATGTATTCATGTGTAAATACATAACGCATAATCCTATTAATAAACTAAACGCAACCCATATTTTAGTATTTCTCATATCAATCACCTATACCATCCTGTCCCCATTTGCGCCGTACAGGCTCCTGTCGCACGATCTCCTGTCAGGCCTCCCTCGACGGTTACTAAAGCAGTGCTGATGGCCTGTACGGTATCAGTAGTGAGTTTGTTCTTTCCTTTATCCACATAAACGATGTCAACAGTTCCCCCTACATTACATCAGATACTTTCTACAGTACACTATAATATTCATAAGAATAGAAATTTTTATAATAATTTCAAATAAAATTGACTGATTCCAATAAAAAAAGACAACTCCCACAAGAAAAACAGATATGACAATAATCAAAAGCCCTATGTAATGTTTTATTTTATTGAAACGGGTGTGATTATTTTTTCTTTCGTAATATTCATCAGGATACCAAAATAACTCTATCAGTTTATGCGCAATCGGTTTCTGATCATTGCTTTCAATCTCTCGCCCTAAATGTCTTAAGGCTGTACGAAGTTGTAATGCTCCTATAAATATTATAAAAATACTCATCAGGAAAATCAGAACTAAAAGACCATAGTCTGAAAAATCTATGAATATAAATTCCCCCTCACAGATTTTTTCAGCACAATAAAGAATAGAAAATATTCCCGTCAGAATAAAAGAACAATAATTAACTATAGGCAAATTGTCTCGCTTATTATGACTAAACATAAATTATTTCCCTCCCTTTATGTTTTGGGATAGATTGTTACAGAATACCTAAGCGGATCTTGCCCATTACTTTTTTCGTAATTATGCAAATCCCGAGTACTAAAATATATTCCCAATCTATACTTCCCTTTTCGGAAATTAAATGATTCCCCTATCTTTCTATTGTTTGAATGATCGATATTATCTGCTTCTCCTGTAAATTCCCATCCGATTTTTTCCAAATTTTTTCTATAATATTCAAAAATATCAATTTTAGTTCCAAAAGATTGAATACTATATGTAAGAATATAATGTTTATTAGTCCTATAAATAAATTGTAGTAAATCCACTAATTTACTTTCTTCATTATAGACATTGACCCCCTCGACGCTTTCCCTTATCTCCATTTCAGGCTTTCTTGATTCTAAACGATCAACTAAAATACAAATAGACACTAATATAATAAATCCTATCAATGTCAATATCCAATTTTGTAATTTCATTTTTGAAATCATTTCTCTACCTCCTCATCATCTAATGAGAAAGTATAATCTGCAGCAAACCCAAATTGCGGCAGTCCTTTGTTTAAGATTATCATTCTTCTTTACCTATAAACCCTTAAAAGTATTATAAATAACAGAGTATTATATCTATCACATACGCAAGAATCGGCCAACACCACCATAGTATAATCAACTCAGCTATTAACGTACAAAAAGAAAGATAAATCGTCTTTCTTGATATCTTAAATCTCAATTCTTTGTTTAAATTTGAATACTCCGGCAATAATACATAACCATAATACCGTACAGCAATAAAAAGTGACCAACATGTGAAGATCGCAAAAGCAAATGCTATTTCTTTATCGTAGTCAATATCTATTTCTCTTAAGACTAATAAAAGATTTGTCCCACCTGTCACTGTAAACAGCAAACTAAAAATTATCAGTAATATTCCCATAAGAATAAAAAACAAATACTTAATAACATGACGAATTCTGTGACATGCAATATCATAAATGGCTATACTAAGCAGCGTAATACCCAGTATAATTGTTGCCATTATTCCCAAAAAGAATGAAGTCCCCATAATTCTCATATTTTGAATCCCCAATCAATCTTTAACATCAAAATTCCATTCAATCTTTTTCAGAATCTTGTTTATCATAATTTGAACTATTTAAGTTTTCCCCGTATAGATATCGTTTCTTTTATTATCATAAATATTTTCCACAGTAAAAGCAGCTCTAACACTCATATCTAAAAAGCAATAGCATCTCCACCAAGAGGTCTGTCTTTAATGCAAATGTCCATAGTCTTCTTCCTTGCGTATAAAGCATCTCTTCTTAATGTCCACATTACTATATCTATAAATTTTATATATGTCCGATTATCACATTCATTACATATACTAGAATTGGCCGGTATATCCATATCATAAAAAATCCTATTATTATGGTACAAATATATAGTAATATCCATTTCTTTCTCACTTTAGGAATTATATTGATATCCAATTTAGAATATTCGGGAAATAAAATATAACCATAATAATGTATTGCCACCCATAATGACCAAATCGCAAAAACCAGAAATAAAATATCTAATTTTGAGCCATAATAAATATTCGTCTGATAAAAATAACTTAAAATATCCGTTCCCGCCACTAAAGTCGATAGTAAAAAGAACATTACACATAATATTCCTATCGGAATTATAAAAAAATATTTAACTCCATTATGTACTCTCTTGTAAATAATATCTTGACAAATCAAACCCAAGAATAGAGCAAATAACATAATAGTGGTTACCATTCCTCCCCAAAATAGAATACTTGTAATTTTCAATTGATATCCCCCCGTTTACTCTATGATGTCAAAGTTTTGTTCCATTCTTTCTTTAAATTCATCCTCATTATAATTCGATTGATTAAGTCTTTTTAGATAATAAATATAATCACTTTTATTCTCTTCTTCATAAATATATTTTGCCAAAAGATCTCCTGCATAGCCTGTACCTACAACTACTGCAGCCGTTCCACCGGAAAGGAGTAGTATTGGAGCGATTTGATATTGACTGCCATATCCCACCATAATCGGCACAAGCAGACTCTGTCCTGCCAAACTTCCCACTATTCCACCAGCTATACCGGCAGATTCTTTGCCACGATCATCTGGTGTTAAAAATTTTCCTATATCTAACATCTTGCCGGCAGTTTCTGCTCAGCCGGACACGCCAGGCAAATGAGATCCCTTAGATATTTCTCCTATAAAGTCTAATCCATATCCGCATATTTAGCCCAATCACTTTGGATATGAATTTATCTATCCGGTAACTCTAGCTAAAAGTAGTATGCATAATCCGATAACACCGAGCAGTTTATAGTCAAAATAAATCGCAACACCATCAATTACACATCCTATAATAAAACAGATGTCACTCCCACTAAAGAAATCATACATTTCTTTGATTTTATTTTTCATAGTATTAACACTATTTTTTCTGCTCATAAACTTCCCTTCGTTCTGCTTCTTTAATTTTTTCATTTTCATTGTGCAAGATAACTTCAAAAGAATGATATCCACGCTATATATCCAGTTATATTTTCACTCTATTTAACAATTTTATTCCGGCAAAACTTCCGGGAATTATACGATCTAACTCAGGATAATTTGTTTTGTATATTTAGATAACCAATTAAGTGCACGAAGAGTTCCATCTTCTGCCACACCTTTGGCAATATCTTTTGATCATCCATCTTTAATATCTGATAGAATCAGTGCGCCTATGGCTCCATGGAGAAGAAGTTTTTCTGTAGATCCTTATGGTCTTTCCATCCGGTGCTGCCGAGGCTGGTATTGATGCCTACAGCGTATATTTATCTACCTTCTTTATTATCCGCTTTGACTCTCAACTTCTCATACGCCTTCCGTTCTTCTGAAGCAAGATCTGACACTGATGAAATTACTTGTATCTCATCACTGCTATACTTCGCTAAGGACCTATCTATCTCTTGTTTCTCCTCTAATGTCTGAGACGGATTCCTATATACCTTTATCTTAAATGGATTCGCATAAATTGCATAAAAACCGGCACTTCCATAAGAGTAAAACACTTTGTCCCTATAAAGCATGTCTGTTTCACTTTCTGTCTCATACACATTTTTGTCTAAAAGGGTTAATTTTTGTTTTATTTTGTCTTCCGGGCGATAATCATGCAGTTCAAAATGAATGCCTCCTTTCTCCCTTTTAGAGAGAAATATACGTGATTTATTTCCAAAAGTAGATTCCGTATCTATATACCATGTTTGAATATCAAATAAAGACGGAATAACATTCACTGCTATACAAGCCGCATGATAAAAGATAAATATCAAACAAACGAGGAATATTTTCTTTTTCATTATGTTCCTCCTTATTCTAACCCTATTGTTCCATCAAGATTTGCACTCCGGTCAAAAGCCTGTATCACGCCAATTTCTCGATTCCCTCCGCTTCTTTCCGGTGCTGCCGAGGCTGATATTCCTACGGTATTGTTCTTGTTAATGGCTTTGTCTGTTTTCTGGGTTTTCTGTATGTCTCTTGCGTTCAATCCTGCCTGCAGGGCATACAGGGCTTTCAGCCGGCTGTCTCCCACTTCTCCGGCTCTCTTTACGGGAGCGGCTACGGTTCTTATCTGCGTCAATTTTTCCATGTCCTAGGTATTTTTTATGTCATTGAAATATATTCCGTATCATCATTTTGTGGTGTGTATAGCAATTGTCCATTTTTCATATTTATAACATGACCAACCGAAACAATATCCACATGATTTCCTTTTAATGTAAAATATCCCTCTCCATAAAACTTCATTTTTACAAAATATTTACCTTCATAGACCTTTATATACTCTATCTCTTGGATTCCCCCCGCCGAAATAACGCCATACATTTTCCTTACATCTATCTCATCAGGGAAACTAACGTCACTAAGAACTTTTAAATCAGATTCTATAACCTTTTTTGTATCAACGTCTATTTTCTTTTCAATTTCTTGAATTTCATCAGCGGCCCTAAACTTCCAAACTACTATTCCTATACCAAAAAATATTATTGCAATTATTCCTAAAAATCCTTTGATATATTCAGCTAAATTCATCTTTTACCTCTTTATTCTATTCTTTGAGATGGCTCTCAGAACACTACTTTACCAACGATCGGTATTTACTATTCCACTAAGTAAAAAACAAAAAACTGCTATATATCCCAAATATTCTATACCCATAAGCCATGCAATACTCCCTGATATTAAGCCGGCTATTCCTAAAGCCAAACTAGGTCCAAGATATTTTTTCATATAATCCTCCCATAATAGCAGCAAATTAATGATTTATAGCTTATTTTATCTTGTTACAGTTAACCGGCTTTTTGAACTCCACCTAGTAAAAAAAGGATATTAATAAAAATACTATTGATAAAACCCACAATATAGTGTAATTAAAAAAATGCGCAATAATAAAAATTAGAATTCCTAAGCATATAAACTTACTATCTACTTTCATTCTATAATCCCCTCTAATCAGTTATACAATCCTTTATCCAGTCTTCTAACTCTTTCGTAGTTTTAGGACTACTTTCATGCTTATAATCTAACAATGCAACATAAACTATCACAGCACCAGCTAAGGTTCCATATCCGTCATCTACTTTTTTACAAATTTTATACCTTTTAACTTTTGTTTTACTTCATCTGCTAAATAAGGATAATCCCGTATAACTTCGTTCCCTAAATATTCTAGTGATTTTATAGTTATTCTTTCAAGAATTAACTTAGTTGCTGTATCAGAAAGATATTTTTTACATCATTAGGAACATTATCTTCATAATACAAATAAAATCCGTTTACCCCATCTAAATCATTCCCCATCTTAGAAGATTCTCCCCGCATTGCAGCCATTTCTTCATCCAACTCATTCCACTTTGTCCCCATCTGGGAGATATAGGCGCCTGTGTGTCCGCTCCCTCCTGTCATCTTGGACAGGATTCCTCCAAAGGCGTCGGAAATGTTCTCCACTGTATCGCAGCTCCACTTATATTATTTTTTGTATTTTCTATCACAAAACCTGCTTCTAAAATCCATTTAAAATCAATAATAAGAAGCTCCTACTAAAAGTATAAAAGCCATAAGCCATAATAACGTATAATCAAAAAAATATGCAAAAGTAGCAATAAATATACTAAGCCCAATTAATTTCCATACCTTTTTCATCCTTTATACCCTCTTAATCATTTACAGAGTCTTCTACCCATTTATTAAATTCATCTCTCAGATTCCTTCCTCTCATTGCAGCCATTTCCTCATCCAATTCATTCCTCTTCGCCCCCATCTGGGAGATGTAGGCTCCTGTGTGTCCGCTTCCTCCTGTCATCTTGGACAGGATCCATCCAAAGGCGGCGTAGATGTTCTGTACGGTATCGGGGTGCTTAGCTACCCAATTATTTCTTTTTATCCGTTTCAGGTCTTCCATGACATATTCATAATTATGGATTTTTATCAATAATTTAATCACTAATAATGTATTCTGTATCATCCTGCACCGGACAATGTAACAATATTCCATTTCTTACTGTAATTACATGGTTTACAGAAATAGTATCTACCCTGTTTCCATAAAGAGTAAAATAACCATCTCCTCCATTTAACTTGACCCAAAAAATATTATCATATATCTTTATATTTTTTATTCGAAAAATCCCCCCCTCTCTTAAAGACTTGTAAATTTTTTTCACATCTATATCTTGCAGCATCTCTACCTGGCTCAACTTCATTAAATCATTCCCCACTATATTGCCCTTATTTATAATATCTTCAGCCGTTGGCTCCAATTTATTTGCAACATAAAACCGCCAAAGCGCTCTTAATATATAGAATACAATCAGCAAAAAAACGGATATAACTCCTAATAAATATTCTGTATCCATATTAAATCTCCATTCACTAATCCATTACATCAGACGTGTTTTCCTTCAATCTATTATATACATCTACCCAGTATGATTCACCTTTCTCCTCAAACTTAATATTTAATTCCTCATATTTTTCATATTGAAAGTCTATATTAAATTTTAGTACAGACGCTAAATCTATCCATGCCGCTAGTTTGCTCAAGAACTTAAGCCCTCCAAGTCTTAATTCGCCCTTAAATGTTTCATCTACCATTATTTCTGAATAATGATTTTTCGTCCATTCCGCTAATGCTATTGCTCCATCAAGAGCACTTTCTGAAAACTTTTCTTTTATATATTCCCGATCATTTCCAGTCATAATTTCACCAATTTTCATTCCCATAGAGCGCAACATTTTATCGATCTGCTCCTGCTCTTCTTCAGTAACTTCCATCCCAAAAAGATTCCACTTCGTTCCCATCTGGGAGATGTAGGCGCCTGTGTGTCCGCTCCCTCCT
>ERZ773035.2872-NODE-2872-length-10744-cov-15.800543_pt1 | contig 10744 bp, 7 predicted proteins | sample MGYA00511487_ERZ773035 | MGnify/ENA primary metagenome ERZ773035 (study PRJEB29015, sample SAMEA2737985) | human oral metagenome | biome: human oral; feature: human-associated habitat; material: dental | place: China | collected 2024 ...
CTTTTCACCCTTTCACCTTTTCACCCTTTCACCTTTAAAGGGCGCAGCCATCTTTCCCTTTCCCCTTCCCCCAATTTTTTCCCTCCTATCTTGTTTCTTCTTACATTTTTTTTTGTAACTTTGTTATTGCTCTCTAAGCTGATAATGCTTTAATCCATAGCAAGTTTTTGCGTTGATTGTCAACGTTATCTACCCACTAACATGTACGCCAATGAAACCAAGATGCAGCATATTAATACTTTCCTTGTTTGCTTGCGTGCTTTCTTACGCACAAGAAACGAACAAGACAACCGACAGCTTGTCTATCGACTCACTATATCGCGACCTGCCCGAAGTGATTGTCAAAGGCGAACGCCCCACCGTAAAGCTAGAAAGAGGCAAGCTAGTGTATAACATGCAGTTGCTGTTAGAGAAACTCCCTGCCGACAACGCCTACGATGCCATCACCAACATACCAGGCATCAGCACCATCGACGGCAGCCTCAGCTTGGCAGGTTCGAGCATAACACTCATTATCGACGGAAAGGCCACCACCCTAAGTCAAGCCCAAGCTATAAAGAAACTGAAAAACATGCCTGCCGCACGACTCTCCAAAGCCGAAGTTATGCTCTCGGCTCCTGCACAATACCATGTTCGCGGGGCGGCAATCAACATCATAACCAACGACAACAGCGGTCAGCACCACACTTCGGGACAGCTGCAAGCCACGCTCAACCAGACGAAGTATGCACGAGGCTATGGTCAGGGCAACCTGTTGTATGCCAACGGCCGCTTTACACTCGACCTGAATTATACTTTACTGGCGGTAAAGGATATGCAGAGGCAGAACACTATGCCCAACATCCGCTGAACGGAACGCGCGTGGCCTACAACGACAAAACAGGCAACATCAGCAGCGGCACATCCCACGACATCGGCATTGAGCTTGGCTATCGCTTTGCCGAACGCCACAAGGTGGAAGTGGCCTACACCGCAGATGCTAACTTCATCGACAGCAATAACACGACAACGGGCAGCAGCGTGTCTGCACAGAGCAGTGAAGGACACAATCTGCTGCACAACATCGGCCTGTATTACACCCTGCCTTTCGGACTGCAACTAAACGCAACCTACACCTATTATAGTTCGCCACGCAACCAATCTCTCAATGGATAATTGGGCGCGGATAGGCGAGTGGTGACTGCAAAGAGCGACCAAACCATCCGTAAATGGCTATTCACGGCCGACCAGGTGCACACCTTAGGGCGCGGATGGCAGTTAAACTATGGTCTTGAATGGCAAACCGCAAACAACAAAAGCTATCAAACCACGCTAAACGATGCTGGCATGGTGCTGCCCGAGGCCACCAGCGAGGTGAACATCGACGAGCAACGCTTTAATGGCTACATCGGATTTAGCAAGCAGTTTGGCAAAGGGCTCAGCCTAGAAACAACCCTGGCCATAGAAAACTATCATACGCCGCAATGGAACGATTGGCGCATTTTCCCCACCTTTAACGCCGCATGGCAAGTAAACAGCCACCACACGCTGAACCTGTCGTTCAGCTCTAACGCCACCTATCCAAGCTATTGGAGCACGATGAGCCAGATTTACTACTCCTCTGCCTATTCTGAGATATGGGGAAACCCCTTGTTAAGGCCCTCCAAAAACTACGACACGTCGCTGTCTTGGCTCATCAAAGGCCGTTACACCTTGTGGCATTTGCCAACATCTGCAACGATTATGCCGTGCAATTGCCCTATCAGCTAAGCAACCGCATGGCAGTGGTGATGCAGGTGGTTAACTTCAACCATCGCAACATCTTTGGTTTGCAGGCGATGGCGCGTTTTTCGGCAGGCTCGTGGCTCAACGGCAACGCTTATGTAACAGGCATGTATATTAGCGATAAGAATAGCCACTTCTTCGATTTGCCATTCAATCGCAGCCGTTTCACCGTTCGCACGGGTGGCAACCTCTCGGCTTTGTTGAGCAAGAGGCCCAATGTGCGCTTTTCCGTTAGTCCCACGTTCCAGTCCCGAGCCATTCAAGGGGTGTACGACATCAGTGGGATATTCTCCTTAAACGCCTCCATGCGATGGGCATCGGCAAATGGTAAATGGAGCGCCGTGTTGTCGGGAAATAACCTAACCAACCGCCAAATTGTTACACATTCGGGCTACGGCAACCAAGATTTCGGCTTGCGTGTAAGGCAAGATTGGACAACACTCACGTTCAGCCTTATTTATAAGTTCGGCAACTACAAGGCGAAAACCAAGAAAGAAGTTGATACTTCCAGGATGAGAAAGTAAACTTCCGCCCGTCCCCATACATTCTCCCAAAGGATAACGCTCCCTACATCCCTGCTCCGTGCGAATAGAGTAGGGGGTGGAGCAGTTCTTTAAGCAATTCTGTTTGACTATAAAATTGAAAGGGTGAAAAGGTGAAAGGGTGAAAAGATGGCTAACGCCTTTTAAAGGTGTAAGGGTGAAAAGGTGAAAGGGTGAAAAGGTGAAAGAGTGAAAAGATGGCTGACGCCCTTTAAAAGGTGAAAGGGTGAAAAGATGGCTGCGCCCCTTAAAGGTGTCTAGCGGTTTCTAGATTTCTAGTTCATTCTAACTTTCGGATAAGTCGGACAAGTCAGACTTGTCGGACTCGTCTGACCTGTCCTATTAGCCTAACGCCACCTATACATTGGGCTTAACTCCTTAACTTCATAACTCCTTTACTACTTACAAAAAACATTCGGCTTAACTCTATAACTCCATACCCCATTACTACTCACCCAAAAGCATTTGGCTTAACTCCTTAACTCGTTAACTCCATAACTCCTTAAACTCCTAAAAGGTGAAAAGATGGCTGCGCCCTCCAACTTGTCAACTCGTAGACTTATTGAAGTCGTGTTGACTTTTAGTATTTCTACAAATTGAGCGGAGTTTATGTCTTTGTGCTGTAATGCCAAGATAAACATCCCGACCATGTACGAAGTGCTGGACAAAGATACGACGACATCCGAAATTCGGCCCCATTTGTCTGTGGCAAAACGTGGCTATGTCTCAAAGAGTAATCAGGCGGAAGTTATTCAATGCGGTCTCCACAAGCAGAAAACCGCTTGTCAATGGCCGATTTCTTCTGCCTTTCCATGCTGCTGTTCCCGTTGCCCGTGAACAGCATGCCCTGCAACCGCTTGAGCTGGTCGTTGCAAGCGTACATGTTTTTTGTGCCGTTGTCCACTCGCGATTGTTTACTGCAAATTTATTTTGTCTAGTTTCCGGTAAGAAATTTAACATTGTGAGTGCCCTTTTCGTCCACCAATCGCCCACCTTGCCGCAAAAAATCGATTCTCGCGGCGGTTTGTTTTGATGCAAAAAAGGGTTAGCCTGTGCATGCGGCAAAATGAATTTTTATTTAAACAAGCTGCTATTTGCAGCTGTTTCGGTGCCATTTGGTGCTAATTGGAGTGCATTTTGGTGCTAAATGGAGTGCGTTTTGGCGCAAAACGGAGTGCGATTTGGTGCTAAATAGAGTACGATTTGGTGCTAAATGCAAGGTGTTTTGGTGCTAAACGCAAGGTAAAATGGTGCTAAACACAAGACGTTTTAGCATAAACATCCACAGCAATTGTATAAACAAAACCTCTTAGAGCCATGAAACACATAGCTCAAAAGGGCAAAATACCCATCAAAAAGTAGGGTTTTAGGGGCTAAAAGTGCGTAATTTGGGGTAAGAAATAATGAGCCGGCAAGCAAAATAGAAAGGCAATATGGTGCAAAATGCAGGTTCTAGGCTTAAAAATAGACAAATCCCAAGGCGCGAAAGGGTAGAAATGGTGGCATTTTACCTACTTTTTAGCCAATATTTTCGCTAGAAAAGAGCGAAAATTTGAGTTTAATTGTAAAATAAAAGATAATAATTTAAGATTTTGAGTTGATGTTTTTTTGAGTTTTTGAGTTAGAGAGTTGATGAGCATTTGAGTTGGTGAGGTTTTGATCTTGTGAGTTGTTGAGCTTTTGAATTGTTGAGCTTTTAAGTTGATAAGCATTTGAGTTAATGAGGTTTTGAGCTTGTGAGTTGGTTAGTTGATGAGTTTGTGAGTTGATGAGCTGGTGAGTTTGTGTCTTCGGGAGTTATTAAATCTTAGTTAGTTTATAAGCCAGAGAGTTGACTTGTATTGCACTCCTCTCAATTTTTTGAAATATTAAAGTCAAGACCACTTCGTAATCCACACCGCTAACATCAGCTGCCGCGTTGTGTCAAGCTTGTTTTCACTGCACTTAACAGGCGCATCACAACAAATTTTCTTCCGTTTTCACCAATGGTTTAAATCTTTTTTAGTATTTTTGCAATGCCGTCATTAACGACATCGCCCATCCGCTTGCGGATTATGGCCGTCAAGACGGCACATACATAATGGAAAGACGTTTACCCACGTCTTGTCTTTGGCGTATATGAATCTCGCAAATTCGAACTTGCAGTCAGAGACGAGGCAACAAGTAGATGTCCGCAATGATGCAATTATCACGCCCTCTACACCAGAGAATGCCGTCGGCTTGTTGCCACGCGCATGGCCTTTGTTGTGTGGAGCGGCCATATATAGCGCATCGGCGTGGGGCTCTGCAGTTGCTCGTTCTACTGTAAGGGCAATGCGAGAGCCTATATGCGCGGGACGGGTGACGGTAGTCTCCGCGCTTTTTGTTATCGTATGTAGCTACCGCACGCAACAAACACTAAAAACTCGCCCCCATCATGGAGACACAAGGGCACACGCTTAATAACTATGAAACCGCTCATCTACACTTCTGCATTGGCTGTTGGCTACACAGAAAGGCCAACATGCACCGGCTATGCCTGCAAACGCCAGTCTGCACACACCGCAACGCACTTTGCTTGCCCTGCTTTTGCATGGGCACGCGCTTGTTGCATAGCCATAAGTGCCGCTTTTCCACGCTGCAAGTCTGCGTGGACCAGCCTTGAACGGTTTGTTGGTTTAGCCATAAATGCACCTTTTCCCCACACGGCAACTGCACATGTTACGTACGCCCATACATTATGTTCGCATTTTGTATGGTCTGCTCCCATATTCTCCCCTCGCAGCAAACGTCGCCACATCGGTTCTGCGTAACTTTGCATTCGTAACCCGCAGCGAACAGCCCTGCAAAGTCCAACGGCTCTAAGCCGCAGCTGTTTAATTGCATCGAACAATATTTAAACTAAATTCAAACATAACCGCTACGACAATACATAGGCATAAGTCAAGCTCTTATTATATCTATGGCCACGCCATAATCGAGAAAGTAATATCAACAGAAATATTAACATCAAAGACATACATTTATGAATGATAATTATAACGAACTGCAACAATGGGCTAATGAGGATGAAGAAGCTCTTTATGAGGATGAAACTCTACTTGAACGTGAACTCGCATCGCATATGTCAGAATTGTCTGGGTTAGAAGAAGACTTTGAAAAGATAGGTAGTCCTGATACACTTGGCGAAACTGTTATGAATGTGGTTTGGGATCAATTCATCAACCAGATTGGTATTATTGCAGGAGAGGACTTTGTTAAGGAGAATCGCGGATTAACACTCGACTTACGAAGCTCTGCTCATATTCAAACCACAGAGAATTTTGCTAATGGTAAAATAGCAAGCCATAATAGCAGTATTGACTACCAAGAAAGATATGACAGTTGGCAATCGAAACTGCAACATGATGAGAGTGGTAATGTTGTAACCCACACAACAAGATCTGGTAGAGAGGAAGCTAATCTAGTTAAAGGAGCAAGAGCACCTTTTGACAAGGGCAGACCAACGGGTTCTGTCGAGAGGGGAACAGACATGGACCACACTATTCCTGCTGGTGAGATAATTTGCGATGTGGCAGCTAATGCACACATGTCAGAACAAGAGCAGATAGATTTTGCAAACAGCGAATCAAATCTTCATGAGATGAAATCTAGTCATAATCGTTCGAAAGGACGTATGTCAACAAAGGAATGGCTTGACTACGTGAATTCTAAGGGGCAAAAACCATCAGAGCAATTTGCAGACCCCATGGCTGACGATTACTTGAGTCCAGAGCTGGAAGCTCAGTATCGAAAGGATGACGAAGAGGCACGAGAAGAATATGGAAAACGTAAAAGCACGGCAGAACAACGTTCAATAGAAGCAGGTAAACAATCTCAAAAAGCAGAAGCTTTCCGTATAGGAGGTAAAGCGCTTCGGTCGGTTTTGATGGGATTGTTGGCAGCTCTGATTAAAGATATAATAAAAGAACTTATTTCTTGGTTTCGTTCAGGCAAGCGTAAGATTAGTACATTCACCGAGTCTGTTAAGAAAGCGATCAAGAACTTTACCTCTAATATTAAACAGCACCTAACCACAGCTCGTGATACGCTTTTGTCAACAATAGTTACTGCAATTTGTGGTCCAATTGTTGGCATGCTTAAAAAGGCCTGGACGTTTTTAAAGCAAGGTTATAGATCTGTTAAAGAAGCCATACAGTACTTTAAAAACCCTGCAAACAAAGATAAATCGTTTGGGACTAAAATGCTTGAAGTGGGGAAAATTATTATTGCAGGGCTTACCGCAGTGGGAGCAATTGCTCTTGGCGAAGTTATAGAGAAAGCCTTAACTAGCATACCGATCTTTGCGGTCCAAATCCCATTGTTGGGAAGCTTAGCTAGCTTACTAGGAATTTTCTTTGGGGCATTGGGTAGTGGTCTTGTTGGTGCATTGGCACTTAATCTCATTGATAGGCTAATTGCCAAGAGACAAAAGGAGCAAAACAAATTGCAGCAATTGGAAAAGAAGAATGAGATACTTAATACACAAACCTCACTCCTAAATGTTTCGGAAAAGAACCTTAAAACAACTGAACACCAAACTTTTTCAAATATTAAGGATAGGCATAAGGAGGGTGCAAAAGGAATGCGAGATATGGTAGAGCACATATTGTCTAATTCGGACTCCCAGGCAGAAGAACATTTACGCAACAATGAAGAGATGGACGAAATACTCAACACACTAAAAAGCATTTAAAGGTATGGAAAACAAACCTATAGAAGCATATAACTTCAAAAAGCATTTAAGTGAGATAGGTAAGCTGTCTCAGAAGACACCTAGGGCAATTACTCTAACAACATTCGAAACAAAAGGGAATATATTTAGTTGTAATTCACACAATGTGACGGGAGAGGAAGCCAATAAATTAGTATCGGATGTACAAAGTGCATTTATTGAGACTAACGAGCGATTTCGTACCCTATATAGAGAGTTTCATAAAGTGTATAACGCATTTGACCAACTTGACAAAGAGTACATCCGAGGCATCTTGGGGGCGATAGAGTCTGCCAACAAAGCCAGTGAACAAGCAATGCTCGCTCAAAAGGACATCAACAATACCATACAGGGCTTGAAAGCAACAGTACAGGTGCTCAAGAATTTTAAGGAATCTACCACTTCTCAGCTGGATATTATAGGTCGTGCCATCCATACGCTTGTTGATGTTGGCACTTTAGAAAGTTTCAAGTCTTCTTTGTCAGAACTTCAAAATCAATTAAACGAGATTGGCGGACAGCTAGACAAGGCGAAAGACCAAACACAAAAGGATTTGTTGATACTGCAAAACTACCATTCAGAACTGCAATCTTACGAGCACCTTGCCGACATAGATAATCTTTGGAAGGATGTGGAAAGACAGAAAGCAAGTATACTTGCGAATAAGCAAGAACAGGTAACACTGACAAAAGAATTTTATAGAAACAAAGAGGAACAACAATCTTCTTTTAATGACATCAACAAGAGAATTGAACAAGACGAGCGTATCGTCAGTAGCAAAATAAAAACGGCTTACGCTATTGCGGCTGGGGCTATGTCTCTATCAATTATCCAACTCGTCTTACGCTTAGCCGGATTATTATGAGTATAGAAAACAAGTATGAGGAAAACATTTTAGACACAGCCACCAATCTAGACGCTGTAACACACAGCAAAGGTAGAATTCATCAATGTGCCACGAGAGTGATAAAGCTGTCTGAACGAAAAGACATCGTTGAACTTGTTGTATATATAACAAAGTTTGGAAAAAGTGAAGATAGCAGAATAAGACAGATTGCAATTGCACTAAAAGATAGTCTGTTTATGCTACATGGCATTAGGAGTATTGAAAGGATTTGTAAGAGCAACGCGAAACCCGGCGATGGGGAAACAGAAAAAACATTAGATGAGCTGCTTAACGACCTAGACCACCTTGTTGGACTACACAATGTAAAATCAAAGGTAAGTGATTTAATTTGTTTTCAAAAGGTTCAAAAGTTAAGGAAGGGGCTAGGTTTAAGCTCTCCAAAAAGTACGCTCCATCTTGCCTTTACCGGCAACCCTGGAACAGGGAAAACAACTGTTGCTCGTATTGTGGGTAGAATATATAAGCAAATAGGAATATTGTCCAAAGGACACTTTGTAGAGGTGTCTAGAACCGATTTGATTGCAGGCTTTCAAGGTCAGACTGCGCATAAGGTAAAAAAGGTTATAGAAGGAGCTAGAGGAGGAGTGCTGTTTATTGACGAGGCATATAGCATTACAGAAAACGAGCATACAGACTCGTACGGACGTGAATGCCTTACAGAGCTAACCAAAGCACTTGAAGACTATCGAGACGACTTGGTTGTTATTGTGGCTGGCTATACAGAACCTATGATTAAATTCTTCGAATCTAATCCTGGGCTAAAATCACGTTTCAACACGTTCATTGAGTTTGAGGACTACACGGCCAACGAGCTTATGGAGATCTTTAAATTAATGTGTAATAAAGAAGATTACACCGTTACGGAGCTAGCATTGACGAAATTGTTTGAGAGAATAAACGCAACTATTGATGCAAAAGATAGCCACTTTGCTAATGGACGTTTCATTCGCAACATTTTTGAAGACATGATAATGAATCATGCAAGAAGGCTTGCCAAGATGGAGAACCCAGATAAAACTGAATTGCAAGAACTAAAAGAGCAGGATTTATTGTAGTTAGCACATCGTTTTTTGTGGTGTGTGGCACTAGGGGCAGTCCTTCTCGCCCCCTCCACCTCCCCCTCTCTGCCTGCATTGCGAGTTTACAGCTGTTTAAGAGGGTGGAGGGGAACAACTACATTGGGGCTTCTTCCCAGTTCGCAACCTTGGTTATGCCATACTTCTCTAGTGTTTCGGGCTCGATGGGCAGATATAAGTCTAGCTCGTCGAAGGCTAGATATGCTTTGTTGTCCATAAGCAGTTGGCCAACGTTGTCGCCCATTTTGATTCTCTCAAAGCCTTCATGTGCATCGCGCGGGATGCGATAGAGAAAGTTGTCGAGTACCGATAGGATGTAGATGTAGTTTATAGAGACGGCGAAAAGACTGAAATAAAACGTGTACTCGGCCGAGGGATATTGGGCTGTAACTCCCTTGTTGTGCGTTATCCAATTGGCGTATTGTTCGTTCAAGGCTTCGTTTGATATGCGCGTAAGGTTGATTTTTGCAGGCCATATGTCGGAGGGAAACTCGCGAAATAGGTCTAGACTATGTGGGCGTTTGCCCTTAGGCTTCTCTACATGGTAGTAAGTGTTTACTTCATCTGAATAGGGATGCCCCTGTATGTGTTTCCAAAACGCTAAGGGGTGCATGATATTGGCCATGCGTTTGCCCTGTTCTCCCCAAAAGAACCGGATAAGGAAACGCGTGTGGCGCATTGTTCCATCTGCTAATTTCTCCCAGTGGAACATAAAATGTCCTGTGTTATTGTCGGCTTCAACAAACTGCCAAAAGTGGGTATGCTCGTTGCGCCCTTCGCATTCGTTCCAAAAGCCATCAAGGTCTAGCGCTACTGTCTGTTGCTTCACGTTGTCTGCCGTATCGTAAATCCCTTGGGGGTGGGACAAACCATTATAGATTTCCAGCACTTCGCGGGTGTGGTAAATCAGCATCAACCTTGTTTTCTTCTTCTCCTGTTTGGCCTTAACCAGCGCGGGGAGTAAGGTAAAGACGGGCGTGTTGCTGGTAAAGCGTTCGAGTAACTGCATTACCGACTCGTATTTTTGACCCATGTCTGTTGCATCGCCGTCGCGCGAACCATATCCGGGGATGGCTTTTAGCAAGAAGGCAACGAGGAAAGGGGTGCTGATGTGTTCTGTTTGCACTTGCAAAAACGTTTGTGCGATGCGTGGGTTTAGGTTTGTTGGTGGTGCAGGTGCATGGCAAAATTGGAGTAGTTGGAAGGCTAGCTCTTCGGGATTGGCGCGCCGCGATAAATGTTCCTCGTAGAAACGCCATGCCGTTTGATATTCGCCGAGCAGCATTTCGAGGTCTTCTGCCTCGTCGGTATCAAGTCGAACTTGTTCTTTAAGGTCCCTAAAAGCGGCTCGCATACGTTGAACCGACTTGAAACTCCGTTTCACGCCGTTGTTGTGTAGCGAGTGATTATCAAGCCAATCTTCCAGTTCGGCCATCGTATTAAACAGCAGTCGGGTACCGGTTATGGCCGTGAGCCATTCTTCGTATGTGTTGTTCGGGTTTGTACTCATGCGGCAAAGTTACGGATTTAGAGCATAACAAGCAATGTTCGTGGTGCAAAGCGTGTTGCAAAACATGTGTTTTGTTGGTGTTTCGTGTTAAGGTACGATTTAAAGGAGTTAAGGAGTTAAGCCAAATGTATAGGTGGCGTTAGGCTAATAGGACAAGCCAGACAAGTCGGACAAGTCCGAGAGCTAGAATGAACTAGAAATCTAGAAACCGCT
>ERZ773035.2875-NODE-2875-length-10740-cov-10.641554_pt1 | contig 10740 bp, 8 predicted proteins | sample MGYA00511487_ERZ773035 | MGnify/ENA primary metagenome ERZ773035 (study PRJEB29015, sample SAMEA2737985) | human oral metagenome | biome: human oral; feature: human-associated habitat; material: dental | place: China | collected 2024 ...
CGCCCGCCTCGTTGCGGCGGATGCACTCGTTGATGACGTTCTTGTAGCCGCGCATATAGCGCAGATGCTTCAGGTGCAGGTCGTTTTCGAGGAAGTCGGTGAGGCCGTCCGAGGTCACGGAGTCCGTGATGATGGTGGAGCCGGGGTAGTCAGGCGCGAGGATGGCTGCCATCATGGCGATGAGGGCGTTGCGGCTGACATCGGTACCGTCCGCGAGAACCGCGCTCATGCGGTCAACGTCGGTGTCGAAGATGAGCCCGAGATCGGCGTCATTTTCGATGACGGCTTCCTTGATTGCGCGCATGGCGGCAGGATCCTCGGGGTTCGGGACGTGGTTCGGGAAATGTCCGTCGGGGTCGAGGAACCGGCTGCCTGTGGTGTCAGCGCCGAGCGGGGTGAGGATGCGTCCCGCGAAGAAGCCGCCCGCGCCGTTGCCTGCGTCGACGACGATGTGCATGCCCGCGAGCGGTTTCTCCACGCCGCCGAGTGCTGTGCGGATTTTGTTTACAAGGTGCTCGCTGTAGCGGCCAATGAGGTCGAACTTCAGTACATGGTCGAGTGTGCCGTGTGCTTCCTTTGCCTCTGCGGCGTAGGCGAGGATTTTCTGGATGTCCTCCTTGTCCGCGCCGCCCGCAGCGGTGAAGAATTTCAGTCCGTTGCGGTTGTAGGGCAGGTGGCTCGCGGTAATCATGATCGAGCCGTCCGCCGCCGTATCCTCGAAGATGGTCGCCATGAACATGGCGGGGGGGGAGGCGAGAACGCAGTCGATGCCATGTGCGCCCGTGTGGGTCAGCCCTGTGAGCACGCAGTCCTTGATGGCGAGCGCGGAGATGCGCGAGTCGTGTCCGACGGCGATCTGCAGCTCGGCAGGCTGTTTGCCCGTTTTCTCCGTGAGGAGACGGACGAAGCCGGCGGCGATGCGGTTCGCCGCCTCGGGTGTGAGGGTGACGGGCTCATCGGGCACACCGGGGACGGCGACGCCGCGGATGTCGCTGCCGTTCGCGAGCTTCTTGAAGTCCTCGTAGGTCAGTGGCATGGGAATTCCTCCTTTGCGTATGATTGTGTGTGATGGTGTGTTTATGTGTTATGCGTGTAATGATTTAAATGTAGGATTCTTGTACGCCGCCTCCCAAACACCTCGCTTGCAAGCGTTCGTGTGTTTGTACGCTTAAATACCGACGAATTCCGAAACGCGCTGCGCTTGAACGACGAAATTCGCAGGGGGCAGAACGTGCGCTTATCTTCACTTGTTCCACTAAGGTTTGCTTTGGGGATACTACTACGCCACGAGTGCCCCGAGCCTTCCCCGCCAAGCGGGGGAAGCTAAGATAGCGGAAATTCAGCCTCCCCCGCCGGTGCGGGGGAGGTGCTGCGACAGCGGCGGTGGGGGCGCCATGAGGCTACACCTTTTTATCCATAGACATCAGCCTGCACCGCGAGCGACACATCCTCACTCCGCGCCAAAGAATTCCTCCTCGACGGCGATGCAGAGGGTGTGGTAGATGGGGAGGTGGTACTCTTGGATCTTGTACGTCTCCTCCTCGGGGGCTTTGATGACGATGTCGGCGAAGCCCGACGCGCATTTGCCGCCCGATGCGCCCGTGAGGGCGATGGAGGTCATGCCGAGTGCCTTTGCCATGCGGAAGGCATAGAGCACGTTTTTCGAGTTGCCCGAGGTGGTGATGCCGAGGAGGACATCGCCTGCGCGTCCAAGTCCGAGCACCTGTTGAGCAAAGGTGAGGTCGGGTGCCTGATCGTTCGCGAACGCTGTGCTGATCGCGAGCTGGGACGGGAGGGAGATGGCGGGGAGAGCGCCCTGCAGATGCCGCATGAAATAGTCGACGGTCAAGGGGTCAGCGGCGTCGCACGCCTCGTGGAGTTTTGCGAGGATGTCCTCGTCGAGATGGCGCGGCAGGAGAAAGCCCTTCATCAGCTCACCGACGATGTGCTCGGCATCTGCTGCGGAGCCGCCGTTGCCGCAGACGATGAGCTTGCCGCCCGCGTGGTAGGAGGTGCAGAGCGCCTTGATGGCAGCGCGGATGTCCGTGCCGCAGGGCTCGAGTGCGGGATAGCGTGCGATGAGCGTGTCAACGGCGGCGAGAGTAGATGATTTCATAGTTGTTGCTCCTTTGTGATTTCGTTACGGTTGATGCAAGGCTCACGCGAACAGATTGCTGCGCGCGGGGACACTGCGGAAATGTACCGTGTATGTTGTATAAAGAAAACGCTGCTTCCTTTATGCTCCGTTCGCTTCTATTATGGACGAAAATGATGCCTTTTTCAAGGGAAAGGGGCGGGAAATGCGGCAGGTTGTCCAAGGTGGGAGATGTTGTGGGTGTGCTGGGGCATTCAGGATGTAAGGAATCACGGAGAGACAGGAATTACGCGGGGTTAGAGGTATTTTCCTGTATGCATTCCTGCCTTTTGAGGTAGAAAATACTCCATTTTGAAGCTATTGATCTTAATTTATAGTTATTTATCCTTATTTTATGGAATTTATTTTTATTGTTTTATGGTTTGACTGTTGTATTTTCACAGGGTGGAAAATCTTTCTGATGGGATTCTTGAGTAAGCGTATGGGCATAAGAGAAGGGACGCTGCACGAAGTCAAAACTTCGTGCAGCGTCCCACATTCTCTGTGTATCTCAGCGGCTGCGATAGCGGTCGGCGATGGCACGCGGGCTGTCGCCTGCATCGAGTGCCGAGGTCGGCGGTGTGATGTCCATCGGTGCGGCGTTCTGCGGTGCGCTGCCCTGCGGACGGATGTCCGTGATGGGCGGCTGCGGTGCGGCAGCGCGCGGCTGCGCTGCACTCCGGTAGACATTTTCCTCCTCTTTGCGCGAGCGGAAGCGGTTCCAGAGCCAGCGCAGCACCATGAAGGCGGCGACGGCGATGGCGACGTTCACGAGGACGCCGAGGATATCGGCGAGGAGACCGCTGCCCATGCCGCCGAGGAGGCTCGCGAGGAGGCCGCCGAGCATCATGCCGCCCGCGAGGAGCCCGATATTGCGCAGGGTGTTGCCCCAGCCCGTGCCGCTTTTGGCGGTGTTTGCGGTGTTTGCCGCATTCGCCTTGCTGTTTGCGGCGGGGGCGTTCTTTTCAAGCTGGTTTGCGTTCTTCGAGGGGGCGTAGCTGTTGCCGTTCCCCGAGACGGATTTTCCGCTGCTGCTCTGCCCCTGCGATGCCTTCGGGGCTGCTTTTGGCGCTGCCTTCGGCGCGATGCGCGCACCGCCCTTGGCGGCTTCTGCCTGTGCGCCGAGCGTGCTCTGCACGGCGCTCGGGACGATGATGGGTGCGGTAAAGGTCAGCGAGCCGACCATTGCCGCAGCGATGAGTTTCTTCAGGTTCATTCCATATTCTCCTTCATAATATCATTCGATACGGGGATAGCCCCGGTATTCGTAACCGAATTGAAAAACGCAAATTAATACCTTGATGAGCGGTGCTCCGCAGCAAACCCTTGCGTAACGAGGCGTTCTGCGAGGAGCACGCGAAGATGCCTTACTCCTGATAGGATTTGATGTCCTCGGGGAAGGCATAGATCTCGCCGACGGTGTCGAGCTCGCCCGAGAGGTAGCGGTCGATGTCGTCCACGTCGATGTAGAGCTTGCAGTCGATGTCGAGATAACCCTGTTCGCGCCCCTCGGAGAGGTCGCGGATCGCCATGAGCTTCTCGCGGAGCTTCAGCAGATCGCTGCGTGTCGCGTGAACGTCGAGCCGCAGCTGGGGGACGCCGTATTCTTTGAGGACTTCGTCCATGGTCATACGCTGTGACATAGTATTTTCCTTTCTCTGCTTTGACTATTTGCCTTTTATCCTATCCGATGATGCTGAATTTTGGCTGAATGCTGCATCTGCACCGCTTTCCCTCTGTTTGCGCAGGGCATGGAGGGCAGTTTCGAGGGCGCGTTTTTCGCAGCGGCAGGTTTCGTAGTCGAGGTCACCCGATGCGCGGAGCATCCGTGCGTCGAGGGTGCGGATGTCCGCCTCGATGCGCCGTATGGCGTCCGATGGGTCCTGTACCATGCACATCCCTCCTTTGATAAGTATTCTAACAGTTTTGGCAGAAACTGTCTACATTCGTATTATAGTTATGATATAATATGACTGTTATGAATGTTGTCGGGAATCGTGGATTCCCTCAAGGAGTTCCTCATGAAGAAGGACTTTTATGAAAATGTGCGTGAGCATGCCCTTGCACACGCGCATACACAGGATACATGGCGAACGCGGTTCATTCTTGCGCGTACGGCGGTGTTCCCGCTGATGCTGGCCGCCCTCCTTCACGGCTATGACTGCGGTTCGGTGGAGGAGCTGATGCTCGGCGGCTTTTTGCTCCTGCTCTTTGCCGTGCTCGTGCTGCGGCATCGGCGGCTCGAGCGGCGCCGCATCTTTACGCAGGCATATCTTGGCGTCGTGGGAGAGCATTTGGCGCGTTTTTGCGGAGAGTGGAAGAAGTCCCCGGTGGACGGCGGTGCCTACCTGCGCGAGAAGTGCCCGCCCGATCGGGATCTCCACATCTTCGGCGGCGCGTCGCTCTATCAGTATCTCTGTGCGGCGCATACGCGCATGGGGCGTGACCGTCTTGCCGCCGCGCTCTCGGCGACGCCGCAGGATCTCGCGCGGATACGGCGGCGGCAGGCGGCCGTGGCGGAGCTGCTCGCTCATCCGCTTCTTGCCTTGGAGCTGGAGGCGCGCGGCGCACTCCTGCCCGATGCGCATGATACGCGCGCCCTTGCCAAGGAGCTTGCGCAGCCGCTCAAGGGGTCACTGAAGCTCATTTCCTGCATTGGCATCGTCCTCGCCAATGCCTGTGTCTGGTCGTTCTTTTGGGCTGTTTTCTTTGACGGCAGCTGGCCGATCCCGATCGCGCTCTTTACGTTTAACCTCACGATGGCGATGGCATTTTTCCCGCGGACGCAGCGCGAACTGGCGCCGCTCGGCCGCATGGCGCGCGCGCTGCGTCTCTATGGGCGGATCTTTCGTGCGCTCGAGCGCGCTCCGCTGCGCAGTTCCGCGTTTCACGCGATTCTGGCACCGCTCTTTGCGCCCGTGCGCGCCACCATCGGGCTGGGCCGTCTGACGATTCTCGCTGACTGTGCGGCGATGCGGCGCAATTTCTTTTTCTTTATCCTTGCCAATGGGATTCTGCTCTGGGACTTTCACTGCATGGCATATTTCTCTCACTGGCGCAAGGGCTACGGTGCGGCGGCGGCCGGCTGGCTGAAGGTGTGGGCGGAGATGGAGGTGCTGCTCTCGCTTGCGCGCGTCGGGCATACGCGTGAGGTGCATACGTTCCCGCGCTTTGCGGAGGAGGGGGCGCCGCAGCTCATGGCGGAGGATGCGACGCTGCTGCTCCTGACGGAGGAGACGGCGACGCCGAATGACGCGCAGCTCACGGCAGGGACGCTCGTCATCACGGGGTCAAATATGTCCGGCAAGACGACGTATATGCGCTGTCTTGGCTCTAACGCTGTTCTTGCATACGCAGGCGCGCCGGTATGCGCGCGTTCCTTTACTCTCACTCCGATGGTGATCTATACATCGATTCAGATCAGCGACGATCTCGCGGGCGGGATCTCGACGTTCTATGCGGAGCTCCTGCGCATCAAGAAGATGATGGTCTACAGCAAGCGCGGCAAGCCCATGCTGATTCTGATCGATGAAATTTTCCGCGGGACGAACTCCGCCGACCGCATTGTCGGCGCGCGCGAGGCGATCCGCCGTCTGACGCTCCCGCACGCGATCACGGTGGTGACGACGCACGACTTTGAGCTCTGTGATCTTGGCCGCGAGGGCATTCCCGTGACGAATGCGCATTTTGAGGAGCACTACGAGGGAGATAAGATCCTCTTTGATTTCAAGATGCGCGCGGGGCGCTGCCATACGACGAACGCGCAGTATCTCCTGCGCATGGCGGGCATTATGGGAGAGGAGAGAGGATAGAATTCGCGGACACGGTGACAGCACGGAGGAAATCTGTTATAATGGGGGATACTTTCCTGCGATAAGAGAATGAAGGAATCGCTGATAAAATGAAGTCTGTCAGATTGGCGCAGATTTTTCGCCCGATTGAGGAGACAACCCGGACGCATAGCCAAAGCTATGTGGAGGATCGCGGGCAAAAAAGATGCGCTAAGACGGCGGTGCTGAATTTATCAGTGCTCCCTGAATGGCGGTGCGGGGCTCCCTCCGCTGAAAGGATACAGAATGAACGAGCAAGCTGCGCGATCTGCTGCAACGGCGGGGGTCATGACTGCTGCCGCCGTGGTCTATGCGCTCGCGGCAATCTATCTGCCCGTGCTGACGATGATGATGGGGATGCTCTGGCCGGTGTTTATCGCATTGGTGACCGTGCGCATCGGACTTCGCTGCGGTGTGCTTGCGGCGGCGGCATCACTTCTCCTCACCATGCTCTTTGCCACGCCTGTGGCGGGAGCCTCCTTTGTGCTCTCGTTTGCGCCGACGGGACTGGCGCTCGGCGTTCTGTTCCGCCGTGAGGGCGGCACACTGCGTGCTCTCGTGGGCGGGACAATTGCCTCGCTGATCGGGAAGGCGATGGCCGGAGGGCTCATTCTGCTCCTTTTCGGGATCAATCCCTTTGCGCTGGATCCTGCTGTGATGCAGCAGGCGATGGATGAGACCCTCGGCGTGTATCGCTCCCTCGGTATGACGGAGGCGCAGATTGACGAGACGCGTACAGCGGCGGGGCAGGTGCTGGAGCTCTTTCTCCTGATGCTGCCGGCCCTTTTTGTGGGGAGCGCATTGATTGAGGCAGGCGTCTGCTTTGCCGTCATGCGCAAGGTGCTCCGTCGTATGGGACTGCCTGCTGCTGCTTTTCCGCCTTTTGCACAATGGCGGCTGCCGATCTTTTTCCCCTATCTCTTTGCCTTCTCTCTCATCGGCATCTATTGGGGATCGACGCGTGAGCTCCTGCTGCTCTATCAAGCGGCGCTCAACGCCTACCTGATCGCATTCCTCGCAGGACTGGTGCAGGGAATTTCACTCCTGCATTTTCTCCTCCTGCGGTTCCATGTTTCGCCCTTTGTGCGTATCCTCATCTATGTGTTCGTTGTGGTCAACGGGATCATGACGCAGATCATCTCATGGACGGGGCTCTTTGATATAGTCTATGACTATCGCAGGCGCATGATGAATCGCAGATGACTCTTTGTTTATTGACGGAATACAGATAATGTATATACAACCAACATGTAACATCCAAACAGAAACCTAGAAATCGAAAGAAGGTGATGCTATGCCGCGGAATTTATCCGCGTGGATCGATCTCACGATCCATTTGATTGTTATGCTTGCTCTTGCCCTTGTGACATTCTGCTACAATTCGTTTGTCGGAGCGGCGGCAATCTTGCTCTGGGCAGTGCTCGCAGCGTTCGCGTGGGAACGCTGCCGTGACAGAGAACGGCGATTTGAACGCTATTGTATGGGCGTTATACGCAATGTCAATGATGTCATGAACTATGCGGTAGATCGCCTTCCGCAGGCGATTCTCCTTGTGAATCAGGAGGGGCATCTGGAGTGGGCCAATCATCAGCTGGGGGACGCTCTTGGCTCACAGCCGGAACAGGGAACCTCCGTTGCGGATTTTTGGCCGCATTTCAATCTTGAGTCCATCTGGGGAACGGAGGGGGAGCACCGCTTCTCCCACGAGGGACATTCCTACCGTGTCTATCACCGCATGATCTCGACATCGTATCAGACCGAGCCGCTGATCGCACTCTATGTGGAGGATGAGACGGAGTATGCGGCGCTTGAGAAACGTTTCTACGGCAGCCGTACGGCACTTCTCTATATTCAGGTCGATAACTATGATGAGATCATGCAGGGGCAGACGGAGACCGAGAAGTCAATGCTCCTCCTCGCTGTGCGTGAGAAGATCGACGCATGGGTGAGCGGTCTCGGCGGCTTCCTGCGCAGCATCTCGGACGGCGAGTATGTGGCCCTCCTTGACCGCAGATCGCTGGATCATGCGATCGCGGAGAAGTTCGATATTCTTGATCAGGTGCGTAAGGTGATTAACTCCAAGGGGATGCCGGTGACTCTCTCCATCGGGCTTTCGCTCTCGTCCGACCAGACCCTTCATGAGGTTGGCGAGGAGGCGGAGGCAAAGCTTGACCTTGCCCTCGGGCGCGGCGGAGATCAGGTCGCTCTCGATATCGGCGGCAAGACGCAGTTTTTTGGCGGCAAGGCAAAGGCTGTGGAGAAGCATACGCGCGTCAAGGCACGCGTTGTGGCACACGCACTGCGTGATATCATGGACAACTCGGACGAGGTGTACATCATGGGACACCACAACGAAGACTATGATGCATTCGGTGCGGCGATGGGCGTCGCGTGCATGGCACGTGCCCTCGGCAAAAAGGTACACATTGTCCTCAGCGATATGAATGAGGGCATTGACCGTATCGTGGACATGGTGAAGAAAGATGAAGCGTACGAGGGGCTGTTTCTCCATCCCGGTGACGTTGCCGAAACACCGGCGCTCTCATCCCTTCTGGTTGTTGTGGATGCACACATCCCGCACATTCTTGCCGATCCCACGCTGCTTGAGCGTATCCCAAAGATTGTCGTTATTGACCATCACCGCCGCAGCGAGTATTTTGTCAAGAATCCGCTGCTCGTTTACATTGAGACGGCATCCAGTTCCGCGAGTGAGCTCGTGACGGAGCTGCTCATGTACTTTGGAGACAATGTCCGCCCAACGCGGCTCGATGCAACAGCACTCTACTCCGGCATTGTGGTGGATACAAAGAACTTCAACGTCAGCGCGGGCGTGCGCACCTTCGATGCGGCGGCGTATCTCCGCCGTGCGGGCGCTGATCCCGTACTCGTCCGCACGCTGTTCCAGAGTGACTACGAGACGACGGTGTCGCTCGCACGCGCGAAAGCGAATGCGGTCTACTATCCGGGGGGACTGATCGTGGGCTGTATCCCCGATCTTCTGCCGAACGGGCAGATCATCGCGGCACAGGCGGCGGACGGGATGCTTCGTGTGGACGGTGTTCGCATGAGTATCTATGTATTCCCGCTTGCGAGAGATGTGGTGGGCATCAGTGCCCGCTCCTCCGGTGAGATGAATGTGCAGGTCATCATGGAGGCGTTCGGCGGCGGCGGTCATGCGAATGTCGCCGGCGCACAGGTCAAGGGCGTGCCGCTTGATGAGGTGCGCGCACAAGTTGTTGAACAGGCAAAAGCATATATAGAGGAGAGTGACCAACGTGAAAGTGATACTGCAGGCTGATGTAAAGAATATCGGAAAAAAAGGCGAGATCGTCGAGGTGGCGGACGGCTATGGCCGTAATTTCCTCCTGCCGCGTAAGCTGGCACTGGCTGCGAGCAGCTCGAATGTGAATGTGGCAAAAGCGCAGGCAGGAGCGAAGGCACGTAAAGATGCGATGGCGGTCGATGAGGCAAAGCTCATGGCGGCGCAGCTCGAGAAGGTCGAGGTGGAAATCCCTGTGCGCATCGGCGAGAACGGACGCCTCTTCGGTGCAGTGACCGGCAAAGATGTCGCAGAGGCACTGAAGAAGATGCACATCGACGTGGATCGGCGTAAGATCTCGATCAATGGAGAGGTGACGGGTGAAGGACTGTACGAAGCAGTTGTGAAGGTGCATCCAAACATCGCCACGACGATCAAGATTCATGTGCGCAAAGAATAATGCTGCATGCTCTGCGCAAACATTGATGAACGATACACTCATATTGATTGAATACAATACAGCGGGCTGATGAGCATGTCTCATCAGCCCTTCTCAAAAGGGAGAACTATGTCTTTTTTTAAGGATTTATTCGGTGGGCACGATGCAGGGAAAGAACGTCCGACCCTCTCGAAGGAGGCACAGATCGATGCAGAGATTGCAGCGATCTTTCGGATGCTCGCCGACACGATGGGGACGGAACGGCTGGTGATTCAGGCGGGCAAGATGAACGCGATGGCACTCATGCGCTCGGAGAATCGCCGCGAACGTGTCCTTGCCCTTATGCGCATCCTCGAAGAAGACCCGCTGCTCTCTCCGCCGCCTTCGGAGGCAGAGCTGCCCGAGGTTCTGACTCGTATGACAGAACAGGTTGCGGGGATTCTTGCACGGCGTGATCTTGAGGATCGCATTGAGCGCAAGGTAAACGAGAAACTCGAAAAAGATCATGAGGAGTATGTGGACGACATCCGTCGGCAGGTGATCTCGGAGGAGAGTCCCGGCGCGGAGTCGCCGCATGACAAGAAGAAACGTGAGGCACTGGAGGCACTGGAAAAAGTGCATCTCACCCAGTCGGTAATGGAGCTTCTGCGCCCGAAGAAGTTTGATGAGATCGTCGGACAGGAGCGTGCGGTGCGTTCGCTTATGGCAAAACTCTCCTCGCCCTATCCGCAGCATCTCCTTCTCTATGGACCGCCCGGTGTCGGCAAAACGACGGCGGCACGGCTTGTCCTCGAGGCGGCAAAAAAGCGCGCCGTTTCTCCATTTGGCGCAGATGCCCCTTTTGTCGAGACAGATGGGACGACGCTTCGGTGGGATCCGCGCGACATGACGAATCCGCTCCTCGGCTCGGTGCATGACCCCATCTATCAGGGGGCACAGAAAAGTCTTGCAGACAGCGGTGTTCCTGAGCCTAAACCGGGACTTGTGACGGATGCACACGGCGGCATCCTCTTCATCGACGAAATCGGCGAGATGGATGAGATGCTGCAGAACAAACTGCTCAAGGTGCTCGAGGATA
>ERZ773035.2876-NODE-2876-length-10733-cov-68.063963_pt1 | contig 10733 bp, 7 predicted proteins | sample MGYA00511487_ERZ773035 | MGnify/ENA primary metagenome ERZ773035 (study PRJEB29015, sample SAMEA2737985) | human oral metagenome | biome: human oral; feature: human-associated habitat; material: dental | place: China | collected 2024 ...
AGGCCGTCCCCGACGCGACCTCAGCGGAGTGGGGGGAGGCCAGGGAGCGCCGCGTAGGCGAGCGCGCGCACATCAGCTTCGTGGACGGGCGCAAAATCATCGGGAGGGAGGCTGCCTTCGGGGATGCCGCCATCGTCCAGATGGAGCTGTCAGCGGAGGCGGTCCCGTGGGTCCTGGACGAGCCCAACACCTACCTGGACACCTATCCGGACGAGTAGGAGCGGACTTCCGGCCGCCGCCCGCGCCCACCCGCACGAGAGGGGCGATGGCGGGGATGCCCTCAGTCCGTGTCGTGGCTTTCAGTTCGGCCTCGACGGCTTCCCCTATTCCCCTATAAGGACAGGGTGTGGCCCGCCGTAGAGTGGCATGAGCGCCGGGTTACCGATGGCCGGTGGCGTCAGGAGGGGGGGCGCGACGAGGCTGGACTTCAAGAGCTATTCCGTAGAGGTGGACGCCGAGGCCACCTGCCAGGCGCACTCCAGGCTACCCCGTACCCGCGAGAAACACGGCTGTGTCGGCGATGAGTCGCCGACGGTTTTTCAGTCACGCTCCTCATGCTCGAGCAGTCCCGCCATAAAGATGGGAAGGTAGCGTATGCTCTTCGCCCTTTCGATGTTGGTCTCGGCAAGAACGATGGCCTGGTCTATGGCATACTCGCTCACGGCGAGGGCATTGTCCAGTGCTGCGTGGGTCCTGTATCCCGTGCCTCACTTGACCTCGAGTGCTAGACTTCCCCTCCCGTCCTCTCAACGACAAAGTCAAGTTCTCCCAGTCTCTTCGACGTGAAGTAGCGTAACGCGAAGCCCCGCGCCTTGAGTTCCTGGGCGACGAACGCCTCGTAGACACCGCCCATGTTCATAGACGGCTTTCCGTCAAGCAGGCCCATATAGGATTTCTTCGGATACGAGCTGGCGAGCATGCCAACATCAAGGTAGAAGAGTTTGAAGAGATTGTGTCGCTCATTCAGGAGGAGGGGTGAAGCGGGCGCGCTGACGTTGTAAACCGGGAGCGCCACACCCGCATGGGAGAGCCAGAGGAAGTGTTCCTGGACCTGGGAGAAGCGTCTTGCTCCTTTGATGTCGCTAATCCTGAAGCGTCGACTCTTTGATGCTGCCTCTGAGGGGATGAGGTCGTATATGTCCCTGAGCGTGAGTCTAAGCTCCTTGGGAGCATGCTTGGTGATGTCGCTGCGATAGAGGGCGTGCAGGTTCTTGTGAATTGCCCTGACCTCATCGATGTTGTTCGTCTCCAGAAAGGTGTTTACCGCATCCGGCATGCCCCCCACCATAAGATAGCGGTGGTAGAGGTCGGATAACCTTGTGTACAGGAAATCGGGGAGGGGCGTCTCTGTTCTGAGGCAGCTGCGTGCCATGTCGACAGCTACGCTTGAGAGGCCGTTTGCCCAGCAGAACTCTTCGAAATCGAGAGGGTACATCCGGATTTGGGTGAGGTATCCCACGGGCAGAGAATCGATGTTGTTGAGCTTGGTTCCCAAACGTGACCCTGTGAGTATGACCCGGTAGCTGTCGTTCTGTACGAGGTACTTTACAAACGTGAGGATGTTGGGGCACTCCTGTACCTCGTCGATGATTATGACGGTCTGCTGTGGCACAAGGGGAGTACGTGCCGCGATGGAGATGCGCAACATGAGATCATCTGCGCTCGTGGCGGCCGCGAGAGACTCGCGGGTTGCTCGGTCCTCGAGAAGATCGAGGGACACCACAGAGGAGAACGTGTCTTGTGCGAACATGCTGACGAGGAAGCTCTTACCCACCTGACGGGCGCCTGTCACGAGCAGCGCCTTGCGCCTCGTGGTGGCCCAAGCGGCAAGTTGGGACAATGCTTTTCGTTCGAGTATAATAAACCCCTCCCATGCCAATATATCTGCGGTGATTACACTTTTCCTAACTTTATTTGATATCGTTAGGACACTTTTCCGTAATTTCTCGTTACACCTACCCCATACGGCCTCTGCTAATCACAGCTTCCCTCATAATTAGGTATGCGCCGGGGCAGGGATGGGGAACCTCGCCTCGAGTGGCACGCCTAGGGTCTCGAACAGCTTCCTGACTGACCCCTTGCAGTTGCAGCATCCCCACCTCCCGGCCCGGAGGTGCGCCTTGACAAGGCGGGCGTCGAGCAGGGCCTCGTCGACGGTGTGGCCGGGGAGCCGCCCCCCGACCAGGTCGGCGAGCTCCCTGCGCACGAGCGACGCGACGAGGCACACGAAGGCGAGACCCTGCGCGCGGCAGTAGTCGCGCTGGCAGAGGCCCCGGAGCCCCATGCCGTTCTTGAGCCAGTCGTAGTAGGTCTCGATCGCCCACCGTCTCTCGTGGTGGTCCCAGACCTGCTCGGCGGTCGCGTCCCCCAGGCTCGTCTGCAGCACGCACACACCGAAGAAGGGCTCGGCGGAGGCGAAGCCGTCCTCGGTGTAGCCCTTGCGGCCCTGTGCGAGGTAGCGCAGGTAGTTTGCCCTCTCAAGCGCGGCCTGGTTGCAGTCGCGCAGCACGAGGACGCGCCGCCCGCCGCCCGCGTCGTGCTCCTTCCACTCGACCACCGTCGCCTTGCGCCCGCGCGCCCAGCTGAACCGCTCACGTAGGTCCATCTCGGCCACGGCGTCCTTGCATGCCCTGAGCCCCTTGTGCAGCGGCATGATGTAGTCGTTGTTCCCGCTCGACAGCAGCTCGACGTTGGCCGCGCTGTGGAAGCCGGAGTCGACGAGCCACAGCACGCCGTCGAGCGGCACGTCGGCGACCAGGTCGGCGAGCGACGCCTTGCCGGGCAGCCCGCCCTCGACGATGCGGCAGGCGAGCGGCGAGCCGCCGAGGGCGTCGTAGGCCATGAGCAGGCTCGTCTGGTCGCAGTGGGTGGCACCGAATCGGTACCCCTTGCCGGCCAGGTCGTCGGGGAGTGACCCCGAGCCGACCACGTGGCCGTCGACGGCGACCAGGCGCGAGCTCGCCTCCGCGAGCGCCCGCTCGAACGCGAGCACCGGTCCCTGCCTGCGACCGAGCGCGTCGAGCAGCTCGCCCACGGCCCGCTCCCCCAGGGCGACGGAGGGCAGGGCCAGCGAGAGCGCCGACTGCTCCCAGACCCTCCTGGCGTCCCTCGCCGGCGTGACGCCACGCACGCAGAACATGCAGGCCAGCGCCCATATCCGGTCTGCGTCGCCGGCGTGGAAGTGCTCCCCGAGCAGCCCCCGCACCGGTGCCGAGGCCGACAGCGCCACCGCCCAGTCGCCGAACTCCAGGGTGGTGACCTCCGAGTCGGACACGCGGCCGGAGTTGGGCACGTACCCACGGCCCCCCTCTATCTTGCCCACGCAGCGGCCCATCCGCGTCCTCCTCCTGCCGTCCTCGGTCACCGAACGGTACTCGTAGACGTAGTAGTGGCCGCTGATGGCCTTGACCATCGTGCCCCTGGGCTTCATTGCCCTGATGTGCTCCGGGACCGAGTACGCTCCCATTCCCGCCCTCCAATCCCACATACCTATAACATACCTAATTCTATCACGAAAGACAGCCTCCGAGCATGCTGCCCGGAGGCCTCAACAAAGTCTCTACCTGCTTAGACGCCCTCCCTCGCGGTACGGTTGGGCGCCCGGGGAGCGAACCCCATACCTAATGATGAGGGAAGTTGTGGCTAATTGACTCCATGCCATACCGCCACAAGATTGTACCGCACAGCTTTACGTGCTTGCGTTCCCTACCCCCTGTGCTGGTAGAATCGGAGGTAGCTTCGCATATTGGCACGCATCGTCGTTCTCCAGAGGAAGGTAGTGGTCCTATGATCTATACCGTCACGCTCAATCCCGCCCTCGACAAGACGGCAACCGTCGAGAATCTGAGGCTCGATTCTGTGAACCGCATCAGCGAGCTGCGCGTAGATCCCGGTGGCAAGGGCATCAATGTCTCGAAGGTCGTGCGTGAGCTGGGAGCGAAAACCGTGGCCATCGCGCTTCTTGGCGGTCACACCGGCACCATGCTGCGTAACATGCTGGCCGAGCTGGGCATCGAGTGCAAGGTGCTCGAGGTCGAGGGCGAGACGCGCACCAACCTCAAGATCAAGGATCCCGCGCTTAAGACGAACACCGACATCAACGAGCCTGGTCCCGAGGTCACAGACGAGCAGCTGAGAGGGATGCTCGACGGGCTTGTGGGCGAGGTGGGCAGCGGGGACATCGTCGTGCTCTCGGGCTCGCTTCCGCGCGGTGCCGCTGCAGATACCTATAAGGTCTGGGTTGCCGCTCTCAAAAAGACCGGCGCAAAGGTCTACTTGGATGCCGATGGCGACAAGCTCGTTCGTGGCATCGAGGCGAAGCCCGACCTCATCAAGCCCAACGAGATCGAACTCGGTGCCATGATGGGTCGCACGCTCGATGCGGACGAGAAGATCGTGGAGGCTGCGCGCGAGCTCATCGACGGCGGGCTCGACCGTGTGATGGTCTCGATGGGAGGGGCGGGAGCGCTCTATGTTGCCCGTGACGTGACGATCAAGGCGAATCCGGTCAAGGTGCCCGTTGGCTCCACCGTGGGTGCTGGCGACTCCGTGGTGGCCGCGCTCGCATACGCGCAAGACAAGGGTCTCGGCCTTGAGGACACCATGAGGCTCGCGATGGCGACGGGCGCTGCCAATGTCATGCAGTCGGGCACGCAGGCTGCCCCGCGCGAACTCGTGGACTCCCTTATCGACAAGGTCGTGGTGACGAGGCTGTAGGTTCGCGTCACGCTTCGGGTCGCGTGCATCTTCTGAGTGTGGATGTGCGCGGCTTACGATGGGCACTGATGTTGCCCGTTATGCAGGGTTGGGTGAGATTCGCACTGCCGGTTGGAGGTGAACGCACTTTTCCTTCACGTTCACAGCCGAGTGGCAGTGAAAACCCACCGCTCTGGTACGCTCGGGGCCGAGTGGCAGTGCGAACCCACCGTTTTGGTACGTTCGGGGCCGAGTGGCAGTGCAAACTCACCGCTCTGGTACGCTCGGGGTCGAGTGGCAGTGCCGGTCACACTGCCACTCGGTGGTGAACGTACCTCTCCTCACGTTCACAGTCGAGTGGCAGTGCAAATCAGACGTTTTGGTACGCTCGGGGTCGAGTGGCAGTGCCGGCCACACTGCCACATGGCGTCGAGCGTGGGAAGTCGGTACGCTCGGGGCCGAGTGGCAGTGCGAACTCGCCGTTCTGGTACGCTGGAGGCCGAGTGGCAGTGCCGGTCACACTGCCACTCGGTGGTGAACGTACCTCTCCTCACGTTCACAGTCGAGTGGCAGTGCGACATGCGGCATAAGAGAAACGGATGCCGCGCGGACGGCTTTGGCGCAGGGCGTGGCCTGCAATCATCGTGGGTACGCGACGCGAGGGCCGGTGCGCGACGCGAGGGCCAATAGTAAAGATAGGTCGAACACAGCACCCAGATTCAACTTGTCTTCATCGTGACAGATGAGACGCGAACGCCCCCGCTCCTCCTGTATTAGCCGCCGTCGAGCGACGATGTCAGCCAGCTGGGCAGATCGGCGCAGATGGCACGCGCCCGGCTATAGGCCTGCGCAGGCGGGAGGAGTTCCTCTGCCACGTAGCGTGGGGATGCGTCAAGGCCGTGTACTGCATTAAGGCCGTGTACTGCGTCAGGACCGTCCGCTGTGCCGTCGACACCACTTGCCATTCCATCGGTCTCGTCCGGCGTTCTCTTGACCTTAGCGCGTCGAAGCAGAAGTGCTTCTTTGGGCTCTCCGGGCTTCTTGGATTGCGTGGAGTCCTCGCCCCAGAGGGGAAGTAGCGACACCACGTCGCCACCTTCGGATCCGGATACGTGCGTCGACGGTGCGGGATCATAGGCCGGGACGAGCAGTCGGTAGCTCGACCGAACTCTACGCACGGACTTCTCGACGATGTCATCGGCGCTGTCTCCGAGTTGGGAGCGCACCTCCTCCCCAAGTTCGACGTGGGCGCGAGGGCGGAGCGTCACCTCGTCAAGGGATGTGAGGTAGCTTGCCGCCCGGGGAGGCTTGTTGAGGCTGTGCGAGAGGAGCGTGCCCAGCTCCCCGGAGCTGGCCGTGCAGAAGCCTGCGTGCCGCCAGCGGATGTCGCTTTCATTTGAAAGCAATACGTCAAAGATGGCCTCAGCCCCTATGCTGAGCAGTCCCGTGTTGAAGGCCGCCAGCTGCCCGTCGCGCGAGACCAGCAGCTGTCCCTTCTCGCGGACCCGGTGTAGGGTGAGCGCGAGATACTCGCATAGGATCGAGAGCTCGGGCGGAATTTCGCCGCCTGGCGCGGCAAGACCGCTTGTGGTGAGGCCAAGCGTGTCTCGAGCGCCCCAGCGCTCCTTGGCGGCGAGGTTGGCAAGCTCGCCCAGATAACTCTCCCAGGAGCCGATGATGAAGAGCTTGGCAAGGTCGCGTTCCAGCTGGGTGGTGCGGTTGGGACGGGTGTCGGATCCGACGAGGGGGAGTGCCTCCTCCTGGAGCGCCGCATCACCGACGCCCCCCAAATCGATTGCCTCAAGTGCCCAAGTCTTGCCCGCATGCAGCTTGACCGAGCGGTGCAGCTGTGCCACGATGGGCCGCTCGCTGCCGGATGCCCGAAAGCTCAGCGGAAATCGTATGCTGCTGTGCGTACCCTCGTATGTGCCGGTCGAGCGGGCATAGCGCCAGTCGTCCTCGAGCACCGACATCGGCTCGATGTCGTATGGGAGTACCTGATAGAGCAAGGAAAGCGGTTCGTCCTTGCACCAGACGTCATGCGAGAAGCTCCGGAAGAGCTCGTAGCGCTGCCTCGTCGCGGCCCCGCCGGTCGGTGCCGCAGGCGGTGGGTCTTTCGCGGCGTGCGCTGAATCCTCCGTGGTGCAGGAAACGGGATCCGCCCCTCCTGTCCCTCCCTGCTCCGACTGTGTCTCTACGCTTTCAGTGACAAGTCCTTCGTCTTCGAGGTACAGCTCCCCATAGTCGTAGGGGTTATAGGTGATGTTAATCGAGATGTGTCCCTCGGTCGAGACGTGGTCCTTGGCCCTTCTGTCGTCCCCTTCGGGCTCTGGCTCTGGTTCAGGCTCTACCTGTGGCTCTGGCCCAAGTTCTGGCCCTGGCGAGGGAGTCGGCTCCTCGACGTCGCCGCCTATGGCCCCTGACGCAGCCTCGACCACGGCCTCAGGATCCGGATCGGACTTTCTCCTTGCTTCCCTTCGTATCCGTACGCGAGGCTTGGCGGGCTTGGGATCCTTGTTGCTCTTCCTGTGTTTCCAGGTCTTGGCGCCAGTGGGCTTGCCAGCTGTGGTCGCAGCGCCCTCACCAGCATCTTTCCCGCTTGTGGCAGCAGACTCGTTCAGTCGGGCGAGTATGGCGTCGAACGCCTCGTGCGCCGTGACCGTCGCGTATACGCGACCCTTCTTGAAGACGGTCAGGCGCATGAAGTCGTCGAGCTCCTCCACGAGCTCTCGCACGCCCTCATAACCCAAGCCCATGACATCGATACCGTCTTTGTCAAGCAGCTCCTCGACCTGCGAGAGGGGAACCTGCCTACCGATGCCGATCTTGGTCGAGAGGAGCTGGTAGAGGTACAGTCTGTTGCCTGGTGTCATGCGGGGCATGGCGCCTTATCTGACTCCTTTGGCACCCGCGCCGACGATGCCGGCGATCTGCTTGCGGGCGACTCGGGCCTCGGGGATGGGGGAGAGGGGCCAGTTATGGTTGAGACCCACCCCGACCACCAGTTTATGGTTGATGCCAGCGGCCTCGAGCTTCTCGTCCCACTTGACGCAGTCTGGATAGAAGATCTCGCGCGTGCCCACAAAGGTCGTCACATTGCGCAGGATGCTCACGTCTCCGTTGATGGGACTCAGGCGTGGCAGGGTGACGTCATCGCCATCTGCCCAGAGGTCGCCTATCTGGGCGATGCCCCAGGGGGCGAGCACGGGGTCGATGTCAAAGTACTCATGAATCTGGGGGTTACGCATCGAGATGTCCAGCATTGGGCTGACGAGCACGAGCTGTGCAGGTTGTGGCAGGTCGTAGTGACCGAAAGTCTCAACGATGCCGGCGGCAAGCCCGCCGCCTGAAGAATCGCCCACGATGGTAATCTTGTCCGCGCCGTAGCGATTGACCATGCCCTCGTAGAGGTCGACCAGAAGCGAGTAGGCCTCGTCGTGGTCATGGGCCGGGGCGAGCGGGTAGATGGGTACGCAGACCTCTGCCCCCGTGTCCCTGCAGAGCTTGTCCGCGAACAGCCAGTGTAGGCTGCTGATCTGACTTATGTAGGTCCCGCCGTGCAGGTAGAGTACCGCACGCTCGTTCATCCCGGTGGTTCCCAGGTGGTAGGTCTTCATGCCGTCGCAGGTCTCCTCGAAGATGAGGGACTTGATGGGAACCCACCTAGGGATCACATACTCGCGCTCGTTCTCCTCCCGATGGTGTGCGACGTAGTCCTCATAGCGTCTGAGATCCCTGCCCAAGAGGGCGGCGCGGGTTCCTGTGGTGCGCTGATAGCCAGCCCATGCCGTCGCGACTCCCGAGCGGCCCCACTTCAGTCGGGAGACGCCCTCGAAGCCTGCGGCGGCTCCTGCGATGCCGATGACGGTGGCGGCGGCTTTGAGAAGCGTCTTGGATGTCTTGTCCATGGTGACTCCCATCTTGGTGCGCGTGTCGGGTGACGTTGAAGGGGCGCGTGTGCCGCGATTCGGCACGACGTATAGTGTACCACCCGCGACGTGGGACTATGATGGCGACGTGGAGGGCGGAAGGTCATCTGCCTGCGTGGGCCCGGCAGGTGCGGCGCCATCCCATGCGGCGCTATCCCGCACGCCGTCGCAGATGTGTCATCACAGAGACGCACCGCCCGATTGGCACCTCATACCTTGTTTCTGTGCGTGCATAGGGAGAGGACCTCGGCCACGAACACCAGTGTCGCCACGCCGACGAGAAGCGCGAGGGCGCCTTGCGTGCCGTTAGTCGTCGCGGCGGAAAGGGCGCTTCCGGCCTCCGACGCAGACACACCTGCCGATGCCTGGGCCGTGGCGACGACGGCCGTGACGACGCTTGTGCCGAGGGCACCCGCAAGTTGCTGCAGGGTGTTGATAATGGCCGTGCCGTCGGCCTTCCTCGCATCGGCAAGCCCGCCCAGCGCATGGGTCATGGTGTTTCCCGCCATGAGGCCCTGACCAAAGGCGAAGAGCAGGTAGATGCAGGTGGCCATGGGAGTCTCGCATGAGGGTGCCGTGAGCCAGAGGAGGACGCAGGCCATAAGCACCGCACATGCTCCCGTGAGGATGGGCCTGCGCGCGCCGAACGCATCAAGGAGACGGCCTGACACCGGCGCCATCACCGCGCCCAGAAGGCAGCCGGGAAGCAGGATGGAACCCGCCTCGGTCGGGCCGTGTCCCAGCGTGAGCTGCGAGTAGTTGGGAAGCAGAAACGAGAGCCCGAGCACGATGAACTGCAGCCCGATGAGCGCCATGAGGCCCAGGTCGAAGCGGGGGTCCCGAAAGGTCCCAAGCGAGATGAGGGGGGTTTCGGCATGGCTCTCATGCAGGGTAAAGAGCGCGAGCAGCGTCGCAGACGCCGCGATGAGACCGAGGTCCATGGGACTCGACGGCCCACCTGTTCCCATATCGCTCGTCGCGAGGACGAGCGACGTGAATGCCATGACCAAAAGTAGCCAGCCGACGAGGTCAAAACGGTCACGCTTGGCAGGATGGCTTTGCCGGATGGTGAGCGCGCCCAGAACGAAGCCCACCAGCAGGAGCGGCAGGAGGCAGGCGAAGATCGAGCGCCAGCCAAAGGTCTCGGCGAGCCAACCGCCGAGCGAGGGTCCCACGGCGGGTGCCATCGCCGTCACAAGCGAGCCCACTCCCATCATGAGTCCCATGCTCCTCTTGGGTGCCTGCTCTTGGATCACGTTGAACATCAAAGGCAGGGCAATGCCGGTGCCCATGCCTTCGGCGATGCGGCCGCAGAGCAGCCATGGAAAGCTCTGTGCCGTGAGGCCCAACACGATGCCCAGGATGTAGAGGGACATCGCTGCCATGAAGATGTGCTTTGTTCTGAAACGTCGGTTCAGGTAGGCGGAGGTGGGTATGATCGCGGCGAGGACCAGCAGGTAGGCGGTGGTCATCCACTGCACAGTGGACGTGTTGACGCCAAACTCGCGCATGAGCGCCGGGAACGTGACGTTCATGGCCGTCTCGACCACGACGCCAGAGAAGGACATGATGCCTGTCGCCACGACCGACGCTATGAGCCGTGCGTCCATTACGCGGGTAAATGGCTTTGTGATCTCCTGCTGCATGGGAATCCCCCGTTTTCCTCACGAGTGCCTGCCAGGCTACGGATGTCTGTCCCTTTCAAGGGCGTACGTATGGTAGGAATCGAACCTTACGAATACCTTCAGGTACAGCCACGCACGGAGTATCACCACAAACTCACCTCATGAGCTTCTGTGGCGCCATCCTCCGTGAACGGAGCGGTACGATCGGGGGCCGGAGCTCGCACTTCCACTACGGTAGTCATCCTGAGTATGAGTTATGGTATGGCGAGCTGTCGCAGAGGGGGTACGCTTGTGGATAAGACGTCGGGAAAGCGGGCAGACAGGGTGCTCAAAAAAGAGGGGGGCGAGCGGCGCGCCCGTGTGCTCATCGCGCTCAGGGCGGCCTTTCCCAACACGATTCCCATCCTTGCGGGCTTTCTCTTCTTGGGTATGACCTATGGCATCTACATGCATGGCCTGGGTTTTCCCTTTGTGTACCCGATGC
>ERZ773035.2877-NODE-2877-length-10732-cov-5.855484_pt1 | contig 10732 bp, 10 predicted proteins | sample MGYA00511487_ERZ773035 | MGnify/ENA primary metagenome ERZ773035 (study PRJEB29015, sample SAMEA2737985) | human oral metagenome | biome: human oral; feature: human-associated habitat; material: dental | place: China | collected 2024 ...
TCTTCCGATCTATAACTTCTTCTTCTTTTTTATCATCTTCATCACAAAAATGAAATTTAAAAAATTCCTTTAAATTTTTTATCAAATATCCACTATTACTCCAATCTCTATCATAGAAAATTTGTAATCTTATTTTATTTTCTATAAAATATTTAAACAAATTTTTAAAAAATTTATCTAATTTATATATCCCTAATAAATTATATCCAAGATTTAGAGGATAATTAAAAGAATTGCTAACATAGATATATTTAGAAGACTTAATACTATTTTTTTCAGAATAATATATCCAATTTCCATTCCCTATAAATCTTATACTTTCTAATAATTTTAGACTTTTTTCGTCGGGAAAACTGAATTCAAATCCTTTTTCTCTAATTCTATTTGAAACTTTCTTGATATTATTCAAATTATTTTTTTCTTCTTTGCTAGATACATAAATACTGTATTCTCCTTTAAGCTTTTCAGTAGTAATAAGTTTATGAAATAAAATATAGTAAATATTATCTTTTTCAGAGTACAACCATTTTATACCTTGTTTTTCAATTTTACTGTTTATTAAACTATAAATTTCTTGAAAAAACTCAAATTTATCTTTTTCATTATCTCCATAAATAATATTAATCTTTTCTAAATCTCTAAACTTTTTAATTTTTTCAAATTTATTTAGTTCTTTAGAATTTATATTTTCTTTTATCTTTAAATCTTCAACTTCTTTCCTAGCTTTTTTTGCTAAACTTTTCTTTCCCATTTTCTCCCCCTTTTATATAATATCATTTAAGATGAATTTTATTTTTATAATCTCACTAATTTTATTAAAATCTCCTAAATCATTTTGAATACTTTTTGCTACTGTTGATATAATTGTTGAAAAAGATTTTACCATTTCTAAAACTTCTACCTTTTTATCACTCATTTATTTCACTATCCACTAAAAATTATGCTGTCAATACCAATGGACTTTTTATTATTCTAGTAATAACATCTTCATCATCAGGATTTTCTTTTTCTTTTAAGAAACCATAACCATAAAATACACATTCAGTTACTCTACCTCTACTATTTTGGCTTAAATCTACTTGATTTACCGCATCAAAGTCTTCTCCTACTTTCACTTGTACTAAACCATATTTAGCTTCTTTAAATCTTTTATTTATTTGATTTAAAAAGAATGCAAATACTTCTCTTAATATTTCCTTATCTTCATTTGAAATATTTTTATATTCTATTTTTATTATATCCCAAACATTGTCTAATGAAGAAAGAGTGTATCCTGATGAGATAAAACTTTCAAAATTTCTTTGAATTAATACATTATCTAATTTAGATAAAATTCTTGTTTCCATTGATAAATATCTATCATAAAGTTTTTTAGCTTGTAATAAATCTCCTATTGATTTAAGCTCATTTTCTTTTTCTTCAAATTTTTTCATAAATATTTTCATTTTTTCAGAATTTTCTTTATCTTTTTCTTCTAATTCTCTTTTTTCTTTTTCTAATTTAGTTTTTTCAGCAGTTAGGGTTTTTTCTGTATCCTCTAGTCTTATAATTTCATTTTTCTTGAGATTCAATTTATCGTTGTAATCTTTCTCTAACTCAATATTTTCTTTAATTTTATTTTCTAATTGATTTTTATAGTTATTAATTTCATTTTCTTTTTCAAGAATTCTTTTCTCTTTTTCATTCAAATCATTTTTATATTTTGAGATAGTTTCTTTTAAACTATCTATTTCCCTTACATCTTTAGAAACTCTTTCTTTAAGTTCCATAATTGATTTTTCTTTACTAGTAAATGCTCTTTTTATTTTTTCAATTATTTTACCCATAATTTCATCATTCTCCATTTCTTCATTAAATTCATCTTTATTAATAAATTCAAATTCTTGTGAAAATTCTTCTATAAATTTTGAAATATCTAATTTTTTTTCTTTTATTTCATTTATTTCTTCCTTTGTATCTTTTTCTTCAACTTCATTATTTTCAATTTTTTTTGATTCAACTGATTCAGTTTGAGATTTTTCAGTAGAATAATTATCCTCTTTATTTTCCATATATAGATTTATTCTTTCATCAATTTTAGAATTGACATTCCCTATAAAATCAGCCAGCTTGTTCATTAAAGGTATAATTTTATCTTCAAGGTCATCTAACCTTTTTTCAAGTTCTTCCACTTTATTATAGTTTTCTATAATTTTTTCATAATCTAAATCTTTCATAGTTAATTCACTCATATTTCCCTCCTATAAAATAGACTGTCTAAAGACAGTCTATTCAGTTATTATTTTCTATTCTTCCATTGGTTTCCAAAAAATTCATCTAACAGTCCTGCTTCAACTTTATTTTTCTTTTCTTCTACTCTTTGATTAGCTAAATTATTTAATATATCTTCATCTATATTTTCTCCAAATAAGATTATTTCTGGTAAATTTTCTTCAAATTCACTTTCTACATATCTTCCTTTTGTCTTTGTTATAACTTTCTTTTGATCATTAAACTCAAAAACTATTGTTTTAAAATCTTTAATATCTAAGAGCTTTTTTAAGTCTTCAGAAGAAAAATTCACTTCAGTTTCTTTTTTGTAAATATCTAAATTTTCTATTAAATTATCTTTATTAACTTTTTTATCTACAAGAAAAGTAAAATCTATTGCATCACGAGAGGCTATTATTTTAGAATTCTTTTTCCATTTTTCCCAGAAAGTTTTAAAATTATCAATATATAATCTTTCTTCACCCTCATACTTTTCAAGGTTTCCATTCTTATATATTTCAATAAAATTATCTTCTATCCAGAAAAAATATCTATGTATTTTCATCTTAAATATCCTCCAACATCTTATCTAATTTTTCCCATTTCTCTTCTACTCTCTCTTTTGCTAAATCTTCTTTAATATTTTGTTTACTTCTTAAATCTTGCCAATTTAAGTTTTCTCCAACATCATCTAACTTAATATCTTTTAGTTTACTTTCAGGTTTTAGATATTTCTCTCTTTCCATCTTTTCTTCTAATTCTTTTATATATTTTTGACTTTTTTCAAATTCACTTTCTTCTTTCTTTACATTTGTATCATTAGTTCTTCCTAATGCTCCTCCTATTGCTCCCCAAAATCCCATAGTCTTCCTCCAACTTAAATATTTTCAAGCATATCATTAAATTTATCCCAAGTTTCTTTAGCATTTTCTAGTTTATTAACACCTTCTTTTAAGGTATCAATAACAGTTGCTCCTTCTTTCATAGGAATAAGTCTTTCTATTGCTTCATTTATTAGAGGTTCTACTCCTTTTTCTTTAAAAGTGTCTACAATAGTCATAAAATCTTGGACTTTATTTATTCCAGCTTTTGTCATCATTACATAATCTTCTATTCCTAAGTTTACATCGATCTTTTCATTTATAGCACCCATCTCTATATCTAAACCTTTAGCAATATACTCTTCTTTTAAACTTTCATCATTTAATTTTTCTCTATCATATTTATTAAGTTCAATATTATCTCTTAAATAACTTACATATTCTTCTCTTGAATCAAAATCTTCAGGCTTTCTATCTGCTATTTCAGATTTTAGACCTAATTCTTCACTACTATCATCTTTATCTTTTAAACCTAATAACTCTGCAACACTAGAAATTAATTCTGTCACTCCTTTTATTAATTCAGGTGTTATTTTAGATAAGATTTTAAAAATCTTATCTAAAACTCCTGTTAATCCTTTCATAATGTTTTCATCCATAATCATTTATATTTCCTCTCTTTACATTTCATCAAGCATTTTATCTAACTTTTCCCAAATTTCCTTTGAACCTTCAACTTTATCTACACCTTCTTTTAATGTATCCATAACTTCTGTTTTTTCTTTCATTGGTAGTTTATATTCTATTGCATCACTTATTTTAGGTTCAACTTCTTTTGATTTAAATGTATTAGCAATAGTTTGGAATTGTTCTGGTGTTTTTACTCCTGCTTCAACCAATTTAGCAAGACTTGGTATATCCATATTAATTCCCATCTTTTCATTTAAACCATACCATTGTAATGATGCTCCCATAGCAGTACATTCAGTTTTAAAACTTTCATCATTTTTTAATCTATCTTTTATTTCTGGTGTTAATTTTATATCGTTACTTAAATGGTCAATATATGCTTGATAATTATCAAAATCTTGTGGTTTCTTATCAGATAATGTTGCCTTTGCTCCAAGTTCATCTTGTTTTTCATCTTTTTTTGTTAAACCTATAACTGTTGAAACCAAAGAAATCAATCCAACTACTGCACCAAAAACAGGACTACCAACTAAACCAGCTATTGCTGTTGCTGCTATTCCTAATGCTCCTCCAATTGCTCCACCTATTGCACTACACAAACCACCTATTGCTCCACAAATTGCTCCAAAAATTCCCATTGTTATTCCTCCTTAAATTTTATTATTTTTGAATATGTTTTTTAAAATACACTCTATCTATTCCTTCAAAATTAAAATCTCCTTGATTAAACATCTTAATAATACCCTCTTTTAAATCTCTTTTTATTTTTTTTAAATTATCCTCTGTACTTCCTTGTATTTTTAAACCTCTATAATATTTAGCATATATTGTTTTATGTAAATCATCTGAGAAAATATCATAGTATTCTTTAAATTTATTTTTTAAATTTTCAATATTTTCATCATCATTAGTTAGTACTTTTCTTATATCGTCAAAGAATTTTTTATCATTTAATAAATTCATCACTCTTTCAAAATCTCTAAAAGAATTTACATTTTCTTCAAATACTGCTTTAAATATTTTTATAAATTCTTTATTAGTAGAAAATTTTCTACATTCTCTAAATTGTTCTCTGGTAATCTTTTCATATTTTGTTCCTATAAAAATTCCTTTCTTATAGTTTTCTATATAAAAATCTTCCACTCTATTTTTTAATCTGTCTTCATCAATAATTTCATCAGAAGTTGTATTAGTCATTTGTTCTATTTGTACTTGTACTGCTTTAGTCCAACTTTGACTAAATACTATTGCTCTTCCTGTTGGTAAACTAGATAAGAAATCTTTTTGTTCCTTAGATAAAGATATAGTATTTCCTATAGCTTCTTTATCATCTTCTGCAAATATTTTATGAACTATCTTAGTATTAGTATTTTTTAAAACTTCTGGAGTCATCTTATTTGGTATTTGATCAGCTATAATTAAAGATTCTCCATATTTTCTAACTTCTGCTAACATATCAGCAAATGTTTCAATGCTATTTTTCTTATTTAAACTATCCCCAGGTGAATACTTAGATAGTAATCTATGAGCTTCTTCAATTAATGTTATATGTTTAAAATGTTTATCTTTATTATATTTTGCTCTCAATGCTTCACAAAGATTAGTTAAGATAAATCCCATAACTAATGATTTCTCAGTTCCATTTTTTATACCTTCTATTTCAAGAACAACTTTCTTTTCTATTAATTCTCTAAAATCTATACTTCTCCTTGAATTTAGCATTTGTCCCTTTGAACCAACTAAAAGTCCTTGTAACCTTGCTGTGATTGAACCTATATAATCTTTTTTTAATCTGTCATCAAAATTATGTTTTGTAACTTCTGTTTCTACTTTATTTAACAAATCTTCTAAAGTAGGGAATGAATAAACCCCTTCATCATAAGGATTATCAAATTTTTCATTTTCATCTGTATCTATATTCCAACCATAATCTTCATAACAAGAATACATTGCAGATTCTATAATTTGAGGTATAGCTGCTTCCATATCAAAAGAAGCTTCCATTGCTGCTTTTAACATATCCACTCTTGAAGTTATACTTTCTCCTTCAAAAAATTCAAAAGGATTCAATCTAAATGGTGCTACTTTATCATTTCCTAATGTAAAAATTAATATATCTTTTGTCTTTTCATTGTTCATCAATATTCTATATTCTGTTTTAGCAGGTTCTATAACAAGAAATGGTAATTCACTTTCTAGTAAAAGTTTTTGGCAAGTTGTTGTCTTACCAGTTCCTGTTACTCCTGTAATAAATATATGTTTATTTAAGGCAGACTTTTCAAGATATACTTTTGTATCAATTTCATTTCCACTTTGAACTAAATTTCCTAAAGAAATTAACTCTTCCCCTTTATCAGGAGTTTTAGCATTAAGTCCAAATTCAACTTCTTCATTAAGTGCAAGTCCTACAACTTCCTTTTCAGGTAAGCCTGCTATAAGTCCTAATTCATTAGGTGAATACCAATTTCCTAAACTCACCTCATCATTTTCTATAAAATGAGATTTTAATGTTAGAGCATTTTCATTATCATAAGAAATACAATTAGGAATTTGAAAATTCTTAAAATATTCTATTTTTTTATCATTATTTTCTAATATTTCAAACTCAAGTGGATTTTTATTTCCTTTTTTTCCTGAATATAGAGATTTTATAGTATTACCTAATTTTTCTAATTGGCTATTATTATCAGCAAAAATAAAAGTTGTAGTTAAATATAGCCCCTTACTCTTTCCATAATCAATTATAGGCAGTAACATTTCATCTATATATTTTACATAATCAGCAGCTTTTTTATTAATTATATCCTTACTAACATTTTGAGAACTTCCAGTAGTTGAACTTTCACTAGCAGAATTATTAGTTCCTGTTGTTTTTGAACTATTAGTTCCTGTTGTTTCACTTGTTCCAGCTGTTTTAGATTGACTACTTCCTGTTGAAGTATTAGTTCCCTTTGTTTTACTCATATTTTCAGAATTACTATATCCTGTGTTAGTTCCTTTACTAGATGAAGTCCCTACATTTTCTGAAGAAGAAGTTCCAGTATTTTCAGTAACACTTTTACTTGTACCTTTACTTTGATTTGTTCCACTTGAACTGCTTCCTGAATTACTTCCAGATGAAGAATTAGTTCCTGTTGTTGATGATTTACCTGCATTAGTACCCTCTGTTTTTCCCCAACTTTTTCCTTCTGTTTGAGATTCACTATAATTAGTTCCCTTTGTTGAACCAGCTGTTTTTGATTCGCTAGTTCCAGTATTTTCACTTGTCCCACTAGTTTTTGAGTAGTTAGTTCCCTTTGTTATATTTTCACCATAGCTTACAGAATCACTAGTTCCTTTTGAAATACTAGTTCCTTTACTTTTGTTTTCTCCTTCTTGTAAACTAATTTTTGAAAATGTACTTAAACTATTATATATTTGGTATAAGTCATCTTCTATCTTCTTTATAGCTCTTTTAGAAAGCGGTTTAGCTAAAATACAAAGTCCAAAATCATCTCCTTGCATAACATCTACAAGTCTATCTACACCTTGAAAACTTTTTTTATCTTCACTTTCATTTATTCCTGGAGTTCCTATTACACTAGCATACTTTCTATTTCTATTATTACTATTAGTTTGCATTCTATCAAAAATTTCAACCATTTCTTCAGGACTAACTTCTTCTATCTTACTTCCTCTAAAATTTCCTCTAATAGCAGATTTTAAAAGATTATTTCCCATTTCATCAATAGGCATAGGTAACTCCCCATCATATTCACTTTCCTTAACTAAACCAAAATAGAATGAAACACCTTTTTTATCCCCTAGGATTAAATATATAAAATTTACTCCTTCATTTTGTATCATACCTATAACATTTTCAAAAGCTTCCCTTCTAGGACTTTTTTCTTCTCCTTCAAAAGTTACCTCTTTAATATGAAATAGAACAACATTACTTAAGTCTTCCATTATAGTAGGGTAACTATAACTTTCTGTAACTTTTAATTCTGTACTTTCAAACATTTCTTCTAAAAATTGCAGTCTTTCTTCCTTTTCAATTACTTGATACTCCATTACTTTCCCTCCTATTTATACATCTCATAAGTTCTTTTAAAATTTTCCTTAAAACTTTCCCTCAAGCTCTCTGGCTCTATTATTTCAATATCATTATAAAACTGTGCAAAATAGACCTTTGCCAGTTTCTCACTACATTCAAATGTATATATATCCCCCTCTTCTTTTACTAGTTTTGGTCTATTTTGATTTACTCTCTCATACAAGGCTTTTCCTTCTTCTGTCATTCTCACCTTAATAAAATTTCCATATGACAAAAATGGATCAAAATTTTTCTTGATCGCCTCTATATATTCTTTATCTTTAATGTAAATTTCTTTTTGTAGGTTCCATATATTTTCAATATCAGAAATTCTGTAATTTCTGAAATCTTCATTTTTTTCACAATAACAAAATAGATAAGCTCTATTCTCTTTTGATGAAACCTCTATGAAGTATGGATTTATTATTCTTGATGTTGAGTGGTATTTTATTCCTATTTTTCTATTATTTTTGATTGCTTCACGAATTTGCTTAAATGTATTGTTAAATATGATTTCTTCTCTTTTAAATCTTAAATTATTGATATAAGTGAAAAAGATATCTCTCATAAGTTCAGCTTCTGTATTAGCTTTCTTTTCTCTTAAGACATCAAAAAATATGTCCTCATTTTCTTTTGAAAGATTAAATTGGACTTTTTTTCCACTTGATTCTTCTAATTCAATTTTATTTAAATTTTTATCTATAAAGTACTTAAATAGAGTATTTCCTATTTTTCCTAATGGTATTTTAAAATACTCTGCATCCCCTTTTAAAATTTCAAACATAAAGTCTGAAACTGTAACCCTAATTTTCTTCATCTTAAATACCCCTCAATATTTAATCAGTTTCAATATATCATAACATTTTCCAAAGTTTTTTCAAGTTCTTTTTTTATTATTTTAAACTATTTTAGTGTATTTTTTCAAAATTTGTTTTTTTAGTTGTATTTTTACATATAATTTTATACATAAAAATATTTTTTATCCATTAATATCAATCTTATTAAGAAAATAATTTTAGCTTTTTTAACAAAAGAAAAAGTTGTTGCAATTTACAGATTTATTAATTTTTACAATAACTTTTCTTAAAACCTAAAATATATCCTCATCAAGACTCTCATCTTCTGACATCATTATTCCATCTTCTAAATCTTTTTCTATATTCTTTCCTTTTAATAGTGATATTTCATCATATAGTTCTTCATTTTCTTCTTCTAAATCTTTTTTATCTTTCCAAAGGCTATATGCAAATCCTGCTAAAACTGTCCCACCTAAAATTGTTAAAGTTTTCGATAATTTTCCCATTTTTATTCCCCCTTAATATTTGATAATACAAGGATACTCCTTTTTTCACTTTCTTTCAAGGAACGGTTTTTTATTATGATTTGTTCCCTTAAAAAAAATTTACCTACTGATATCAATAGGTAAATTAATTTTCACTTTTATTTTTTTGTTCCCTTATATATCTAATTTTAAATATCTTCTGGTATTTTTTTATCTCTAAACATCTTATCAGCAAGATAAATAAATGGTGTATCACAAATAGCAACGATAAATTTAATTATATATGTTGACAAGAAGATATTAAACATTACATCTAGTGGATACACTCCATAGAAAGCAATAGTTGTAAATACAACATTATCTATAAGTTGGCTTAACATTGTACTTCCATTATTTCTAAGCCATATAAATTTTTTATCAGGAAAGAATTCTCTAATTTTTTCATATAACCAAACATCATGAAATTGAGATATCAAATATGCTATAAGTGAAGCAATAGCTAATCTTGGTAACAATGAGAATATACTTTTTACACTTTCAAATATAGCCAAACCTTCTGGAACATCAAGAGGTTTAAAGTGTATAGCACATTGCATAATTAAAGTTGTTGCAATAAGTGAGAAAAATCCAATTTTTACAGCTGTATTTGCAGCTTTTTTACCATAGTTTTCACTTAAAATATCAGTTATTAAAAATCCTCCTGCATACAATATATTTCCAAGAGTTGCTTCCAAACCAAAAAGGTTTACAAGTATTACAACTTGTACATTTGCTAAAATTGTTGATATGGGGACCCAAATATATAGTCCTATTTTTCCAAATTTTCTATAAGCAAAAAGTATACAAGAAAAATTAATTACTAACATTAAAAACCAAAGAAATATATTATGCATCATTGTTCAAAAACCCCCAAATCTTTATTATCTATTAAAATTTCAATTCTATCATCATTGAAAAGATGTTTCATATCTTGTACAAACCATTTTACAAGCTCAACATCTCTTTTTACAGTTGTTCCATTATCTACAAAGACATTTATAGTTATAGCTTTAAAATATTTTAAACCAATTTCAATATCCTTTTTTATCATCTCTTTTGTTTGTCCTTGAGTTGCTACCAATAAACAAACTGAATATATTTTTTCTGATAATTCTTTTATTTTCTTTTCATCTAAGAAAATATTTTTATTATAGACTTTTCTTCTAAAATCATTATCAAAACTTTCTATTCCTGTTCTAAACCTAATTTCAACTTTTTTCTTCTCATTGAAATAGTCAATTATTTCATTTAAACGAGAAAGGTAAGAATAAAAAATCTCAAAATACAAAATTTTTATATTCTTTTCGTAAACTATTTCTCTAATTTTTTCTAAAGTTTTCTTAGGAATTTCAAAGACAGAACCAGAATTTATAACTTCTAAAATACCAAATTCTCCTGTTATTTCTTCTAAAACTTCTAAATTAACTCTATTAATTTCTTCCTCATCATTTGAGTTATCCTCTATGTAATTACAAAAACTACATTTCCCATAAGCACAAGGAAAAGATTTTAAGAGAACTATCTCCCTTTGAAATTTTCCTTCTACCTTACTATATCGTATACCCATTTTCCTCC
>ERZ773035.2879-NODE-2879-length-10731-cov-3.535875_pt1 | contig 10731 bp, 12 predicted proteins | sample MGYA00511487_ERZ773035 | MGnify/ENA primary metagenome ERZ773035 (study PRJEB29015, sample SAMEA2737985) | human oral metagenome | biome: human oral; feature: human-associated habitat; material: dental | place: China | collected 2024 ...
AGAGCTTCTGTTTATGATGATCACTTCTGCGCCGCTTGATATGAGGTGCTTTGCTGCTAGCTCGCCCATCTCGCCAGCGCCCACGACGATGGCTGTTTTACCCTCAAGCGTGCCAAAAATTTCTTTTGCCTTTGCCACGGCGACGCTTGAAACTGAGATTGGATTTTTAGAAATTTGAGTTTCGTTTCTAACCTTTGCAGCGCACTTACATGCGTAGTGTATGATCTTGCTGATATCTTCGCCACATGAGTTGTTGTCATAGGCAAATTTAAAGGCATTTTTTAGCTGGCCAACGATCTGCGTTTCGCCAACGACTAGGCTATCAAGCGAGCTTGCCACGGCAAATAAGTGGTGTGCGGCACCGCTGTTTTCATAGATGTCAGCTCTCTCATAAAGCTCATCTTCAAAAACGCCTGAAAATATCGACATACACCTGATGATATGAGCAGTAGCGGCCTTTACATCCTCTACACTTGCTATGATCTCGACGCGGTTGCAGGTGTTTAGCACCATGCTCTCTTTTATGTTTTTGTTTGAGTTTATCAGTTTTAAAATTTGCTCTTTTTTCTCGTCACTATCAAATGCAAGCTTCTCTCTGACCGAAATATCAGTGTTTTTATATGTAAAACTTATGTCTAAATAGTGCATCAAAATTCCCTATCTATCATGCTTTTTATGATCCCTTCAAGCTCGGCGTTTTTATACTCTTTTATCGCTTCTATCGCCTCAGCTCCAAGCCTTTTAGCTTCATTTATAGCTTTGCTAAGTGAGCTAGTTTTATCAAAATTTTCTTTTAGCCATGAAATTTCGTCCGCGTTTAGCTTCTTTGCCCAAAGCGATCTAAGCTTTGTTTGATTAGCCCCATCTAAGCTCTTATAAAGATAAATGTAAGGAAGCGTTGTTTTGCCCTCGACAAAGTCGTTAAGCGCTGGTTTGCCAAGCGTTTTTTCATCTTGAGTTATGTCCAATATATCATCAACGATCTGAAATGCAAGGCCTAAATTTTTACCATAAATTCCAAATTTCTCGCTATCTTTGCCAGCTAGCTTTGCCCCGCAAATAGCCGTAGCTTCTATCAAAACAGCTGTTTTATAGTAGATCATTTTTAAATATTCTTGCTCGTTTTCATTAAAATTTTCAGCCATTTTCACATCCATCATCTCGCCGATGCTTAGCTTACTGACCGCATCTGAGATGACAGCTGCGATGCTTGGATCAAATTTTGTAAGCTCGAAATAAGCCTTTGAGTAGAGGATGTCGCCTAGCATGACTGAGTTTTTACTGCCAAAAAGTGCGTTTATGCTTGGTTTGCCGCGCCTTATATTTGCCTCGTCTATGACGTCGTCGTGCAATAAGCTTGCAAGGTGGATGAGCTCGATGATAGCGCAAAGCTTAAGTGAAATTTCACTCTCGCCTGCGATCTTTAAAAGAAGTTTTGAGCGCAGCTTCTTGCCTGAGCTTATCTTTAAAAACATCTCAAACGCCTCTTTGTAGCCAAGCTCGCTTATAAATTTGCTCATTATTTCATCGATTTTATCCATTTTTATCCTTCTATTTATCCTCGTGCGGATCTCTAAAACCCACATCCACACGCTTACTCTCATCTAACAGCGCCACCCTAAAATGCGCCTTTTTATCCTTAAAATCAATAAATGATATATAAAGGCTCACGCTCTCGTTTGGTGGCATCATAAAATCAGGCAAAACTCGCTGCATGTAGGTGTTTTGTCCCTGCCTTAGCGAAAAGACCATCTGCCTTGGATAGCGCCTAAAAAAGCTTTGCACAGTGACATTTGTACTATCAAACAGCGTCCAGCGAAAGTCAAACGTTTCAACTCTTTGAGTTTTTTTCTCGGTTATAAAGACCCTCGCCCACTCATCTTTTTTAAGCTCAAATGTATGCACCGAATTTGGGTCAAAATTTGGCTCTTTTGCAAAGACAAGAGCGGCTAGCAAAGCAATGAGCGCAAAAATTCTACTCATTTTGGCTTAAAATTTCTCCGCTAAGCTCGATATATAGATCATTTACTCCGTTATAAACTTTATCTTGCTCTGAAGCTATAAAATTTCTGATCTCATCCTCGCTAACGCCATGCTTTTCGCAAAGCTCGCTCATAGCCACAAATTTCTCAAAAATTTTATCTATCTCATTTTTAACCAAAACGGCATTTGCGTTAAACAAAATGTCATAAAATTTATCTCTCGCACTGCCCTCAAATATATCTATCATCGCTGTTTCTTTGAAAATTTCTTAAGATTATAGCCAATTAAAACTAAGTTAAAAATTTAATATTATCTCCCACGCTTCGCTGACATTTTTAGCATTATAAGTCGCTGTTTTACTCTCCTCGCCAAATCCCCAGCAAACTTGCACATAAGGCATATTTGCATTTTTGGCCGCCAGCTCGTCTTTTAGGCTGTCTCCTATAAAGATCGCTTTATCGGCTCCAGTTTTACTAACAGCTAGGTGAAGCATCGCAGGATCTGGCTTTTGCGGTATATCCTTGCTAGCGCCGATGACCTCGTCAAATAGATCATAAATTTCATTTTTCTTTAAAATTTTCTCCAGCGTATCATGCGGTGCATTGCTTGCCAAAACGACCTTGTAGTGAGCATCTCTACACTTTTGTAAAAGCTCTTTTACGCCATCATACGTGCTCGCACACTCATCGTAAAATTTCTTAAATTTCTCTTCAAAACCCTCTTTTAAGCTCTTGCTTGGCGTGTCGATGCCGTAAAACTCAAGGGCTAAATTTCTACCTGGCTCGTTGATCGCTTTTATGATAAATTCCTTATCAAGTGGCGATAAATTTAGCTCATCTCTCACTTCATTTACCGTTTTATATATCGCCTCGCCGCTATCGATCACCGTGCCGTCCATATCAAAAATAACTACTTTCAATCCTCATCCTTAAATTTATTTTTATGCTTCTCTTTTTTATATGTCTTTTGATTTTTTAGCTTATCAAGTAGATTTGCCGCCTTTAAAAGCTCATCTTTTGGGGCATTTTTGATAAGCAAATTTATAAAATTTTCTAGCGCCTTTGAGTATGGTTGATCAAGATAAACAGCCTCGACTTTTTCGATGACTTTCGCGTTTTTCTCTACTCTTTGGCGAAACTCAGTCTCGTCAAAGTCATCTCTTTTTAGGCCGTTTATCGCTGATTTTGCAAATTTTTCTAGCGCACGAAGATATTTTACACGCTTAAATTTGTCCGTGACTTGGTTCAAATTTTTCCTTTTTTTGGCAAATTATATCAAAATTTGATTTTATCCCCTAAATTTTGGCTTTGCTAATGTATAATTTACGCCAAAATTACTTAAACAAGGAGCAAAAATGAGGCAAGAAACCGCTGCGATCCACGTAGGCTACGACACAAACGAGGGCTTTGGCACGATGGCTGTGCCTATTTTTCAAAGCACAGCTTATGACTTTGGAAGTGCCGAGACAGCAGCTGCTAGGTTTGATCTAAAAGATAACGGCTACATCTACACAAGACTTAGCAACCCAACGACAGATATCTTTGAAAAAAGGGTCGCCGCACTTGAGGGTGGAGCTGCTGCGATAGCGACTGCAAGCGGTCAGTCAGCTTTGTTTTACAGCATCATAAATTTAGCCCAAGCAGGCGATAATATCATCATCGCTAAGAAAATTTATGGCGGCACGACAGTGCTTTTTACGCACACGCTAAAAAGATTTGGCATAGAGGCTAGAGTCTTTGACAGCGACACTGCTGATGATCTGGAGAGTTTGATAGATGATAAAACTAGGGCTATATTTTTTGAAACGCTTTCAAATCCGCAAATTTCTATCCCAAACATCGAGAAAATCGTAGAAATCGCAAACAAATATGGCATTATCAGCATCACCGATAACACAGTGCCAACGCCTATCATCTTTCAACCACTTCGCCACGGCGTCGATGTTTGCGTGCATAGTGCGAGCAAATATATGAGCGGTCAGGGTCTTAGCCTAGCAGGCGTGGTCGTCAGCGCAAATCACCTAAACGAGAAGCTAAAAGGCAACAAGAGATATGAGCACTTTAACGTGCCAGATGCGAGCTATCACGACATCGTATATGCTGATATGACGGATCGCTTTGATATCTACACGCTAAGAATGAGGCTTGCTATCGTGCGTGACATCGGCGCTGTGATATCTCCGTTTAACTCTTGGCAGCTCATACAAGGGCTTGAAACGCTTGCTGTTAGGGTTGAGAGGCACTCACAAAACGCGCTAAAAGTGGCTAAATTTCTAAACTCTCACAAGCATATAAAAAGCGTGGCTTATCCTGGGCTTGCCGACAATGTAGATCACGCAAAGGCGCAAAAATACTTTAAAGATGGCATGGCAAATGGACTATTTTGCTTTGAAACTGATAGCTTTGAACGCGCAAAAAAGATGCTAGAGCGCGTAAAACTCTTTAAGATCGTGGTAAATATCGGCGATACAAAGTCGCTCATCACACACCCAGCCTCGACAACTCATCAGCAGCTAAGCAGCGAAGAGCTTGTAAAAGCTGGCATCACAAAAGAGCTGATAAGAGTTAGCATAGGCCTTGAAAATGCTGAAGATCTGATAGCTGATCTGGCTCAAGCCTTAGAATAAACAAATTTCTAGCTCATTTGGGCTAGAAATTTAAATTTTACTCAAGCTTGCCACATATCCTCTCGCACTCTTTTGCTTGCCTTATAAATTTTATAACGAAAAAGATGACAAGTAGCGGCACGCTTATATACCAAAAGGCAAAAAAGGCGAGCAGAAAAAACATAAATAAGAATGTTGCAAAATATACCAGGACTGCAAGGATGATACTATCAAGCATTTTGCCTCCCATTTTGCTAGTGTTTTAGTGATTTTATAAAAAGCAAAATAAAATGAGACTGAACGGATTTGTTTTGGCCTTAAAATTTGAGCTAAGCGATAAGCGAAGCTAAATTTTAGTAGGTAATTTTGCATATATGAAGCTCGGCAAATTTTAAAATTTCATGAACGAGCAATTTCGGCTCTGATTTTAGTGGCAAGCTTTGCGAGGCCTAAAATCAGTAGTCAATTCTTGTGAGTGAATGAAAGTTTTAAAATTTGCTTTGAGGTGTAAATTTATCAAAAGGGAGACAAGGGGGGCTTGAATTACGGTCTGCTTGCAGTTGCGAGCTTGCGAAGCAAAGCCGTCCCCTTATCCCCCTTTAATCCCTCAATCACCTCGCACATCAGAGGTAGCACACAAAGGTGCTAACGCACCGCATGCTATTAAAAACTCTGGCAAATTTTAAAATTTATGAGCGAGCATATCACGGCTCTAAATTTAGTGCTAAACGAAGTGTAGCCTAAATTTAGTAGTCTGCTAAGGCGAGTGATTAAAGTTTTAAAATTTGCTCCAAGATGTAAATTTGAGCTAAGCAGTAAGCGAAGCAAAATTTTAGTAGTCAATTCTTAGGGGTGAATGGAATTTTAAAAATTGCAAGGCAATCTAAACAAATTTAAATGTTTTTCTTTGTTAAGAGAGAATAGGTTTAAATTAAAAATCCTCTTAGCTAATACAACGTTAGAGGTGCAAATAGTGCTAACACACTACCTGCTTTTTATTGGATTTTATAATAAATTTATCTCAAACGATATCTTCAAAAACTTCAAATTTATCTTGATTTACAAGCATCTCAAGCAAGACGCCGTAGTTGTCTTTTATCTCATCTTGAAGTTTTATAGCAAGCTCTTTTGCGTCTTTTCCATCTTTTGGATAGGTAACTACTAGATCGATCGGCTCAGCGTTTAAAAACTCTTGTATACCAGTTAGTAGCTCGCTAGCGCCTCTTTCGTTTGTGCCGTGAAGCACGACTACGTAGTGTTCGTTTTCTCTTATGACAACGTCTGTTTGTCTTAGGATTTTTTCAAAAATTTCGCCATATTCTTTACTATTTGGCAAAGAAAAATATATCAAAGATAAATTTTTCGCATAGTCCTTTACGTTTTTGTATCGCTTTATAAAAGCTATCTCAAGATCGATTATTGATAAAATATCAACTGCCGAGAAGATTTTTGCCGCCATTTTTACACTCTTTTTACTATTTTGATTTTACGCCGCTATTATATCTTGTAAATTTTCAAAAATAAAGACATTCATTCCATTTTTGTATTCATAGCCAAATTTTAGTCCATGAGCCTCAAGGATGTTGCTAACTATATATAAACCTAGACCAAAGCTCTTTTGCGCATCCTCGCCTTTGATAAATGGCTGGATGTAAAAGTCAAGGTCATTTTTTAGCTTCTCGCCTTGAGTTATAAATTTCATATGATCCTTGCTAACCATGATATTTACGTGCTTATCGGTTGAATACTTTATGCCATTATCTATCATATTTTTAATAGCTACTGAAAATAGCTTAAAATCAACCATCACCCTAACCTCATCAAGCTCGCTGATACCAACATGCTCCTTTTCAACCATCGCTATATCGATAGCCTCATCGATGAGATCTCTCATAAGGCAAGGCGTTTTGTTTGTAAGTCCTATCTTTGAAGTGATCTGCTCGATTGCTGCAAGCTCGTTTATTAAATTTTCAAGCTTATGAAAGACAGAGATTAGCCTCTCTTGGTTTTTACTTTTTTCTATCATTTGAGCAGCTATCAGCCCCTTTGTGATAGGTGTTTTTAGCTCGTGCATGATATTTCTTAAGAAAAGATGCCTTGAGTCATTTAGTGCCTTGATCTGACAAACAGCCTCATAAAATGCCTCTGAAACCTCTGAAATTTCATCCTTGCCGTTGCCGACATTTTGCACGCCGTCAAGCTCGCCATTTGCAAATTTCACGATCTGACGCTTTAGCTTTCTAAGTGGTTTTATCTTATAGATAACAAAAATGTAAGCACCTAGCAAAATGACCGCAACCACCAAAAACACAGCCTTTATCACCTCGTATCTATAAGGCTGAAATTCTTTATCCATCAAAAGTTTTAGCTCATCTAAATGCTCAATCTTTAAGTAGTGATGCTTATCATAAAGCAAGATCGCACTTGATCCTAGATCGCTTGAAATTTCTTCTAAAACGGCTGCATTTTTTAAAATTTCTTCTTTTCCATTTTTAGCTGTGATCTCTGGCATGTCGATGTTTGAGAGCTGACGGTCGTACTGAGCTTTGTTTATGATGCCGCCCATGTAGAGTAAATTTGTCCTAGCGACGTTTGAGTATTTGTTATTTAGCTCTCTTGTGTAGTTTTGTTTATCAAAACCCATGAGCCACAAAAAGGCTAGAAATATCGAAACGAGCGCAAGCCCAAAGATAAACGTTATCGTGATAAATATAGAAGATCTTGGCATCAAAGGACCAACTTGTAGCCGATGCCGCGGATCGCGTGGATGTATTTTGGCTCTTTTGGATTTTCATTGAGTTTTTGGCGAATTCTGCCGATGATGACGTCGATACTTTTGTTTGAGCTATCTTCGTTTATGCTCTCGCAGTTATAGATGAGCTCCTCTCTAGTAACCGCCCCACCCTCTTTTTGAAGCAGATATTTTAAGATGTCATACTCCGCTGCGGTTAAATTTAGCACGCTTCCTTTAAATAAAATTTCCCGCTCAAATTCTTTTAAAACCAAGTCTTTGTTTAAATTTCTTGCCTCATTTGCAGGGGCTATGCTCTGCCTTCTTAGATGGCTTTTTATGCGAGCAAGAAGCTCTTGTGGGTCATAAGGCTTTGGTAGATAATCATCCGCGCCGTTATCTAGGGCATTTACTTTGTCCGTTATATCGTGCCTTGCGCTTGAGATGATTATAGGGATGTTGTGCTTTTTTCTTATCTCTTTGCACACCTCTAGTCCGTCCATTCCAGGGAGCGTAAGATCAAGGATAACTAGGTCAAATTCGCTTGTATTTAAAGTAGATAGTCCGATATATGGCTCCTCAGCCGTCGTTACTTTTATGTCGTAGTTTTCTAGGTATTCAGTTAAAATTTCAGCAAGCTCCATATCATCTTCTATCATTAAAATTCTAGTCATGATCTTTCCTGATGTAAATTTATTTTTAAGGATTATAGCAGATAAAGGTTTTAAAAATTTAAAAGAGTTAAGAGCTGAAATTTCAGCTCTTAAGTGGTTATTTTATAACAAGGCCTTGCATGATGCCACCGCGGTTTATCCACACTAGCGTCTTTTTGCCTTTTGCATTTTTAACAGTGCTTGCAAATGTTTGAATATCTTTTATGCTCTCTTCGCCAACTTGAACGATCACATCGCCTCTTTCAAAGCCAAAGTCTTCAGCTTTTGAGCCAGATTTTACATCAGTTACAAGCACACCTTGAGTATCTGGGCTGATCTTATACTTAAATCTTATCTCATCGCTTAGATTACTAACACTAAGGCCATCGATGATGACGCTTTTTGTCGCATCTTTTGCGTTGTGATCCATATTTACAAGCTTGATTTTTGTATTCATGATTTTATTTGATCGCTCGTAAGTTATATCAACGCTGCTATTTGGAGTTAGTGAGCCGATGAAATTTTTAATATCATTTGCGTTTTTGATAGCTTTGCCGTTTGCTGAAATGACCAAGTCGCCTCTTTTTAGCCCTGCTTCATCTGCTGGCATGCCCTGCTCTACGCCGCTTATTAGTGCGCCCTCTTTATTTGTGTAAAGCTCTTTTTGCTCATCAGTTAAATTTGCGATCGTAACGCCGATAAATCCACGCTCGATCTTGCCGTCAGTTATTAGCTTTTTAGCGATATCTTTTACCATATTTGACGGGATGGCAAAGCCTATGCCGTTGTTGCCGCCACTTTTTGAAAGTATGGCTGAGTTTATACCGACTAAATAGCCCCTGCTATCAACCAAAGCACCACCTGAGTTGCCAGGATTTATAGAGGCATCTGTTTGGATGAAATTTTCATATTGATTAAGTCCGATATCATCTTTATTTAACCCTGAAACGATGCCTTGAGTGATACTCTCGCCTACGCCAAATGGATTGCCTATAGCAAAGACGACGTCTGCGTCAAGCAGCTTCGATGAGTCGGCAAATGTGATCGCATTTAGCCCATTTACATCTATCTTTATAACGGCTAGATCGGTCTTTGGATCGCTGCCTATTAGCTTTGCTTTATACTCCTTGCCACCCTTTGCCAAGGTCACAACGATCTGGTCGCTATCTTCGATGACGTGGTTGTTTGTAACGATGTAGCCGTCATTTGAAATGATGACGCCAGAGCCTAAAGAGGTTGTCTTTTCTTTCTCTTTTGGCTTTGCAAAGTTAAATCCAAAAAATTCATTAAAAAACGGGTCATTAAACATCTGCTCGATGCCTGCGTTGCTTACTGTTTTTGTAGTTGAGATATTTACAACTGAAAGTTTTGCCTGAGCGATAGAGTCATAGTATGAAAGCACACTATTTTTATCACTTAACGGCGAAACTCTAGTTACATCTTGGTTTGCTTCGTTAAATTTAATATCAGCTCCCATTAGCAAAGAAGCCGCCGCTAATGAAATTAGCATAAATTTTTTCATTTTTTTCTCATTTCTAAATTTTATTATTCAAATTATAAATAGAGCTTAAAAATAAAATCTTAACGCTTTTTTCTTCTTTGTAAATAAAAATAAACTTGACTTGCATAGACTAAAGTTTTATGATATAATCCGTGTCAAAAAACATAAGGAGAATATATGAGCGAAAGCTTATATGAAACTTTAGGAGTTTCAAAAGGCGCATCAAGCGACGAGATAAAAAAAGCTTATAGAAAACTTGCTAGAAAGTACCACCCAGACATCAACAAAGACCCTGGAGCAGAGGATAAATTTAAAGAGATAAACGCTGCTTATGAAATTTTAAGTGACGAGAAAAAACGTGCCCAGTATGATCAATACGGCGATAATATGTTTGGCGGTCAAAATTTCCACGACTTTGCCAGAGGTTCAGCCGATATGGGCGATCTAAACGATATCTTAAAAAATATCTTCTCAGGTGGATTTGGCGGAGGCGGCGCTAAATTTAGCGGTGGCTTTGGCGGAGGTTTTGAAGGATTTGAAGGCTTTGGCGGAGGTGGATTTGGCTTTGGCGGAGCTGATCTAGACGTAAATGCCAAAATTTCTATACCATTTGACGTAGCTGTAACTGGCGGCGAACATAAGATAAATTTTAATGGCGAAAGCATCAAGATAAAGATCCCAAGCGGCATAGAAGGCGGCGAAAAACTTCGCATAAAAGGTAAAGGCAAGAGTGCTGGCGGTCAAACTGGCGATCTTATACTTGCCATTAGCGTTGAGCCAAGCGACGAGTACGAAAGAGTCGGAGATGATCTATATAAAGATGTAGAAATTCCACTAAAAACTATGCTCTTTGGTGGCAAGATAAATGTGCATACATATAAAAAAGATGTCACCATCAAAATCGCTGAAAACTCAAAAACAGGCACGAAGATCCGTCTAAAAGGATACGGCGTGCAAAACAGAAAGAGTGGAATTTATGGAGACCTCTACCTAAAAGCTAGAGTAAAACTTCCAAATATCAGTGAGCTTGACGAGGGCTTAGTAAAAGAGTTAAAAGAAAAATTACCGGAGTAAAAAATGCAAAATTATGAAGAACCACTTTTTTTAATAAGCGTTGTAGCAAAGGTTTTAAGCATACATCCACAAACTTTAAGGCAGTACGAGAGGGAGGGGCTTGTCGAGCCTTCAAGAACAGATGGCAAGATGAGGCTCTACTCACAAAAAGACGTTGATCGAGTAAAAACTATACTAAATTTAA
>ERZ773035.2882-NODE-2882-length-10725-cov-75.169916_pt1 | contig 10725 bp, 10 predicted proteins | sample MGYA00511487_ERZ773035 | MGnify/ENA primary metagenome ERZ773035 (study PRJEB29015, sample SAMEA2737985) | human oral metagenome | biome: human oral; feature: human-associated habitat; material: dental | place: China | collected 2024 ...
GATGACCAAACGATATTAAAATTTAAAGAAAAAATACAACCTATTTTTGAGAAAATTAAACGCAATTCTGAAGAGACCATAACTCTTACGAGTATGCGGGATTCACTCTTGCCAAAACTAATTTCTGGAGAGATTAAGGTATGAAACGTACAAAAGCACAAATAGATAATTTGTTAGACGATATAGCCCAATTTACTGTATTGTTAAGTGACAGCGATTACGGTATAAATTATAAACCTAAATATCTAAATTTCTCATCTTTCGAGAGAATTATTGATGAAAATCTTAGATACTGGCACTATAAAAAGGGAGGCCAAGGCTTTCACGCGGAGTGGCAAAATCTCAGAAATAAATTTAACAGCATTAAAGAATATTTAGAGGCCATCGGCGATAGCCCTGAATTAAGAGATAATATATTAAACTATCTATATGGTAATCTATCCAATGACAGAGTCGATAACAATGGAAAGTATACATATAGAATATCTATAAATAGCCCTATTATCCCTGACGCAAGTTGGCAATCCATAGACAGATTCATAGACTTTTATCTTAATCGTGTAGACGATGGTGAGGGATTGTCAGACGCAATACGAACATACATAGAATTGTGCAAAAATCCAACTCGAGTGGGAAATGGTTTATACCAAAACTATAACTATTCATATTATCCTGCGTTATTTATACTAAAAAATGAATTATCGCCTAAAAATGTAAGCATTAAGAACTTTGAACAAAAGACGCTACGGCCAGCACAAGATAGGTTAGAGCAGTTGCTGCAAGAAGCGGGCGAGAACCAACAAGAAATAACCAATTTTATAGAAGAGAAGCGTAAGGAAGTTCAGGATCAAGTTGATAAGAATATCGCTGAGATGGACGACTACAAATCTAAAGTCGACGATTGGGAGGCAGAAAAGCACGAGGCATTAAACGCGCTGGAAGAGACTTATAGAAACAAGTTACAGCTTGAGGCGCCAGAAGAGCTATGGAATGAACGGTCTGAAAAGTACAGAAGAAGGGCTGGGTGCTGGACCTGGTGCTTGGTTCTCGCGGCGTCTATCTTGTTGCCTGTTGTCGCTTGGTTCATAAATTCGCTTCATAAATCTCCAAAGGAAATCACTGATAAAATACCGCTCCTGTCCGAGCAAATACTGTTTATCGGTGCTATCTCTTTCTTTGTCTATATCATACGCGTCATGGTAAAAATCGTTATGTCAAATCATCATATTGCAATGGAGTATGAGCAAAAAGCGGCGTTGACAAGGTTTTATCAGGCGTTAACTTACGAAGGGATTGAGGTAGACGATAACGAGAAGTTAATTATCATGAGCGCTCTATTTTCTAAAGTTGACACTGGGTTAGTTAAAACGGGTGAATCTGTTGACTTGGATAGCGTCCTGGGTTTGATTGCAAGGAATTCTGGAAAATAACGTAAGCGTTATTGTATAATTTAATGTACAGATATAAATAATGTTTAAGGGTGTACAATAATGGGCAAAAGTAGCGTTAAAGAATATAGCTTAGCTTCTATAGAAAATGTAGCGTCAGAATTACATGCTCAATTTTCTAATGGCTCTGATGCCATTTCTATCAAGCAGCTAAGTAATCTCGCTTCCTATTTAGGAGCTGAAGTAAAAGCTGTAGACTTTAAGCCGGACACAATATCTGCAAGGGTATCTGAAAACTCTAACAACCCGAGTACTTATATAATAGAGCTGGCAAAAAACGAACCCCTTAATAGGCAGAAGTTTTCACTTGCTCATGAGATAGCACATATAATATTGCATAAATTTGATAAAGAGCCATTAGTTGAATACCGAAGGCCAATCCTGGAATATGCAAACCCAGACCAGCTATATAAAGAGACGCAGGCTAATGCTTTTGCTGCTGCACTGTTAATACCAAAAAGTGCAGCAGAGAGGGTGTGGGAGGAATTGGATGATATTGATGATTTTGCAGAGGAATTTCAGGTGTCACGCAGTGCAGCATATAATAGACTTAATAACCTTGGACTTATATATTGACAGGCTAGACCTATAAAATGAATAATCAAAACTTAAAAAATACAAGGAGTGGCCTTGAGGTTATTGATAATCAAGCGACGTCTGAGCTGCCGAGATCTAGTGATATAATTGCGACAGGGGCAACTCAATTAAAAGATGAGCGTCCAGTAACCTATCAGTCAGATATAAAAAGCAATGACGGCTTTAGTTTACTTAGATCCTTGCTAGATGCTGTTTTCTTTTTTCCGTTGTTTGAGTACTTTGCAGATCGGCGATTTTCCGGAAAATCTAGAACGACACGTATAGGAAAGATGGTAGACAAGCATCCATGCTTTTATAGACTTTGTATGATTAGTGACTATATAGTAAGGGTTATTGTTGTTATTGTTCTAATTTGGGCTACTGTTTGGCTTATATATAAGGCTTTTAAATGATGGCAAGTATTGAAATAGACAAAAATATATCGGTTGATTCTATTTTTCAAGAAGCTGCTGGAGAAATAGATTCTATATTTAGCAGTTTTAGGGATTTGCATGAAATTTACAAAACTTCTTTTGATACTTTAGAAAAATCTCTAGACGAGCTACCTCAAGTATATAGGACTAAAGTGAATAATGCCAAAAAATCCTTTAGTAATATGGCAGAAACTGTTGAAAACAAGCAGAATAATATAAGCAACAAACTATATGCCCAAGCCCTTGTTATATTAATGGGTAATGCAGAATCTATAACTAAGGAGTTGTTTCGTAATCTACTAAGACAGAATGTTAGGTCTGTTAATTTCAAGGAGAATATTCAAATATCACTAAAATCTGTATTGGCGGTCGCAAATGATGCAGACTTGGCGAATGTGGTATTGCAAAAACTAGAGTCTGAAAGTAATCCAGCAGACAAGTTGAATTTTCAAAATATACTACAAATGAAGGGCATATTTAAGGGGTATCTAAATATAGAATTAGACAATGATGTAGCAAATAGTTTAAATAAATATTGGCAAATTAGACATTCAATAATTCATAACGGGTCTGTTTTTGATCAAAGGTGCATAGATAATATAAACAAAACTGATCCTGGATTTGTAAAAAGACATGTCGTAGGCGAGAAGGTAACTGTCGATAAAGCTATGTATGACGAATGCTTTGCTAAATTAACTTTTATGTTTCAAGGTCTAGATGACGAGATAGAAAGACTGAATCTTAGATATGTGCATGAGACGGATTATGGTGGCTAATAGGTATAAATAGATGAGGGATAAGAAAATGAATACTATTCAAAAAACTTTTGAAGAGAGATGGGTTGAGAAAAATGCCTCTAAAGTACTTGGTGTTGATGAAAAAGATTTAATAACAACACAAATTATTACTATTGTTGATAAATATGATGAAGTAATAGTAAAAGATATACTTGGGATATTTAGTCATAATAATACGAAAGAAATATTAAATGTTCGTCGTTCAGGTTCCTTTGCGAAAGCGCATGGTTATATCATCAACATGTGCTTCGCCCTAGTAAGTGTAAATGTGCATTGTAGAAATTATTTTAGTAAACTAGAGCCCGCACGAGAGCGTGCTAATAGAGAAATGCTAAACTGGAACAGTAAATATGAAACCGCAATATACGACCAAGAAATAACAGTAGAAATAATTGGCGCATTAATGTCTTTCAAGACAGCTCTTGATTGTCTGTCTCAGGCGCTTGCAGCTATGTATGGTTACAACCTAAAAACATGGGGCGATAATGGAAACAAGGTCTTAAAAGCCCTAAACAATAATCTCACCAATAAGGACAAGCCCTCAGCTGAAAGGCTGATATCTTTTATTGAAAAACATCAAGATGATACCAGGGATTATATAGACTTGCGGGACAATCTTGGACATGGGCTAACGGAATACAAGAATACTATAAGCGGATTTTTTCAGCGTAAGATTGATAGTAAACCACAAAATCCAAGAGTTGAAGTCAATCATAAGGTGATTGATAGCCTTGATCTGATGGATGGATGTAGAAAGTTCTCCGGAGAATATTGTCGTGAGGTGGTTGCACTTAGCCTATCGGATATCGTGCCTGGTATTACGGTAGGAATTTTAAACGATAGATATGTTTGGTTACACAATATTATTGAGTCAACTAAATGCTGATATGAGAACTGGAGTAGCTTAGGTGATAATTGTAGCATAAGCGTTTTATTAATGAGAAGCTCGAATTTATCGAGGAAGATGATATAACTGTGATGATAACTATGTCACAATCTGATAAAATATAGACACTTATGACCGAATCTCAAATCGAACAATACGCGCTTGATATCCTGTCTAATCTCGGCTGGCAAATTTTACATGGGCCGGATATTGGTCCGGATGGTGCTGCGGCTGAGCGCGAATTGCGGCAGGTGGTGTTGCCTGGGCGGCTATATAGTGCTTTGGCGCGGCTCAATCCGCACGTCCCAGAACTAGCCTTGAATGAAGCGATGCGGCGTTTGATGCAGATTAGTAAACCAAGCTTGATCGAGAATAATCACGATTTTCATCAACTACTGATAGCGGGCGTGCCGGTACAGTATCGCGCGCCAAGTGGCGAGACAAAACACGATATTGTACGGGTGGTTGATTTTATCTCGTCACACAATAATGATTTTGCGGCGGTCAATCAGCTGACGGTTCTGCAGGGCGACTATAATCGCCGGCCGGATATCGTGCTATTTGTGAATGGGCTGCCACTGGTGGTGATTGAACTAAAAAATGCGGCTGACACGAAAGCGGATTTGGTAGCGGCGTATCAGCAAATCCAGACGTACAAGCGAGAGATTAGTGACTTGTTTCGGTTCAATGAGCTTTGTGTGACCAGTGATGGACTAGAGGCGGAGATGGGGACGATTACCAGCCCATTGGAGCGAATGATGCCGTGGAAAACGATTGATGGCGAGAAAGAAGTCGGCAATGTGCCGATGCTGGAAGTGTTGCTATGCGGTGCGTGTACGCCTGAACGCTTGCTGGATATGGTGCAGAATTTTATCGTGTTTGAGCGGAGCGACGGCGACAAATTGATTAAGAAAGTAGCTGCTTATCATCAATACTGGGTGGTGAATAAGGCGCTGGAACGGACGCTGACAGCTAGTAGTGAACGCGGTGACCAACGGGCTGGCGTGGTTTGGCATACGCAAGGGTCGGGCAAGAGCTTGAGTATGGTGTTTTATACTGGCAAGCTGATGAAGTCGCGCGATTTGCATAACCCGACCATCGTGGTGGTGACGGATCGTAATGATCTTGATGGTCAATTATTTGGTACGTTTAGCGCCTGTCGCGAGCTACTGGGGGAAGATCCAAAGCAAGCTAATTCACGGAGTAAACTCAGGAAGCTGTTGCAGCGTGAAGCGGGCGGAATTATCTTCACGACAATCCAAAAATTCTCGCCTGAGGATGACGAGGATAAATTACCAGTTTTGACCGATCGGCGCAATGTCATCGTGATGGCAGATGAGGCGCACCGCAGTCAATATGGCTTGAAGGCGCATGTCCGAGCCAGTGACGCCCAGCTGGTGTATGGTTACGCCAAGTATATGCGCGATGCCTTGCCGGGCGCGAGCTATATTGGCTTTACGGGTACGCCGATTGAAACGGATGATAAGTCAACGCCAGCAGTGTTTGGCGACTATATCGATATTTATGATGTCGAGCAGGCGGTGAAAGATGGCGCAACGGTGCCGATTTATTATGAGAGTCGGCTGGTTGATTTGAACATGGACGAGGCAACGCGGCAGTGGTTGGATAAGGAAGTTGATGATTTGCTGGAGGGCGAAGAATTGAGCCGTCAGGATGCATTGAAGGCTGAGTATGCACAGAAAGAAGCCATTGTCGGTAATAGCGAGCGGCTGAATACGATTGCTTTGGATATCATTGAGCACTTTGAGGCCCGGCAAAGTGTCCTGAGCGGTAAAGGTATGATCGTGACGATGAGTCGCGGTATTGCGGCTGATTTGTATGAAAAAATTGTGGCGTATCGGCCGGATTGGCATAGTGATGATGACGCAGGCGGTGTGATCAAGGTGATTATTACCGGTAGTGCTAGTGACCCTGACCATTTGCAGCCGCACATTCGTAACAAGCAGCGAGTAAAGGCGATCGAAAAGCGTATCAAGGATCCGAATGATCCGCTTGAATTGGTGATTGTGTGCGACATGTGGCTGACGGGATTTGATGTGCCAAATATGCACACCATGTATCTGGATAAACCGCTGAAGGGTCATAATTTGATGCAGGCAATTGCCAGGGTAAATCGAGTGTTTCCTGGAAAAACCGGCGGTTTGGTGGTTGACTATCTGGGTGTAGCGGGGGCGCTGCGCGATGCTATTTCTGACTATACGCAAAGTGGTGGGCAAGGCGCACCGCAACTTGATATCACTGAGGCGGTGGCACAGATGCAGATGCGCTATGAGGTAGTGCGCGATTTGTTTGGTAACTTTGACTACCAGCGATATTTTACTGCACCAACCGACCAACAGCTACAAATTATCTTGGATGCAGAGGAATATATTTTAGGGTTGGAAGACGGTGAGAAGCGGTTGAAGCAGCATGTTTTGGAACTGAGTAAAGCATTTGCATTGGCGATGCCGAGGCCTGAGGCGCTGAAAATTCGCGAAGAAGTGGCGCTGTTTCAGGCGGTGAAAGCCCGGCTGGAGAAAGTGTCCAGCTCGACAGTTGTGACTGATGCTGAGTATCGCAGCGCGCTGAAACAAATTGTTGATAAAGCAATTGCGCCAGTCGGTGTGGTTGATGTGTTTGAGGCGGCAGGGCTCAAAAAGCCGGAACTGTCGATTTTGAGCGATGAGTTTTTGGCAGAAATTCATAACATGGAGCGCAAGAATTTGGCAGTGGAAGCGTTGCAAAAGCTGCTCGCTGATGAAATCAAGTTACGATTTTCGAGAAATTATGCCAAGGACACTAAGTTCTCTGACTTGCTCAATCAAGCCTTGACACGGTATAAAAATGGGACGATTGAGGCGGCACAGGTGATTGAGGAGTTAATTAACATTGGCCAGCAAGTTCGCCAAACTGTTGAGAACGGAGCGGTTGATGGCCTCAGCAAGGATGAGATTATCTTTTATGATGCGCTGGTTGAAAATGGTAATGCCCGCGAAGTACTGGGTGACGCGCAGTTACGTAATATCGCAAAAGTGTTGCTAGAGCAAGTTCGTCGTGATGCCACGATTGACTGGGCAGAGCGTAAAAATGTTCAGGCAAAACTGAAAGTTAATGTCAAAAAGACGTTGGCAAAATATGGCTACCCGCCAGATCGGCAGGCGTTGGCAACTGACATGGTATTAGAACAAGCCAAGCGCTATGGTAATGAGTGGAGTCAAAAACGCGCCGTATATGATGCTGGCGGAGCGAGTTTACTGGATTGATGCATTAATTTATGATAGATCAGAGTACAATAGGTGTATGAGTAAGTCTAAAAATCCTATCACCGTCGCTCGCGCCATCATCCGCATTGGTGACGCTGCCAGGAATGCCAATGACTATAGTTTGCTGGGCGCGCTGCATGAAATGGTGGAGCAACTGTCACGGCATGGCGTTAAGGACACTGACGTCGATATGGATTTGTTGCTGGAATATGTCGAGGCAGCGGACGGTTGTGATTATTGCCGAGCGGGCGACGGTAAGCCGAGCTTTGACGAATTAACAACGAAAATCAATCAGCAGCTAGCGCGTCGCGGCCAGGCGCAGGTGGAGGCGAGCGATCAGTCAGTGTTGAAGTTTGAGCCGCTTGTTAATTTGGTGACGGCGGCGTATGCTAAAAATGAGGACGGTGTGACGTCGGGCTTGTCGATAGCGCTGGTTGTCAATCAGGACGGTTCGGTGAATCTGCCGCGCGATCATTTTTTGAACTCAGAATTGCTTGAGTATTTTGATGAAAATCACCCAGTCGATTGGCGTTCAGCCGAGCGTGATTTGCCGTCAAAGCTGCATGGTTATCATTTGGTGGTAGGTTCGGTAGAAGTACAGGAAATTTTGCCGCGGGAGCTGGAGGTGATATCGTTTTAACGAATTATAATAAAGTAAAAATAATAAGGTAGATATTTTATTGACGAGGAGCTAAAGGAATTTCTATGGAGCTAAAACCTACAGATTGGGCAGAAATAATAAGTGCTATAGGTACGATGATTGCTGCAATAGTTGCTGTTATTGCAGCTTTTCAATCATATAGATCTGCTGAGCAGAACAACGAGACTAATGAACAGATGATACGGCCCAGAGTGGCAGTTTATGTAGAAAGTACAGAAGCCTCAAAAAATCTAATAGACATTGTTGTGTTGAATGAAGGCGGTGGACTTGCTCGGAATATTTGTTTCTCAATAAAAGGTGAGGATTTAGAACTTAATTGTCAAAGTGAAGGCATTGATAAATTATCGAAACTTCGGGTAATTAAACATGGTATAGCTATGTTACCATCAAAAGGCAAAAGAAGGTATTTTATTGTATCTGCTATTGGTTGTTATGAAAAATTGCTTAAAAACAAGACGGAGATAGAGGTGAATTATACTGATGTTACAGGTAAGAAAAAATATAGTGACAGTTTTTTGCTTGATTTTGCAAGCTTATCTGACTCTGGCTGGACAACTGATAAAGACAAGGCTTTAAAAGTAATCTCTAATGAGTTGCCTAAGATTAGTAAAAGTCTTAATTCTATAAAAGAAACAACAGAAAAATTTAGCTCAGAGCGACAATTGCAGTAGCATGAAAATTTCTACCCGCCTCAAACCCAACTCCCGCCACCGCGAAGAAGTGGTGATTGGTGACGATGGTGTGCTGACGATTTACACCAAGGCTCCAGCCATTGAAGGGCGAGCGAACGCGGTGGCAGCGAAGTTATTGGCGAAACATTTTGGCGTGGCGTCGTCAAAGGTAAAATTAGTGCGCGGCGCGACTTCGAAATATAAGGTTTTTGAGGTGGATAAGGCAGAATAGTTGCCGCAACTAATAGTTTCAATATCTGGCTACAATTCTACGGATACCCAACCCCCGCCGCCATATTGCCGATCAATCCTTGCACCGTCACAAACGAATACCCTTGTTGCTTCAGTGCGTTGAGGATGCACGGTACGGCGTTGACTGAGGTTTGGTGAATGTCATGCATTAAGATGATGGCCCCAGGGTGGGCGCCAGCGACGGCGCGCGAGCAGACGATTTCGCTATTGCGGTCGGCCCAGTCGCGGGTGTCGACCGACCACAAGATTGATGACATACCGCGCAGGCGAAGCTGCTCCAAGACAGCGCCGTTGACTGCGCCGTAAGGTGGACGCATAACAGTTGGTTTAACTCCGGTGGCTTGCTTGATGGCGTCGTTGGTACGGTCGATTTCGCCAGCAACTTGGTCAATTGGTAATTTAGGCAATTCTGGGTGCGACCACGAATGATTACCCAGTTGATGGCCGCGCGCCTGTATGTTGCGCACGACGCTAGCTTGCGCGGAGACTTTGCTGCCAATCAGGAAGAAGGTGGCCTTGGCGCCATGCTGGTCCAAAATATCCAGCAGCTGTGCGGTGTATGGTCCTGGCCCGTCGTCAAAGGTTAAGGCAATGGTTTTGCCGGTAGCAGCAGGCGTCGGTGTGGCGGGTGCTGGATTTGGTTTTGGTTCTGGCGGCTTGGGGATATTAGCCAGTTTCCGGGCTGTCGGATTTTGCAGATATTTGGCAACGGCGGCGATCGGCACTTTGATCGTCATTTCGCCGTAGGCTGACGGCAGGAGCGACGCCTGTCCAATCGGCCAAGCTAGACTATTACCGCTATCGGTAATAACGAAATTCGATAGCGTTTCTTGGGTGATCGTTTCACTGAGATCTAGCTCTGCTTGCTGGCGCTGCTTGATGGTCTCATTGATATTATTTCGGGCAGCCGCCACGATTTCCTCAGCCGCTTTCTCTGATTGCTCGGTCAAATCATTCAGGCTAATCACCTCGCCAGATTTTTTATCAAATGTCCAAAAATGCGTCAGCGACACCGGATGCGCGCCGTGCATGTCTTGCTTAATATTGACAATAATCGATAAAGCTACTGAATTATTATGCGTCACTTGGTAGCTAATCGTCTCGGTCAGCGGTTGGTCGAACGTCAGAATATTAGTGGCGGCATAGCGGAAATCGCTGTCAGCGCGGTCAATTGCCTGAGCGACGGTTTTATTGATCTTATTGTTTTTCGTCAGCGGATATTCAATCGAAACTTTCTCGCGGTTAGTCTGGCGCGTCACGAATTTAGAACGAATGCCGGAGTAGCGTGAATCGGTGAAATAATATTGCTCGTCAGACAAAGCAGTCGGGCGGCGCGACGACAGCTGGTTAAAATATGCGTAAACCAGCCCCGATAAAACCGCTGCCATTGCCGTCAATAACAATACCGCTATCAGCGCGTTTCGCCATTTGGCGGGCTTGGTTTTTGTTTTCGCTGTGTGACGGGTATGTTTAGGCTTGGCTGCTTTGTTGCCAGCCGATTTAGGCCTATCGGCTTTGTCCGCTGGTGTTTTCGCTGGCGGCTTCCTTAGTGATTTTTTGGCAGGCATAAATATAGTATAACATTTGTAATATATTAGGGGTGCTGGGCTGCTGCTAAAACCAACACGGTACTTTTTCAAAACCAACGTGGTACTTTTTTAAAACCAACAGTTTGCTTTTAGAAAACCAACACGGTACTTTTGAGAAAGGCCGGGTAGCCCGCAATTTGCTATAGGA
>ERZ773035.2883-NODE-2883-length-10725-cov-5.157170_pt1 | contig 10725 bp, 7 predicted proteins | sample MGYA00511487_ERZ773035 | MGnify/ENA primary metagenome ERZ773035 (study PRJEB29015, sample SAMEA2737985) | human oral metagenome | biome: human oral; feature: human-associated habitat; material: dental | place: China | collected 2024 ...
TGGAAAAAATGCGGCGAAATAAATTAATAATCAAGAGGGGAATATGTTAAGAATAAATAATATAAAAATGCCCATAAATCATAATAACGGTGATCTTAAAAAATCAGTAATAAAGATGCTGGGCATAAGTGAAAGTCAGCTGAAAAGCTTTGAGATAACAGGGCAGGCAATAGATGCCAGAAATAAAAACAATATAATATATGTTTATGCAGTGGATATTGAACTGGATGATGAAGAAAAATATAAAGATTTTCCTAATGTTAGGGAAATAGAAAAAGCTGAGTACATTGTTGAGAAAATGGAACTTGGAAACAGGAAACGTCCAGTGGTGGTAGGTAGCGGGCCTTCAGGGCTGTTTGCAGCTCTTGTACTTGCCGAAGCAGGATTAAAGCCTATAATACTTGAACAGGGAAAAAATGTAGATGAAAGACAGAAGGATGTATACAGTTTCTTTAAAAATGGAAAATTTAATAAGTATTCCAATGTCCAGTTTGGAGAAGGTGGAGCCGGAACTTTTTCTGACGGTAAACTGACAACAAATACAAACAATTTCCGTATGCAGAAAATATACTCGGAACTTATACTGGCAGGAGCAGAAAAAAGAATAGCCTATATGTCTAAGCCTCATGTGGGAACTGATAAATTAATCGGAATAATGAAAAATATAAGAAAAAAGATTGAAAGTCTTGGCGGAGAATATAGATTTCAGAATAAACTTATATCGATAGAATATGAAAATAATAAAATCTCAAAGGCAATAGTGGAAATAATATCAGATGATGATTCTGAAAGGGAAAAAGAAATATATAAAATAGATGCGGATGTTATTGTACTTGCAATAGGGCACAGTTCGAGGGAGACTTTTTACATGTTAAATGATAAGGATGTAAAAATGGAAAGAAAAACTTTTTCTGTAGGTGTAAGGATAGAACACAGGCAATCCATGATAAACCATTCCCAGTATGGGAAATTTGCTGACAGACTTCCTGCAGCAGAATACAAGCTGAATGCAAAGGCAAAAAATGGAAGAGGGGTATATACATTCTGTATGTGCCCAGGAGGAGTTGTTGTTCCTGCGGCAAGCGAGGAAGGAAGACTTGTTGTAAATGGAATGAGTTATTCTAAAAGAAACCTTGAAAATGCCAATTCTGCTATTTTAGTAAATGTATATCCGGAAGACTTTGGAGAAGGCGGAGTTCTTGCTGGAGTTGAGTTCCAGAGAAAACTGGAAGAAAAGGCCTTTGAGCTGGGTGGATGTGATTATAAGGCTCCTGTCCAGCTGTTTGGAGATTTTGTAAAAAATGTAAAGTCTGAAAAGCTCGGGAAAGTAAAGCCGAGCTATGCAAAAGGATATAAATTTGCCAATCTGAATGAATGCTTTCCAGAATACATAAATGATTCCCTAAAAGAAGGAATCCAGCTAATGGATAGGAAAATAAAAGGATTTGCCAGTTATGATGCAGTTTTATCTGCTGTAGAGAGCAGAAGTTCATCTCCTGTCAGAATTCCCAGAGATGGAGAAATGTTTTCAAATATTAGAGGACTTATTCCATGCGGTGAAGGAGCAGGATATGCAGGTGGTATAATGTCGGCTGCTGTAGATGGTGTAAAATGTGCCGAGCATGTTATAAAATATTATAAAAACTTATAATTTGAAATACGAACAGATTAAAATTACAGGCTTACAAGAAATAAAATGACACGGAGTATTATAATCTATCTGATAAAAAATAAAAAAATTCAACATTTTTAACCTGTCACTTTTATGTTTATCCCATATAAATGAAAAGATTAACCCAACAAAATAAAATGCTACAACAATTGGAATCCCACGATTTACACTCCAAGTCAATTTTTTATCTCCCAAATCTAGCAAATACAAATATCCTGATACTCCAATCAGAATTAAAAATAAATTTGTTCTCATTCGATAGGAATCTAAAAATATAAATAATCCTAAATCAAAAACTAAAATTGAAAGAATTGCATAATATCCCCATTCTATTTTTCCATACATTATTAAATTTTGAAATAGGACTTCTAGTATTGAAATTATTGAAATTGTAAAAAATGAGAGAAATACAGCTTTTTTTACTTTTTTCATTTTCATTTCATATAAATTTATATTGATAATTGGATATTCCTTTTCATATTCCTTTTCTTCAAGTCCATCTATTCTCGGAACAACTGTTTCACATAATGGACATCTTTTTGTGCCTTCTTCCAGTTCTACTCCACATTTTATACAATACATCTTAATTTTCCCCCTTATATTTATGAATAATTTGTAATTATTTTAGATTTTATTCCCCTTTTTCGCAAATAAATAAAAAAATCTCTCTCAATATCATAATTTGCAGTTAAATTTCCAAAATTTACGTAAATTTTCTGATTATCACTAATAACTCCCATTTTTATTTTACATCGTTTACTTGGTGGCGGCAAAAATCTCAAGCCTTTTAAAAATTTTTCATATTTTTTATCAATTTTGAAAATTCCTAAATTTGAAAATCCAGTTGTATAGCCACGTTCACCATAATAATCAAAAATAAATGGAAAAAATAGCCGCTTTATCAAATATGGAACTGACTTTATTATCATATTTCCAATCGGATTCATAGCTTTGTAAATACTTTTATAAAATTCCTTTTTAGTAATTTTTAATGCAAAATAATTATCCAGATACGTTATAATTTCTGAAAGGGAATAGGCTCCAAGACTGGCATCCACACTAGGAGTTATATTTATGAAAAAATTTCTGTAAGTCGTTTCTTCAAAAATTTTTCGTAAATCAACTGGAACTCCAATAACAATTGGATTTTTTGCCTGCGAGTATCTGTCCAGCAAAATTTTAAAATACACTGCAAGCAAATATTTTCCAATAGTTGTTCCATATTTTTTACTTTCCGCTTTTAAATCGTTTATGGAAATTTCTCCTGTCGTAACGTGATACTGTCCTTTTTCCAATATTTTTATTGGTAAATGAAATGCTGATTTTATTGTGGTTTCTTTACTCACTTTTTTTAAATATTTTTCATATAAATCGACATATTCATTTTTTTTTATTTTTTCTGTTTCACCAGAGTTTTCTAATATTTCTTCTATTTTTTGGAAATTTGTTTTTTCACAGAAATATTTTTCTTCTAAATATTTTTCAATTAAATCCTGAAAAAATAATAATGCTCCTTTTCCATCTGTTAAAAAATGTGCTATTTCTATCGAGATTTTATTATTAAAATAAATTATTCTCAGCGGATTATCTTTTCTTATGTCTGTACAAGGGTATGTTACTTCTTTTCTAATCATAAAATGTGTTTTCTTTTGCTGCAAATAATTCCAGAAAATCCCTTTTTTTAGCTCTGAATTATAAAATGGATATTTTTTTTCAAGAAAATTAGACACTTCTTTTAATATTTTTATATCAATATTTTCTGTAAACAATGCAGAAAGCCGAAAGCACGTTGTCCGCCCTTCGCTGATTATTGATGAATAGGTTTTTGCAAAGGCATCTAGCTCATACCAGATTTTTTCATTTTTCACATTTTTCCCCTTTTATTCAAATTTTTTAATTTAATTTTTTAAATAAATTTTTATTTTTCCAGATATTCTTTCAATTTTTCATAATTCATATTCAAGCCTCTGCTATGAACCTCCCAATTATCACCCTTGTATTTGAATTGTTTATCATCAGCATTGAAAATATAAATAGAATCAGTTAAAGGATATTTGTAATCTTCACTTTGGGCTAATTCTTCTTTGATATGTTCAATAAAAGCCTCAAAGATATCCTGTTCTTTTAGTGTTTGTGTATTTTGTTGTGCTTTATTCCAGTTATTAAAAGCCTCTTTTGCAAACGCTCCTAATATTTTATTTTCAGCAGTATATACAATACCATCGCCCTCTTCATTAGGTTTAGCTACAATGCCTCGTACAAAATCTTCATAGGAGTAACTGGGGTGAAACTGAATGAGTTTAAACTGTTCACAACCCTCCAAAGAATCATTTTCCCCTAAGCCTAATAGTTCTCTGGCTATACGCTTAGCCTCACGGGTTTTACCAGTACCTGGAGGTCCTTGTAGAATGATTTGGGGTTTGTAATGAAGGAGGTCTATATATTTTTGTATTTTGCTTTCAGTATTCATTTTGTTTTCTTTTATAAGGTTTACATTACTAAAAATGAGTTTATAGGCCTCAAATTGTTTTCCTTCTAAGTCATAGATAAGTTCAAGGAAACTACTTCCTTTAATATAAGTATCTCCATCGGTATCTTCTTCTACTTTTAGTACTTTTCCCAATAAGATTCCTTCTCCTTTTTTAATTTCTTGGAGAGACTGTTCCATAGTACTTTCTATATCTGTTTTCATATCATCAGTATAGAAAGTATAATCATTAAGAATAGTTTTTATTTGTTCTTTATGATTGAAGTAACTTTTGATAAAAGGTAGTATTTCCTCCACTGGAGAAAGATTGAATCTTTCTTGGTAAGCACTGAACTTTAGCCCATAGTGTAGTTGTCCTTCTAATCTATATAACAAATGATATTGCAGTTCTTTTGTACTACCTATATTGAACGTCCAATCATCATTCTTAGGATCTGTAGCACCAGCAAAAAGAGCATTTTTTGAAGCTACCCTACTATTCCCATTGAGTTCTATTCTTGTCTTTTGAAACTTTTCAATGAAATTATTTTCTTCAAACTCTTCGTGAATTTTATCTATAAGCTCTTGTAGGTTTTCAAAATAGACATTTTCTTCATATTCTAAAAACTTTCTGTAATGGGTATTGATAATTGCTTTGGGAACTCCTTTCCCTTTACTCATTGAATAATCCTCAAAGACATTATCTATATTTTTTATATCCAAATCCTCTAAGGATATATTCTCTTCAAAAGGATTAAAACCATAACTCTCTTGATATTTATCGATAAGTTCCTTTATATTCTTATCAAAATTATCTTCATTGAAATAATTTTTGTATGATTGATTGTTGGGAAGAACTACCCTTAGGTAAAATTCTTTAAACTCAGATAATCTGGTCATAACTATTTTTTTAACGCAAACGTATTTAAACTTTCTTGTACAAAGATACGATTTCTCTATCAAATTTCATTACTTTCTCTATAGGAAAAATTCCCTTTTTTTCGTAACTTTGCCTTTTCTTATCTTGTATAGATTCTATGAACAAAAAAATCACCCTCATTGATTGGGGATTAAAAGACTATAAAGAGGCTTGGGAGGCGCAAGAAGCCCTCTTTCAGGCTACTATTGACCAAAAAACCGCTAATCGCAGTGCGGAGAACCCCTCCCCTACTCCTAATTACTTGATTTTTGTAGAACACCCTCATGTGCTGACCCTCGGCAAAAGCGGTGTGATGGAGCACCTGCTTATGAGCGAGGAATTCCTTAGGGCAAAACATATTTCCTTCTATAAGGTAAACCGTGGGGGGGATATCACCTACCACGGACTGGGGCAGGTAGTGGGTTACCCTATATTAGACTTGGACAACTTCTTCCCTGACATCCACAAGTACCTACGCTCATTGGAAGAGGTCATTATCCTTACCCTTGCCGACTATGGTCTTAAGGGCGAACGTAGCCCTGGGGAGACAGGAGTATGGTTGGACGTGGGTACGCCCAAGGCGCGCAAAATCTGTGCTATGGGGGTGAGAGCTTCCCGCTGGGTAACCATGCATGGCTTCGCGCTCAATGTGAATACGGACTTGAGTTACTTTGGTTATATCGTACCCTGCGGTATCGCTGATAAGGCGGTAACTTCCCTCAAGGCGGAAATGGGCAGAGAGGTACCCATGGAAGAAGTGAAGCAGCGTATCACCACACATTTCTTGGAGGTATTCGCCGCTACACTATGATAAGTTACATCTTCTTATAACGCTCTAAGAGCTTGAGTTGTTCCTTGTCAAACTGATAAGGATCATTGCGAATTACAAGCTGTCCTGCCTCATCTACCCAAGCGGTGAGGTAGGATATATCCACTACAAAGTGTTGCTTAGGATGTACACGGTACTGGTCTCGGCCTGTCTGCATGGCATCATTGACCTTTTGGTAATTCCACTCCGCGGTATGCTTAAGCAGCTGGTAAGCCAAGCTATCAGGATATTGTACCCTTACACAGCCATGGCTATAAGTGCGTTGGGTATTGTCAAAGAGTTTTTTGCTCGGAGTATCATGTAGGTAGATACTCATGTCATTGTGGAGGATAAACTTAACTAAGCCCAAGGAGTTATTCGCCGAAGGATTCTCCACAAAAGCCAAATTGCGCTTGAGGGTCTTCTCGTCTCTCCAGTTGATTGTGGCTGGATCTATCTCCTTATTATTCTCATAAAGCTTATACCCACGCTTGGCATACTTGAGCGAATCCCCACTATCTACTATACGGGGGATCATCTCCTTGCGTACAATACTTATAGGTACCGACCAGGTAGGACGAAACTCTACAAACTTAATACTATCGGAGAAAATGGGAGTTGGTGTATCTGGTCTGCCTACTACTACCTTAGTGGTAAACTTCAGTGAATCCTTATGGTAGAGGTTTAGTCGGTATTCGGGAATATTGATCAATATATAATCCTCTCCCAAGTCCTTATTTTGCCAGCGTAGGCGCTCCATATTAAGCAGTAACAAGTCGCGTTGCTGCGTTGGAGTCATCTGCAAATAGCTCATTGTCAGCGCCCCTGGCACTCCATCGGCTGTAAGGCCTACTTGTCGCTGAAATTGTTTAACGGCCTCTATCAGGAGTGAATCTACCTGGGCAGGGGCTCCCTGTGCCATAGGTTTGTACCCCCTAAGCCCCAACTGGTTACGCAGGGCTACCACAGTACTATCACTATAGCCCACAGCAAAGCTCTTCAAATCAGCAATAGCAAAAGGCATATAGGAGGTCGTATCCTTAAGCAATTCCTTATACTTCTGTGCCATCGCTTTGTAGAAAGTTTGTTGAGGCTGTAGCGCTTCTATGACAGTGGACAGGCTATCAGTATCTTTGAGCTTCAAGAGCAACTCTACATTGTCAAATATGGGTTTGTTGCGCTTCCATACACGGACATCATCGCCTACCTTAGGGATACGCCCTTGAGTAAGGTGACGGGTAAGCAGCAGAAAGGAGGCCGTAATCTCTCGGTCGGTCGTCTCCAACTGCTTTAAGAACAAGGAATCCTTATGCTGGTAGAGATGCCCCACTAAGGAATCCAACTCATGTTGCCTATAGTTCTGTGGGAAAAAACCATAATCGGTAAGCTCCGTAAGGGTCTTGATATAGGAAGCAAAAAGCGGTGAAGGCTTGTTCTGGTAAAGCCAGCGGGTTTGATAATTATATTTTTTGTAGAAGTTCACCACTTCTCGCTCTATAGCAGGCTTATAGTAGTTGTCCTTAATAGTAACCTTCTTCAAGGAAGCTACCGCAGTGTCTTGTAAGAAAAGAGGCTCATAGGGTTCGTTGATCTCTCTACCTGCCATCTCATCCAACAAATCACCATTCTTTCCTTTATCCCTGCAAGCAGCAAAAAGAATGACTACAGAAAGCAGACATATATGTTTTAACATAGGAATTATTTTGGTGTGCAAAGATATATATTTTTTTAAGATTATACTTACTCTTTGGCATATTTTTTGTACTATGAAAGTATTTATTTTATCTTAAAAACATATGAAACAATTTCTATCTTTTATAGCACTTCTTTTTTCTATAGGGAGTGCTACTGCACAGAAAATCATCCTACCTCAGGTAAAGGTAAGCCAAGAGGATAATGCCAAGCCTATGCAGCTACAAGACCTTTCGGTGGATATCTTGGTGGTGGGACAAACGGCGGTAACTACCATGGAGATGACTTTCTACAATCCCAATAGCCGCGTGATGGAGGGAGAGTTTGAGTTTCCCCTCTCCGATGGGCAACAGGTCTCTCGCTTTGCTCTAGATATAGACGGCAAGCTCCGCGAGGGAGTTGTAGTGGATAAGGCCTTGGGGCGCAAAGCCTTTGAGGACATCGTACGCCGTGGAGTAGACCCTGGTTTGCTCGAAAAAACCGAAGGCAACAACTTCCGTGCCCGTGTATATCCTATGCCTCGCAGGGGAACGCGTAGAATCCTTATCGCCTTTGAGCAGGAACTCTCCCAAAAGAATGGTCAGGACTTCTACTTCCTACCCATTGCCAATGCCGTCAAGCTCAAGAAGTTCAAGATTCATACCGAGGTAGTTTCTCGCTTTGTCAAAGCGGATATCCAGAACTCTCTACAGCTGGACTTTACCCAAAGCCGCAACAGCTATATCAGTGAGGTTGAGCAGACCAACTATACTTTGGACAAAAATATTGCGCTTCTCTTCCCCAGAATAGACAAACCGCAGCTCATTACCGCCACAAACGGGAATGAAAGCTACCTTTATGGAAATATGACATTGGAAAAACAGTCTCTAAGGGAGAAAGAAGCACCCAAAAGCATAGGTATTCTTTGGGACAACTCTCTTTCTAACGAAAAAAGAGACTTTGCCAAGGAATATGCACTGTTAGATGCTTATTTTAAGGATATCAAGAATACAAAAGTAACCCTCACCACCTTCCATATCCGTGCTGCCAAGCCCGTAGCCTTTGAGGTGAAGGACGGCAATTGGCAGGAGTTGCGGGAATATTTGGAAAAACAAGTCTATGACGGGGCTACTGATGGCAATGCTATGGTATTCCCTAAGGGTGCCGACCAGTACTTACTCTTTTCCGATGGTATTTTCAATTTCGGTGCTAAAGAATTTGATCTGCCATCACTTGTCAAGTCCTTACAAGCTCCCGTGAGTGTGATTAGCTCGCTACAGGTAGCCAACTGGGACAAACTCCAATACTTGGCTGGGGCTACTGGAGGAGCGCTGATCAACCTTACTACCCAAGCACTCCCTGAAGCACTCAAGGCCTTACGCTACCAGTCTTTCCAACTCTTGGGTTATAAAGTAAAAAGTGGAAACGTAACTGCCTTATATCCTCAGAAAGGGGCTTTGGTAGGGGAAAACTTTACTTTTGCGGGGCAACTAAGCTCCGAAGAGGCGACTGTAGTGGTCTCCTTGGGCTACCCTGGCAAGGTCATCGTGGAAAAAGAGCTTACTTTTAATAAAAATAATACCGCAGGCACAGGAGAGTTTGCCCTATTACGCCGTATATGGGCTGAAAAAAAGATTGCACAACTACAAAGAGAAGGTGCTTTAGCCAAGGATATTGATGCCGTAGGTCGCCAATATGGTATCGTTACCGAGGGTAATTCTCTCATCGTTCTGGAGACAGTAGCAGACTATGTGCGTTACCAGATTACTCCTCCCAAGGAGCTCCAAAGGGAATACGAACGCCTTGCCAATAAGGAAAAACAAGACAAGGAAAAAGAAAAGAAAGAGCACCTTGACTACGTGGTAAAACTCTCCGAAGCTCAAAGCAAATGGTGGAGTACCTCCTTTCCTATCGCAGGTACCCAACCTGTCAAGAATACAGCAGAACGCTCTTCCGACGAGAGTGCCGCTGGTATAAATATGCGTGCCAGTGCCAGTGTTAACCGCTCCCTCGCTATACGTGGCATTGGCTCTATTTCAGAGAGTAGTGAGGCCGAGTTGGCTGAAGTAATGGTAAGCGGCTATAGTCGCTCCTCCAGAAAAGAAAGACGACAGAACAAAAAAGCTGCTAAAGAAACTGCGCAAGTTCTTAATTATGAAGAGGAAAGCGAGGCGGAAGATCGTAGTGGTGAGCTGGCCAATACCTCCAAAATAGCCCTCAATGAATATAATCCTGATACGCCCTATCTAAAGGTGATGGAATATGCCGACCCTGCCAAAGCGGTAGAGACTTATTACAAACTCAAAAAGGAATATGGACAAACGCCCTCTTTCTATGTAGATGTGGCTGATTATTTCTTTAAAAAAGGAGATACCGAGCAGGCTATATTGGTGGTGTCCAACTTGGCCGAACTGAGCTTAGAGGATGCCCAGCTGCTCCGCGTATTGGCTTACAAACTCAGTGCTTACAAGGCCTTCCCAGAGGCAGTGTCCATTAGCCGCAAGGTGGTAGCCATCCGTGAGGAAGAACCCCAATCTTATCGCGATTTGGGATTGGCTTTAGCCCAAGCGGAGGAATACCAGCAGGCGATAGAGACCCTCTACAAGGTGGTGGAACGTCCTTGGGATCAGCGCTTCAGAGAGGTACAGCTAATCGCCATGAACGAAATCAACAATATCGTAAATACCCAAAAGGGCCTCCGCACTTCCTTTATTGACAAGCGTTTGCTCAAAAAAGAACCTGTGGATATTCGTGTGGTGCTCACTTGGGATACCGACAACTCAGATATGGACTTGTGGGTTACCGACCCCGAAGAAGAAAGATGTTACTATGGACATAGGCAGACCTACTTAGGGGGTATCATAAGCCAAGATGTAACTGGCGGCTATGGCCCTGAGGAGTTTATGCTCAAGAAAGCCCCTAAGGGTAATTACAAAATAGAGGTAAATTACTACGGTAATCGCTCCCAAAAGCAGCTGCTACCCGTAAGCCTTCGCATCACTTTCTTTACTCACTATGGCACCTCTCAGGAGAAAAAACAAGAGACTACTGTACGCCTCTCTAACCAAAGAGAAGTCATAGAAGTGGGAAGCTTTGAGTTTTAGTAGGGGCAAGTAGTAATTTGTCCTTAAAATAACGTGAGTTCGATATAACGAAAGCTCCCACAGATTTTCACGGATTTCACAGAT